>JAAUXT010107219.1_pt1 | contig 13573 bp, 13 predicted proteins | sample 7278171 | NCBI WGS metagenome assembly JAAUXT01 (sample SAMN14350112, study PRJNA611818) | marine sediment metagenome | isolation source: surface marine sediment (1.8m) | place: French Polynesia: Moorea | collected 2018-08 | reverse complement strand
GACAGTGATGGAAGCTACATTTTTGGCAAACGTAGCACCTGATAAAACGTAGGATTTATCAATGTGGACATATGTACGTCCACGTCTACGTTGGTGATTTCTGCAGAACCTAGTGGGAATATTCTGTTGTTCCCCCAAAACAATTTGACGTTTCACTGGACCAAGTTTCGCTCGCCTTGTCAACGCACAGACGGCGATATTCCGCACAGTGGGAGAGCAAATCACCGTGTAGGAAAGAAGTCGATATCTTGAATAGACTTGGCAAAAAACACAGATGTGTGCCAAACGTAAACACTTCATCTTCCTGATTCAGTTCGGTTGGATCCTGCATAGTTTTCTGGAAACGATGGCAGACCGAAAAAGGTAAAGAAATCCTCAATTATCTTCATCCAAACACCTCGATTATGTTGATTGAGCTCAGACTCTGGAACCACAGCCACAGCGCACAACCTGCCATATCTCGGGTGTGAAAAGCTACGCAAGAGATCAAAGTATGTGGAGGAAGATAAAATGCATTGTCAAAAGGACCTGTTGGTTGACATGGGAGAGGACTCAAAAATACCTTTGCGATTTGCCGAGAAAAGGGCTTTTGCACAATCAAATTTTACGCTTGAATTTTATGTTCATGTGATGAAGCTCATAATTGCCATCGCAGCAGGTGTCTGTGTTGCTCGTAAAATTTCCAGTCAACATATTCTGTGTCGCACAACTTTGTCCACCAGCAGTTGTTTGACACCACATCCTTTCAACATTGCAATTGGTTCCCTCGGCCCATGGGGTCCCTCTCGTGTGTGTCCAGTATCCAGGGAAGTTGGGCTGCAGCAACGCACGGTTCATCAATCGATCGAGCCCGCGCCACACTATACCTGCAGTACCACGCTCGATCGTGTGTACCAGTACAAAAAAGGCATCACAGTGATCCACCCAAATCCGGAACCCACTGGTCCGTTCCAGTATCGCCCCGTCCACACCACAAAGCATGTTTGACACTGGATGCGCCAATCGTTGCGTCCCTGTGTCGTGTGGAAGATATCGCACCTTCCCACGCGTACAATCCAGCTTTCATCGGAGAGCTGAGTACTTGGAGGAACCGCTTCAGATACACTGCCAGAAGCTGAAGCTGTTCTCAGAGCCAGCCTCTGATGCCGACAAAAAAGCCAAAGACACAAAGTTCTCCAACCATTTTACTTGCCAATGAGAGAGTGGTTAATTTCCTATTTTACCAGCAGTACCTGAGGGTATGTTCTCTCTCCATCTCTGACAGCCTACACCATAACTATAGGGCTGTAAGAGCGTGGTGCAGTGAACATGCGACGTTCACTGCGGGGTTGTGCGAATAGCGCTTCCGACACGGTACAGCTGTTCACATGCAGACAAACACCTGTGCAGCTGAAACGAGTCAACAAGCATGCTTGTATAACAACGCGGCATCCTTTGATTCACGCCAGTCCTCAACGCAAGTCCGCAACCGAGGCCGTAAAGGCACTGGATGCGCCAATTGTTGCGTTGGTGAGCAGCTGAAACGAGTCTGCAGGCCGCTCTCGAAACAACGCCGTGTGAAGCAGGCCTGAAACACGCTCACCGTTTGTCCTTCACATCCACGAACCATTGAGGTGCATCCTCAGCGCGACGATGGACGTTTTTCAGCGGTTCGTGTTGCTTCTGTCATCCTACAGCGCGAACCTGTATCTGGAGGGGCCTCTGCTGGCCGCAGTGCAGACAGGAGGACTGTTCAGCGACAGCAAGACGTTCGTCGACATGCCACTGAGGCACAGTCCAGGTAGGAGTCAGCGGATTCGATCAAGCCACCCAAACCCTGGCCCTGGGAGGGGACAATCTCACAAGCAACATTTACGGAACCTTCAGTATGCAATAAATACACAAAGGTTAGACTCGTCGTCACGGACAACCTTTTATCTCAACAGCAGATTAGGAACAAGTGGACTACAGTTGTCAGTACAATGATTTGACAGTTTACACTTTTGGTTGCCCTGACTTGTGCCTTCCAACAGGTAATCAAGTGATGCATTGGAGATAATTTGAATCCTCAACTTCAGCTCAGATTGCATAATCTCCTTGCCTCCCTTGATTACCTCCACCGTATTTTGCGGGCTGCAGTGTGTCGCAGTTCGAGACCTTATTTGGCGTGCATGAGGTCACGATTCGACCGTACGTTGTGTACCAAAGTGAACAGCTTCGCGCTTCCCGATGGACAGAGCCTCTGGTCCATCCAGGGCCTCCTAACTGCCGAAGCTGTGGCCCGGAACCGACAAGCCACCTCTTGAATCAGTTGTTTTGCTTCCCGTGTTGCAGACGTGGTGTCGCAGGAATTCAACAAACTGCGGCTGCACTCGAAAAGCGTGAGTCGAGAAGAGCTGCGTCGCTTCGTCGATGAGCACTTCTATCCGGCGGGCCACGAGCTGGAGGAGGCCGAACTCCCGGACTGGACCGAGAGGTGAGCCGGGGGCTTGTGGTTGTGAAGAACAGCATGGGGCCTGGGGTCCAAGGCGCAAGCAAGGTTTGCTCTCCAGAGACCACAGGTCTGTCTTCTGACGATGCTTCAGTGATGTTTGACATCGGGTTGTTTCGGAATGCGAAAACCAGCCAGAACGGAACCATCGAAAACCAGGGTCTGCGGCAACCATGCAGACCAGAAACAGGATCTTGATGGCTCTACATTAGCATGAGGGAGTCTGGGAGCATGGGTCTGTGGACTCGTCCTGACAGAGAAAATGGAAGGTTGGAGACTGTGCGCACCTTTTGTTTTCAAGGGAACAGCACCCACCCCAGACTCCAGCAGAACTGCACCACAATCGAGGCGTGTCAGCATGCGACACTGTTGTGTTGTTTCAGCCCCGAGCTGCTGTCTGAGATTGACGACGAGCATCTGAGGAAGTGGGCCTCAGCGCTCAACCAGCTGTGGAAGAGACTCGCCAGGAAGGTGAGACATTCAACATGTGCTGGCGATTGGGAGGGGGTCAAACCAGTCACTCCCAGCTGACTGACCATGCGCCTCAGAAAACCAGTAACTCACAGAGAACCAGTAACTCACAGAGTACCAGTAGCTCATAGAGTATCAGTAGCTCACAGAGAACCAGTACAGGTCATCCAGTACCAGTAGCTCATAGAGTACCAGTATCTCATAGAGAACCAGTACCTCAAGAGTACCTGTGTGAAGTGCTGGTCTCGGTGACCTTTGCTATTGAGTTTGGTTTGTTGTGTGCAGGTGAAGCCTGATGTCGGAGAGAACCCGGACCGCCATTCGCTGCTCTACGTTCCCAACCCGTTCATCGTGCCTGGAGACCGCTTCCGCGAGTTCTACTACTGGTAACTGTTCCACTCTATCCTCTAAAACTGTTCTCCTCTGAATTGCGTGCCGGTATTAGAGTTCCATCGCACCGGATTTGGTCAACAAACATCAACGATGCAAGTTGCACTTGAGGCTTCAGTTTTGCAGCTTTTATTACACAATACGACGTCCGTTCACATCTGACACGAACCACTAAGTGTGTTCAATTTGTCGCCAAACGCATTGTAGCCCGGGCCTTGCTGAAGGAAACTGGCTGGACCACACTCGACAGAGTAGTATGTCCTTATTTGCGTGTGTGCTCCTTCCACTCATGTTGTTTTTCGTCTGCCAGGGACACGTATTGGATCGTCAAGGGTCTGTTGGCGACCAACATGACGCAAACGGTCCGGGGCATCCTGGAGAATTTCATCTACGTCTTCAACAAGTGAGGCACAAACAGAAAACAACCGTACAAAAAGAACACAACAGGAGGTCCCAGGGTGGTGCACCACCAGACTCCACGTGCACGATCCCACTCAATGTGTCCTGGGCTCAGGGCATGCCGGGTCTTAAGTACCCTTCAGGAAAACCAAATTGCTTGGGGTACCCTGACAACTCTCGAACCAAACAACACAGTTGATCCGGGAATCTCTTTGGGTCACCCCTCCAAACTACGCCAATTCGAAGATGGAATTCCTCCCACGCGAATCTGCCGAACGTTGTCCAGAGTCAAGACTTGAAACGAATATCGACCTCCATCGCAATTTACTCGTACAGACACCACCTTGTCCCGAATGGAGGGCGCGTGTACTACCTGAACCGCTCGCAGCCGCCCCTCCTCACGCCCATGGTGCACCAGTACTTCCGGAAGTCACGTGACATCGACTTCCTGCGCGACAACATCCGGGCGCTCGAGGACGAGTACAACTGGTGGATGCAGAAGCGAGCTGTGGAGGTACAGCTCCCGAACAAAACCTGGACTTGAGTCTTGATGCCGGGGTTTTGCTCCCACTCTTTCAACTGAAAGTTGTCGCAAACAGTCGCGGACGAAAGAGGATTTTTGGTGGAGATGAGTTTCACTCCGTCGAGGCAAAGAATAATTTTACGCTTGATGACCCAAAGTCGGTTCGATGAATGATTTTTGGGTCCACTTCCCAATGTTCGACTCTGAATCTGGTCGTCGTTACGTGTACGAAAACCATGGGCAGGTCATGTTTTTCTCCAGGTGACTATAGACGGAGAGGTGCACCGGATCAACCGCTACAACGTGCAGATTGCTGAACCTCGACCCGAGGGCTACAAGGAGGATGCGGAGCTCATCAAGGGTCTGAACCAAGGTGCGTGAAGTTATTACCAAGCCAGTAAGGCTTCGGTCTTTCTCTTGGGTCCTACAATACGACGTGCGAGGGCGAATTCCACAAGGAACCCACCACAGGAAGGGTGAGGGTTCCCTACCCGGAGTAGACCGGGCGAAAATTTAAAGGAATGAATATCTTTTCAACCTCTCATCATCCAAGTTTTCTTCACCTTCATTTCGCGTTCACAGAGGAAGCGACGGAGGTCTTATCGAACGTCGCCTCGGCCTGTGAGAGCGGACAGGACTTCTCGTCGCGCTGGTTCGCGATGGACACCAACTCGAACATGCCCAACACGACGCTGCGCGCGATTCGGACGCGGCACATCGCGCCCGTTGACCTCAACGTCTTCCTGGGCATGTGCGAAAACATGCTGTCCGAGTTCTTCGTTGAGCTGGGTGGGTAGCTGAGGGATTGCAAGGGCTTGATGGGGTGGAACTCTGCGGGTCCGGTGGTACCCTGGGGGCTTGATGGGACCCTGGTTCGGTGGGACCCTTGTGGCTCTTGGTGGAACCTTTGGGGCTTTGTGGAACCTGGGGGTTCGATGGGACCTTTAGGGCTGATGGCCCCTTGGGGCTCGGTGAGGTTGATCCTGATAAGGCAGATAGGTCTGAGGGCCGAACCCCCTGCAACATGAAATGCACACAAACGGAACCTGTTCTCGCGTCTCCGTGCGATTGGACTGCCTGTCCACCGCTGGAGTCTCATGTGTCGTGTTTTGAGTCACGTCTTGCAAGCTGTACGTGTGCTCAAGTGACAGAGATGAAGTCGGCAAACACGTTCAGTTCGCTCTGTGATATCTACTCCATGTTTTGTCGCTAGGTGACGACGTCAAACGTGAGACGTACAGCGACGCGTTTGCGCAGCGTCTCCGCGCCATCAGCGCCCTCTTCTGGGACCCGGCGGAAAAGGTTTGGTTCGACCTCGACCTACAGACCCACATGCGACGCCCGCAGTTTTACCCCAGCAACGCATTTCCACTTCTGCTGTACCCTGTTGACGCGCCAGATGCCATGGACAAAGTGAACGACGTCGTCACATATCTGAAGGTACGCAGGCCAAACCTCAGAGTGCAACACATTGAGACCGTTGGACAAACCCTGCGGAGCTGTGCACGATGCATTTCACGTTGGACGCGTCCTTCGCTGGCGCTCGAGTTTGATCACTTCACAAGTGGACATCTCCATTGACAAGTCTTTACGCCACGTTGCAGAAAGAAGGGGTTCTGGATTACCCTGGAGGGGTCCCGTCTTCCCAGCTCAACACGGGGGAGCAGTGGGACTTGCCGAACGTCTGGCCACCGTCCATGTCGCTGTTGATCGAAGCGCTGAGTAGCCTTCCGTCCACCGACGGACGCAGGGTCGCGTACCTCCTCGCGCAGAAGTGGGTCAAGACCAACTTCCGGCTGTGGAACGCTACGGGCCACATGTATGAGAAGGTGACGAGAACTTCATGTCAAATTCAAGTCCAGCATTCTGTCAGCCAATGGCGCGAGACCGAACATGCACATGAAATGAGGAACAAAGGAGCAGGCAGGTTTCACTGGATCTATCCTGGGGTTCGCTCCTCTACAAAGAACGACAGACCAATGGGAGCCAAGCGTGAAGCTACCCAATCATGCACAGCGAAGCTCTTTTCACTTTTTCAGTACAACGCTGTGGACCCTGGTTCTCCCGGGGGCGGAGGAGAGTACGAAGTGCAGGTGAGTGACTCCTGCTGCTGGTGGTGTAGTGTGTACAGGGTCATGGTTCTGGGAAGTGATTCAGGGGAGTAAAGTCGTTCTGTGCCGTCGCCTTTTGGCTGGACCTTCCAATACAACGTTTGGATTCATTCTCAGCGGAAATGAGGCTCCCTTTCTCAGACCCAGTCCTCCCTCCTTGACCTTCCTTCATTTTCACGTGAAAAATTAATATTGCAGCTGACTGTGACACGGTTGCAGCACTCGTCTCGTTTCAGTTCAAGAAGCGACCTCAATCAAATCTTTACCAACCGTGTCTTCCACTTCACAATCAGAAAAATTTGTGCTGAACATGCATGCAATCACGCATTCTTGATGATCTTGTCCATCGAGCAATCTATTTGGACGAACAACATAAATATGAGACGACAAAAAGGTCATCACGATACGAGAACCACGCCCTGCATGGGTCTTCCTCAGATCTGACGCTGTACGTTTTCCACTTGGCGTCCTCAGGTGGGGTTTGGCTGGAGCAACGGCTTCGTTCTCGAGTTGCTGGAACGCTTTGGCCACGAATTAAAGCTGTAACACGAACCACACGAGCGGACAGCATAAGTACCTTTGCATGTACATTGCTATTTTCAAGAAACACCGTTTTGCTTGCTTTCAGCAATCAAGCCAAATGTTGTATTTGAGCACAAGTCCATGTTGTCTTTTGTCTCGTTTATCACTGCCAAAAAGCAGTGATGAACTTGTTCGTGGCTCCTTTCGTTTCCATTGTGATTTTTGGTGTTGCAGCTTGATTTTGCAACCTTTTGTTTGGATTTGCTTGACTTTCCACCAGTGCTCAACAAGAAGCGCCTTCTACGTTTTTGGTGGCGTCAATTTGGAGACAAAGGACACGAAAGGGCTGCTCTTTGCTCCAAATAGATCTACTCGTAAAAACGATGGAATGCTTCCAAAAATTGATGTTTTGACAAAACTCGTGTGGGTTCCTCCTGGGTCGGACTCAGGAGGCTCTGCAGCCATGGGTGCCCGCCCCCTCTGACTCTCAAGAAAACACTCCCCTCTGTTGTGTTGGGTTCGGATCCGATCCTGTGTGCATCATTCCAGTCGCTCCTTGCAATATTTCCTGTAGTCACGCACCATTTACCGGTACGCGTTGATAGACTGTCCATTTCACGGCAGCCATGGAAAATTGCAAGTGCGTTGCATTCGTACATCAAATCGAACACTGAATGCGGTCTCCTTTTCTCGCAGAGAGGTTTCGGCTGGACGAACTGTGTCATTCTTCACCTTCTCAGTCTCTATCATCACTCCCTCGACTCGGGCCACCGCCCCCACCGCCACTACCACGTGCTCAAAATCGTCGCGGGCGTCGTCAGCGCCGTCGTCCTCTTCTTCGGTCTCTTCATCTTCTGTCAGATGCGCAACGTCGTCATGAAGCGCAAGAAGCGTCTGAGACAACTGAGACGCACCGTCAGAAACTCGGTCGTCATGACGTTTTACAAACGGGTCAGTACCGCCAGCACCAGGACCAGGGAGTCTCACGTGGAGTTTGAGCAACCCGAGTGAGATGCGTCGACCAGTACCGGAAGTACTGTCGTTATGCGCGTCGCACGTGCACAGCTTTGGTGCCGAGATGATGTTCGTGGATACATCAGTGGCAAAAGTACCAGTGATGCGCATGCGTCGATCAGTTGTGTGACTGCGGTGCGCACACACGTTCCAGCGGGAATTGCAGGTTGGCGCTGTTAGGAAGCGCTCAAAATTTCGACCGCAAGTCAAAGAGTTGGTCCCTGCTGAACGTCACAGGTCTGTGTCAAAGGAACACGACACCTGTGGACAACAGCCTGTAAAACGGCAAGCATCCCCCACACGGCGTGAAGGGAACCAAGCGCGGGGAGGCAAGAACTTGCCGCTGCAACCCAGCAACAGGGAAGGCGCAGAACTTTGCTCAAGCTTCTCGCAGATCCACTGGAGTCATAGCTGTGCGTGAACATTTTCACATGTCAACACAGACCAGAACAGACGCCTCGAACGCTCCAAAACCAAACACGTGATCGAATCAACAACCGGCCTGACACACGTGGCCACTCCATCAACCGGAAGAGACGCACACACCAGACGTTGCAACGGAACCCGGCACAACCAAGGCTCCGGAGGAAGACTTACCCAAGACGAGACTGACCCGAGGGCAAAGCAACCAGACACGCAAGCAACACCATCAAACCTTTCTCAACCAACCATACCAAACACCTGAGGGTTGCCGCCTCTCCTTTCTATTCTTTGTGGCCGTGCTTCATCCCATCTTTACAGCGTCATTCGTCTGTCCGGTGCAAATTCCGTCCCTGGACCCAGTCATTGCTGTCGCCAAAACATGTGCTGCTGCCAGGGAGGAACCGCACACCGAGGGTCATTGCACGAACAAATCAACTGCTGATTCTGAACTATTGTCGTTGAAAATTGCGACCAAACAGTGCCAACAATGTTTTCATAACAAATATATTTGCAACAAATAAGAATTGTTAACAGTGGCTTTCATGTCGCGGTCCAGGATAAAATATCCATATTTTAGCGAATAAAACTTGACCGTTGATTCAAGCAATTCTTTGAGTGCGTTTACTCGTCAAACAGTGCCCCCCTCCAACCGTGAAATTTACCAATGAGTTTGGAGCCAAGAATTTTGGTCAAATCTGGAGTTGGTCCAAAAACTAGAAACGGACGTGCAAGTTCCGTGTCCGCCCGTGTATAAGATGCACCTCCTCCCCCCTTTTACACGTTAAAACACCAGTTATGTGGTGCTCTTTGTGCAGTGAGTCTGGCCCCACCATCCAGGTTGGTGTGGTGAATTTAGCCCCACCAATTGGTGTGGTGAATCTGGCTTCACCGGTTGGTGTGGTGAATTTGACCTCATCAGTTGGTGTGGTGAATTTGGCCCCACCAGTTGGTGTGGTGTTTCTGGCCCTACCAGTTGGTGTGGTGAATCTGGCTCCTGCACAAGTTGGTGTGGGTTATCTGGCCTCACTGGGCAAAAGTTGTGGTGCGTCTTTTACTTGTGTGCGACTTACACACGGGTGGATATGGTAAGTCTATGCCGAAAGGAAGACTTTCCAACACCAAAGCATCGAAGAAGCCAAAAAATCTCGAACAAAAACACCCCCTTGCAATTCGAAGATCAGCCCACCCACCCACCGACTGACCCACCCAGTTCAATGAATTGTGTTCGCAAGCGTCCCGAATGATCGTCCTGGACATGTTTCTGTGCACCAGCAGTGTGAACACAACACGTGCGGAGAGACACGTGCGGAGAGAAAGGATTCACACTGTTGCTCAAGTGGACGCAAGGTGTGTTCCGACACCCATTTGTTCTGGTCCCGAAGGGTTCTCAACAGCAGAATCCGGTTGAAGTCACTTGATTTGCAAACTGTAGCCACTGCAGTGAAGTGAACGGAGTCTCTGTTGCTAAGTTACCTATAGATGATGTCATTAAGAGTTAGCGGCGCCGTTGGCGGCTTCTTCGTCCTTGTGTTGGATCAGTCCCTTCACGATCAAGTCTGGAATTTCAACTGCTAGCCATGGCCCCAACTGAAACACAGAATCGGTTGAACAATGAACTAATTGACTGAGAAGAAGCTGTGGTAAGAACGAGGAAATTTCCCTTCTGTAAAATCGCCCACGCGCTTTGGCCTGTGCATTGGAGTGTGTGTGTGTGTGTGTGTGTGTGTGTGTGTGTGTGTGTGTGTGTTTGTGTGTGTGTCAGTGAGTGAGTGAAGAGAACAGGTAATTGCACACTCTCACCCCGAGCGCCATCGCATGGCCGATGCCGAACTTGGGAACGTTTCGGGCCCAGAGCGGTTTGAAGTGGTCAGTCATGCAGATCTTTCCTCCCCTGCAACAAGCGACGGAAACTCAATTTTGGCAACCCGACACAGATCCAAAAGTGATTGGTGCACCACGGACTTGTTTGGCAAAACGAGCGTTTTTCAATGTTAGTCTCTGCCAGCGTGTTTAACTTGCGCACAACACAAACCTCCAACAAATACGAATTTGCCTCATCAATCCCAGGACTCAGGAAGATTGAAAACAGTACGAGAATTACAGACGATCTCACCTGTACATTTTGGCGGTCTTCCCATCCAGTTCGGGCAAGGCGATCTCTGGTGCGGTGGTGGGATACGTGACTGGAATCTGGAAAAGCGATGCTGAAGCTTCACAGCATGATCCTGAGCACATCATTCCAAATGCCTGTCGCAGCGTTTCAATGACTGCAGAATGGTTTGTCATTCGACGATTTTAGTGAGATGTTTGCCACGGGTCAACGAACCATATTCAGGCAACGAGTGCAAAATACACTCTGTGTAGACGAAGATCGCTTCAAAATATTTGACACTCACATCGAACTCGACCTCGAACTCGTACTTGAGCAGCTCGTGTATGTACCAACACTTGCCGAACCAGCGCGTGCCGTCCTTGTTCGACTCGAGGCGGAACCAGTCGTTGTCCGCTTGTTTGTTGTTCTCCACGTACTACCCGAGAAGAAACGTATGATGGTCAGTGCGGCATTCCACAGCAAATCTCATTTCAAAACACAGGAAATTGGGATGGAGGGACTTAGGTTGGGGGGGGGGGATTGGACCTTTCAGCCCGTGATTAGACAGAGTTCGTTATGAGCTGCAAATTTTGTTGCGGCCCTCCCAGGTTGGCCAAAAAGTTGTTTTTCTGTAGACTGTCATGTGTGTGTGTGTGGGGGGGGGGGCGTGGAGGCTTCTTGATCGGGAGGAAATTAATGTGATTCGACCGGCAACTGGTGGCGAGTGGGTGCCCAATTCATTTCTCCAGCTGTTTGACCTCAGCACTGTCGGAACAACTTCACCACACCGGCAACTGGCAGGTACTTCAGGTTGAAGCCACCGCCAGTTGGCAAAAGAAATCCCTATTATCGCCCACATAGGCTCTGACACCCATATTGATGAAAGTTTGGCCAGTCTTGACGAATTCAACCTGCCGAAGTGCCCCACCTTTATGAGAGTCTGGTATTCCTCTTTAAGTCTCTGCACCCAAAGATCTCCATCTCTGGGACCCGCCTTCGTTTTCAGAAGGGGAATTTGTGCCAACGTTTTCCGTGTGCCTTCGTCCACCATGTTTCTGAAATCTGGCGTCTGGTGACATCTGGTGGCACAAAATGTCAACAATATTTTGATTTTTGACAGAAACACAAATATTGGGATGTGACTTGAAGAGAAAATTGGATTGTACGTTCCAGAGGAGTGAGTGAAGCAGTTTAAACTCATCCTAATCGAGTTCAACAGAAACACGAGGGCGCAAGTGGCGCAATCGCACAAAAAGGCTTATTTATATTCATGAACAACAAAGATGGCGTCGTCAGGTATGATGAATATGAATGATTATTCTTCCCAATCTCAAATTGTGTCTGGGCAATGTTGGTTATGATGCATATATGCATTTAGGCACATGTGTGCTAACGTTTAGTAAACAATTAGCAGAAGTGCATGTTTAATTGAAGGATCGACAGTTTCAGTGTGAAATGTAAAGTGAAAAAGCGACGGAAACAAAGGATTTCTGAGCGGGGTTTCAACTCCCTTCCGAGTCTGTTGTTTGTCGCTGTGTGCACCAGCCTTCTTGTGTGTGTGTGTGCGTGTGTGTGTGTGCTGTCTGCGTGCAGTGTGTGTGTGTGTGTGTGTGTTTCGGACTCAACAGTTGTTTGTGACTGCTGGACGTCGCCTTGTTCAGCGGAACAACTCTAGTGGACTGTGGACACCCCTTCCCCCGTCTGCCATGGGGTTAGGGACTCGTTACCCGTGGAGCGGGCTCCTACGAACATACACAGCTGTTTTGTCTCGAGCCCCTTTTCACACTGGATGCGTCAAACGCTTCCATCCTCATGCCGGTCGATGAAGAAAGTGACTTGAAGCAACTGGCAATCGAGGTCTTGGCGCACCCAGTGTGACAAAACCTGCATTTTTGGTCAAGCTTTGAAAACCCAATTTTGTTGGAACGTCCGAACCAGATTTAATTGGTGTGCCCTGCTTGTCCCCAGGTCGCGGAGTGAAACGGGAGAGAACATCGGAAAGTGAAGAGGAAGGTAGAGATCACGCTTTTTCACATCCCTTCCTTCGTTCGCCTTTCAGTTGGGGCGTGTAGTTTCTGTCTTTGTTTTGGCATGTTGTGGTGATGTTTGCAATTTGTTCAAAGTGAAAACTCTTCAGCGATCCAGTGAACGAATGGTTTGATTCGGTGTTGAATGCCTCAGACGGACCTGCCAGACTGAAATCGAAACACTGGTGTGAGGTGCTCTTTTTGGGCATTTTTGGTGCATTTGCAGAAAAGTAATGGCAGCGTTTGAAACGAAAATGAAAACCTAATATTGTTGCAAAGTCAGTTTCAACTGCGAAATTTCGATTTCTCCGGGAATGAATCCGTATCCAACCGTGTTTTGGTCGCACCCGTGCCTGAAACGCGCCCAAAAAACCCCTTGTTTTTGAGTGTTCAGGTGCGATTGAAACGGTGAAAACTCATACCCATGTACCAAGCCCACCCTCTGTTTTGATGCTCAATTTTGGGGCAAACAGGCGCATCCTACACACGGGTGGATACGGGATTCACCGTTTCACGAATGTTATTGTGCTATCTTTAGCGGATTTTCTTGGTGTTCAAGATTCGAGATAAACCTGTGACCCCCCCCCCCCGAACGTTTCCTGGACAATTGAGCAATCATTATCCGGAGCGGGGTGGGGGCTTCTTCTTTCCGGGTAAAAAATTTCAGACACCCTTGGAGATGGAGATAGAAATCAACGAGAATGTTACGCACGACTGAGTTGAGCTGAGCCCGTGACTTGATGGGCAGGTCTCCCGACTGATTCAATCACACCCTTGATTTTGTTGACGTGCAATTGAAAGACCGTGAAGTGGTTCAAAGTTGTTTCTGGACTCACCCGAGACGCAAGCTCAGGGCTTGTGGCACCGCTGCTCGAATTTATCTGGAGATGCTACCTGGTTGATTGATGGTCGCGTAGCCGGCCATCTAGGTGCCGCTGACGGCTTAAAAAACCCTTAGCATTCATGTGTGCATCTGTCCACACTTTGGAATGTAACCACCCCTCTCCCAGACCCCTGCCCTCCCCTCTCAGAACCCCCTCCCCTCTCAGACCCCCCTCCCCTCTCAGACCCCCTCCCCTCTCAGACCCCCCTCCCACTCTCAGACCCCTGCCCTCCCCTCTCAGACCCCCT
>JAAUXT010061165.1_pt1 | contig 13574 bp, 12 predicted proteins | sample 7278171 | NCBI WGS metagenome assembly JAAUXT01 (sample SAMN14350112, study PRJNA611818) | marine sediment metagenome | isolation source: surface marine sediment (1.8m) | place: French Polynesia: Moorea | collected 2018-08 | reverse complement strand
TTGGTGCTGGAATCACCGATGCGGTAGAGCATCTGGGTGGCCGCCGGGCTCATGTTCACGGTCATCATGATCGGCACGAAGATCGGCGCCAGTATCGCCCACTTGGCCGACGCCGAGCCCATGAACAGGTTGATGATGCCTGACAAGATCACAAAACCGATGACCAACCCCATGGTCCCGGCCAGCGACTCATGGGGCACCAGCTCCAGCAGCTCCGCCCCCTCCATGGCGATGAGCACGCCCACATTGGAGGCGTTGAAATAGGCCACGAACTGGGCCATGAAGAACACCAGCACGATGAAGCTCGCCATCCCGCGCATGGACTCTTCCATGGTGTGGACGAAATCCACGCCACTGCTGATCTTTTTCACCACGATGCCGTAAGCGAGCCCCGGCAGCAGAAACATCAAGAACAGCGCCGTCACGATGATGTCGGTGCCGAAAAAGGGCGCATGGGTAAAACCGACACTGCCAAAACGCGCCTCGATGGCGGCATACTGCTCCGGCGGCAGGGTGGCGGTGGACAGAGAGCCCAGCAGCGGTATATTGCTATCGACGGGTATCACCATCCACACGATGACGATGACGAACAGCAACAACACGATGCCGGCCCAGCGCAAGCCGCGATTCTCGGCATCGGTCAACGCGCCGGGGTGAGCGTCGAGCTCGGCCTCGTGGGTTGGTTGGTACTCGCCCAAATGGGGCTCGACGATCTTCTCGACCACGAACGTGCCGATCAAAACCACCAGAAAAGTGGAAACCACCACGAAATAGTAGTTCATGGTGGCGATATTCATGGTCTCACCGAAGTTGGTGCCCATCATGGCATCGCCCGTCTGGGCCGCCGCCAGCGTGAAACCGCCCAGCAGCGGGTCGAGGGAGGTGATGACCAGATTGGCGCTGAAGCCGCCGGACACGCCGGCGAAGGCCGCCGCGAGCCCCGCCAGGGGGTGTCGGCCCATGCCATAGAATACGATCGCTCCCAGGGGCACCAGCACCAGGTAACCGGCATCGGCGGCGATGTTGGACAGCACCCCTGCGAGCACCACCACCGGCGTGATCAGGTGCGGCGGCGCCCCCAACACCATCTTGCGCACCGCGGCCGCGATCAGCCCGCTATGCTCGGCCACGCCGATGGCGATCATGATGACCATGACCATGCCGAAGGGGGCGAAGTCGACGAAGTTCGGCGTCAGGGTATCCATCAGGTACTGCCAGCCGTTGGCGAAGGTGGCCGTCACCTCGCCGTTGCGGGGATTCTGGATCTCCACCGTCTCCTGGCCGATCAGGTTGTTGATGGGAAACTTGCCGGTCGGCGTCTCGACCACGACCTCCATGGCGGACATCACCGCCGTGAGAATCAACAGGATCGCCACCAGCCAGATAAACATGATGGTGGGGTGCGGCAGTTTGTTACCGACAGTCTCGACGATGTCGAGAAACCGTTGCATGGCGCTTTTCTTCGCGGTGTCCATGGATGTGATTCCTCTGGTTCGGATGGTTATTGATAGCGTTTATTGTTGTATTAACAGTGTTTTTTCATTAGCACCGACCCCTCGCTATGCCATGAGGGGGCGGTGATTACAGCAGCATCTCAACCCACGATGTCAACGGGTTTCGGTGACCTCCTTGGCGGCAAACTCCACCGCGCTGTTATTACCCTCGTCCTTCTGCCCCGTGAACCTGAGCCCTAAAAACAACAGCACCGCGCCGCTCAGCAGCCCCACGTACCAGGGCACGCCGTAGCCGGCCGGCAGCGTCCCCACCAGCAGCGCCACGGCGCCTACCGCCAGCGCATAGGGTATCTGGGTGCGGACGTGGTCGATGTGGTCACACCCCGAGGCCATGGACGAGAGGATCGTGGTATCGGAAATGGGCGAGCAGTGATCGCCCCAGACCGCGCCGGCCAGCACCGCCGAGACCGCCGAGTAGAACAGATGCATGTGCTCCGGGCTCTGCATGTCATTGGCGCCCACCACCGCCCAGGCCAGGGGCACCACCAGGGGCATCATGATCCCCATCACCCCCCAGCTGGAGCCGGTGGCAAAAGCCGTGAGCGCTGACAGCACGAACACTACCAGGGGTAGGACGGCCGCCGGCAGGGTATCGCCCAGGGTCGAGATGAGAAAATCCCCGGTGTGCAACACGCCGTTGACCGCCGACAGGCTCCAGGCCATCACCAGGATGATCATGGCGAGCAGCATCGAGCGCACCCCCGCGAACCAGGCATCCACGACCTCCTGGATGGTGAGAATACCCTGGACCTTCGACATGACCGCCGCCACCAGTACCGCCAGCAGCGACGACCACATCATCGACACGTAGGAATTGCCATTACCGACGATATCCCGCAGCGAGGCGCCCTCACCGGCCCCTGCCTTGCCGGTCACGTAAATGCCGATCAGGGTGCCGAATACCAGCACCAGCACCGGCACCAAGGCGTTGTAGGCCCGGTGGGGTGCATCGGGCTTAGGCTCGTGCTCGCTGGCTTCGGCCGCGGACTCGCCGGTATGGGCCTTGGGTCGCGACACCTGACCGGTGTTGCGGGCGCGGCGCTCGGCGACGAGCATCGGACCGAAATCCCGTCCGGTGAAGGCCACCAGGAATACGAAGAAGATGGTCAGAATCGGGTAGAAGCTGTAGAGAATCGAGTTGAGGAAAATCGAGTACGCGGTCTCGGTGTAGTCGACCTTACTCACAGCGTCCTCGATCAGCCCCACCTCGAAGCCGATCCAGGTGGTCACCAGGGCGAGGGTGGCGATGGGCGCGGCGGTGGAATCCACGATATAGGCGAGCTTCTCCCGGGAGATGCGCAGCTTGTCGGTGATCGGCCGCATAGTGTTGCCGACGATCATGGTGTTGGAAAGATCGTCAAAGAAGATGGACACACCCAACACCCAGGTGGTGAGCTGGCCGCGCTGGGGTGACTTGGCCCAGCCGACGATGGCGCTGACGATACCCATGGTGCCGCCGTTCTTGGCGATGATGCCCACCATGCCACCGATCATCATCGAGAAGATGATGATCGAGGCGTGGCCGCCGTCACTGACCGCCTCCAGACCGTACACCGACACGGTATCCAGGAGCCCGAACCAGAGGCCGGTGATGGACAACCCGTAGACCAGCGCGGCGCCCACCCAAATGCCGAGGAACAGCGCCGGAATGACCTGACGGATCGCCAGGGCGATGGCGATGGCCAGCAGCGAGGGCAGAATCGCCAGCCACGCGGGTATGCCCTCGACGGCCTTGGAAGCGAGCTCTTCGCCGGCGGCATTCAGGATGATAAGCTTTTCCTTGGCGTACTGGGATACCACGTCTTCCAGGGTGGCCTCACCCCCTTGCATGGTACCCGTGAAGACGCTCTTACCCAGGGTCATGGTAAATGCCTCGCCCTCCTGAAAACGTCCCCCCGGGTCCTTCACGGTGACCTCGAAGGGAACACCTTTCAGCACAATCTTGGGCGTCGTAATCTCCAGTTCGGCCTCTTCGGCCTGGGCATGCAGGGGCAGAAATAATAGTGCCAGGCAGCACAGCAGGAAAGACCATAGGCCAGCGCGCCTGGCGACCGCATTCATCAAGCGATGGGACATACGCGTTATCTCCGCAGTTGTCATTATCCGTAAGCAGTCGGAACTCAGGACGCCAACTGTAGGCCCTTGGCCTGTAAAGCCTCTTCGATGGCTTGCATCTCTTCCAGGGTCCGGCCGGCGACGACACCCAGAATGTCGCAGTAGATCTTGCCGTAATTGACTTTTTCCAGGGCAGAGAAAATGGTGAAGTCTTTGCGCTTGAGCTCCTCTTCCAGGGTCTCCAGAATCGAATCCAGGGTCCCCTCCATGCGGTAATCACCGGAGTATTTGGCCACCTCCTTGCCCTCAGCCAACAGGCTATGGCGTTGCAGGCACAGGGGGGTGGAGCCGTTGACGCGGAAATTGGCATCGATCATGTGCAACTGGCCGTCCTGGTCCTCCAGCACATCGAAACCAATCATGCCGAAATAACCGTGCTTGTGGGCAAACCGGCCGATGGCGGCGATCTTGTGGAAGAACTTACTCATATCCGTTTCCCGGTAATGGATGACGCCGCCGAGAAACTCGCCCGCATCGCTGACCAGCTGGCTGGTGGCACCGACCAGGGTGATATCGCCCTCCTTGCCCACGTAGAACTGCACGCAGTAATTCTGCACCACATTAGCGACAAACTCCGATACCACGATGGCATCGACCAGATTGATCTCGACGTACTTTTCCAGCGCCTTGCGGCAGTACCTGAGATCGTTCTCGTTCTTGATGATATAGGTGCCCTCCCCCGACAGCCCATGGGATGTCTTGATCAGATAGGGAAACGTATCCGGCACCTCGACGTCATCCAGACTCACCTCGCTCAGGTAATAGACGTGGTATTTCGGGTAGTGCACCCCCATCTCAGCCAAACTGACCTTACTCAGCAGCTTGTAGTGCTCATCGGGGTTGACCGCATGCTTTTCCGGTAGCAAGTGATCGAAGGGGAACAGGGTGATGATTTTGTCGAATTTTCTGGACTGATTCAGGTAATCGAGGTAAGTGCTGCGCTGCATGACCTCGATATTGTCGTACTTGAAACCGAAGCGGTCGCGCCAATAATCCACCAAGGCGTTGCGCGGCGGCCGGATGACGAGACCCGCGATGCCATCGCCGAGCACCGCTAGATTCTTCCACGGTTCCTTCTGGCAGATTTTATCGTAGGCGACCTTGGTGGACTCGTCGTTACCGTCCTGGATGTAATATTTCCTGGTGTTGGGGTACGCGGCCCAGGCGGCCGTGGCAGGGTAATTGAGAATAAAGGCGTAGCGCCCGTCCGTAATGTCGTTGCTGAAGAGATCTGAGAATGAGCCCTTTTCGAAGAATTGAAAGTCATAATCTTTAGTCATGGGATTTCTCCGTTTCCGCAAGATCCGCAAGATCCGTAAGATCCACGGGAGACGTAACTGCTTCGAGTATGGTTATCGGTTGACCGGCAATATTCTCCGGCAACCATGAAGCAGCATGATTGCACAGTCGCCCCGCATCCTCCGTCGTTGTTATCTCAACTGTATAGGGTATTACCGCCGTAGCGCGGTCATCCGACGTCTACGCCGGGTAACCGTGACGGGGTCCTTGTTCACTGCCAAGGGTTTTAGTTCAAGACTAGTTCACAAACCGGGACAAAGCGAGGGACGATTCGAAGAAAAATCGAAGCCCATATTACGCTCAGCGTTGCAGGTAGGACTCGTCGTCGAAGGTCGCCAGCCACTGGGGTCGTATGCCGACGAATAGGGTGGTGAGCATACCGTTGAGCAGGCCTTCCGGGAACAGATACAGGGGCAAGAAAGGCAGATACTCCTCGGCGATGCGGTCGAAGCCGTAGGTATCGGTCGCGGTCAGAACGCCCACCAGGGCAAAGACCGAGACGGCAGCCGCGACGATAGCGCCGAAAAAGGCGCACAGGAAAATGTATACGAACACGTGATGGGGCAGCGCGCGCTCGACCAGGTGGTAAATCCCATAGCTCACCGACACCGGCAGGATACCCAACAGCAGGACGTTGAGGGCCATAGGCTCGAGATCCGCGGCGCTGCTCACAACCAGTCCCAACGCAGCCAGGCCCACGCCGATCACCGCCAGCGACCAGCCGAACATGAGCGTGAACACCGTCACTCCGAGAAAATGAAAACCAAGTCCGGGGGTCACACCGACATCGAAACGCCACAGCAACAGCAACGCCACCACGGCCCCCAGGAACACATGCTGAGCGTTGCCGGCCCGGAACTGGCGCCAGGGCGCAAGCCAGAGCGCCACCACCAGCAGCAGAACGACAAGACAGTTAGCCGTCAGTAACAGGCCGGAGGGGAGCAGATCGACGGGAACGTTCATGATTGCTCTGCTTCGGGCCAAAAATCCCCAAATGCGAGGCCTAAAGTTACTCTCTAGTGATAGACCTGGCGCAGGTCTCCTAAGTCGTCTGAGGTTTCCAACCTTTTCAGGATTGCTTCCAATACGGCCACGTCCCGAATTTCACGAATCTCAGGCAATAGAGCCAATCCGGCCTCTCCAAATTTCAGTTTCAGTCGCCAGCTTAATACCTTCCGACAGTCCTTCCTGACGGCCCTCCTGAAGACCTTCCTGAAGGCCCTCCTGACGGCTCTTCTCAACAAAATAACGTTAGACGCTCGTGACATATCGCATCTGCTTTTCTCCTTCGAATTCAATCACCGTTTCTATGAACCGTGCCGCCAAACCCTCGGGCAGGGACATCACCCAGTCGATGAAATGAAACAACTCCAGTACATCTTGGCGGGTATAGTTACGCTCGTACAAACCCTTGACCAGGGCCAGTTTCCAATGATAGCGGCTTTCGTCATCCGCCCTGGTCTCCAGCGCCTTGAGATGCGCCATCACCACCGTGGCGAAGGGGTTGTCACTGCCCTCCAGCGATGACCAATTCACCCGGTAGTCCAGCAGTTTGACCACCAGAAAGTGTATAGGCCTTCGCAAATGAATTGATATATTTAAGAAATTTTCGTGATATAGCGAAAAGTTTTTTAAAACCACCCTAACATCCATGCCTTATATTAGGGGTAAGCCCCTGAGTCCACAAGAAAAAAAGCTGCTGGTCTCGGTCAAGCATTACTTTGATCGTAATAAGTCAGAATGTGGCTCTAAAGAATCTAGCACTCAAATGACGGCCGATGCTTTAGGTTTGGGGGTAGCCACGATCCATCGCGTGATGGCTCATTATCGCAAAAATCCGGACAGTGTGAATGCTCCAGCCCAAAGTCGCGGGCGCCCGAGCTATTCGATAGCGACCTCTCACCAGGAAGCGGTGTGTGGGTATATTCGCCAAGCTAACCTTCCGGGCAGTCATCTTACGCTAGAGGACATCAAGCGGTTTCTGTCTGAACGATCCCCTCGCGAGTCTTTTCACCTAGCCACGCTGGCCAGAACGCTGGACCGATGGGGGTTTGAGTTTGGTAAAGGGACCCGTATCCAGCACCTGAAAGAAAAGGATCATGTGATAGCGGCTCGGCAGCGTTATTTGCGGAAGATGAGAGGCAATCGGCAATCGAAATCGGGCCAACTCATTCGCCCGGAAGTGTATTTGGATGAATCCTACATCAATAAGAATCACAGCAATGATTTCGCATGGTACTGGAACGAAGATGGCTCCTGGATTCAGAAACCGACCGGCAAAGGTGTGCGACTGATTATCCTGAATGCGATGACTCACCAGGGCTGGGTGCCGAATGCTCGAGTGGTTTTTAAAAGCACCCGAAAAACAGGCGATTACCACGGTCAAATGAATGGAGAACTGTTTCGCAAATGGTTTGTTGAGCAACTGCTTGCACAGATCCCGGACCAGGCCCTGATCGTGATGGATAACGCGAGCTATCATAATGTGCTGACGGCGCACTCCGCGCCTACCGCGGCGTGTTCCAAGGAAACCATCCGCAGCTGGCTGGAAGCCAATAAAATACCTTGTCGAGACGATTGTCTGAAAGTCCAATGAGTCGAGATGTTGAACAAACTGGCTCCGCAACCCAACTATGTCATTGACGAAATCGCCGCGCAGCGGGGTCACGAAGTGGTCAGAACCCCTCCTTATCACCCCGAACTACAACCTATAGAGACGTGTTGGGGAGTGCTCAAAAATGAAGTGGCCCGTCATTGTGACTTCACCCTGGATAACCTGAAGCTTCAATTAGAACGTGCGTTTGAAAAAATTACGGCCGAGACTTGTCAAAGTATCATCAAGAAAGTCCGATCCATTGAGGATCGGTTTTGGAAAGAAGATGCTCTGATGGATCGAAAATTATGAGATAAATTTTCAAAACTTTTGAGCATAAAAAAAAATCCAAAACTATCAATTCATATGCGAAGGTCTATAATCTATGATTTTCTAACCAGTCCATAGCCGGGAACGGTCTTATAGACTATACTTACGCTCGTCTGGATACGCTACCGCCAGACTTTAAAGGTACGTAAGAGTGACATAAGACCTTGATTTCATTAAGGCAGTTCCGTTGACGACGTAAAGAAATCTGAACAGATTTTGTCAGATTTTTAGTAGCGGTATCGGTGTTTTCGCTAACGGACATGGCGACAGTTCTCCCGTATGTTGTGGAAAGCTGCGGTCAAAAATGAAAGTCAACCAGGGTTCCGCGAAGGACATGGCGGCGGAAGCTGGAGGCGATGTCGAGATCAGGTTGTATGGCCAGGGCCCGGTCGCAGGCCGCGGCGAAATCGAGATCCTCGGCCAAGGTCTGCAGCAGGGCATACTCCCCCGGCTCCAGGGAGTGAATCTCGATCTCGAGATCGAGCCGGATCACCAGCAACTCGATGCCACCTTTCCCCAGATCCACTCGTTGGTCGCCCGTGTACCCGGGCTGATTGACCTGCCAGATGCGCAGCACGGGGTAGGGCGATGTGAGCAGCTGGCCGGCCGGGTGCAAGGCGAATCGCAGGGCTTCATAGCGTTCCTGGGGAACGCGGCCGAGGGCCTCCAGATCCATGGGATCATGGCCTACGGCATGGAAGCTCCGGTGATAGGCCCATTCCAGCTCCGCCACATCGGCCAGATAGGGCAGGTTAGCGGCGGGCTCGAAACTCCGCAAGAATGCCGGGAAGGTGGCACCGAAGTCATGCAGATCGCCCGATGCCGAGGGGTGCTGTTCGGTGTAATGGGCCGCCGCGAAGCGAAAGAATTTATCGCCCACCAGTTGTACGACGACGGGGAACGTGGCCTGTAAAGTCTTGGTGAAGCCAACCAGCACGTTGTTGCGGTACACGCCAAGGCGCTCGGTGGGAAGTATACCATTACCGCGGACAAAATCATCGACAACGATGGCCGGCTGCTGAAACAGCGCCCGGGTGAAGGCCCGTTGGAGCTCACGCAACGAGGGCATGGCGTTCCTCCAGGATGGCATCCGCCCGCTGTGCCTCGTCCCGTAATACCGCCAGGGGCGGCAAGTCGGCGTCCCACTCGATCAGGGTGGGCCGGATGCCGAAGCGCTGCACCGCCTGTCGATACAACTGCCAGACATCATCACAGACCCTTTGATTGTGAGTATCTATCAGAATTTCCTTATCCCCCAGACGGTTGACCGTAAAGCCCGCCAAATGGATCTCCTGCACCAGATCCGCGGGGATGTTGTCCAGAAACTCCACCGCGTCGAATCCATGGTTACGGGCATTGACGTAGACATTGTTGACATCCAGCAGCAGACCGCAGCCCGAGTGTCTTGCGATCTCGGTGACGAACTCCCATTCGGGCATGGCGGATTCCTGGTATTCGAGGTAGCTGGATACGTTCTCGATCAGAATTTGGCGTCCCAGGTAGTCCTGGGCCTGGGTAACCCGCATCACCATATGCTGAAGCGCTTCTTCGGTCAGAGGCAGCGGCAGCAGGTCATTGAGGTAACGCCCGTCAACGGACCCCCAGGATACGTGCTCGGAGACCAGGGCCGGCTGAAACCGCTCGATGAGCTGGCGCAGTTTCCGCAGATGGGCCGGATTCAGGGGATCGGTCGAACCGAGGGACAAGCCTACCCCATGGAGGCTGAGAGGGTAGTGGGCGCGAATGTTTTCCAGGAAATGCAGAGGCTTGCCGCCGCTGCCGAAATAATTCTCCGGGTGTACCTCAAGCCAGCCGAGGGCCGGTCTGGTCTCCAGGATTTCCCGGTAGTGATCGGCCCGAAGACCGATCCCGGCTTGCGCCGGGATCGCGTCGGGGCCAAGACCGTGTTGGATCGGCTTGGATAACACCACAGTGATCCTTAGCCTTTGGGTTCGAGGCTGCCACCGACGATCTTCTCGCAGGTGCCCGCGGGTACGTATATCCATTCACCCCCATCGGCATCCGTCTTGGCTTGGCCGGCGCAGGAATGACTGCCATCGGCGGCGCCACAATCGTTCATGCCAGCTTTGACGATTCCGTAGCACTTTTCGGGTTTGTCTGCGGCAATAGCCTGGCTGGTAGCCATGACACCAACGGCAAAAACACTGGCTAAAGCAGAGTTGACAACAGCTTTAGTCTTCATGCATCAGTCTCCTGAGTGGATTGATTGATTAGTTCTGTGGATCGAACCTGCGTCTTGGGTTCAATCCCATGGACCACTGTGGTCCCCGAGGTGCTCCCGAGGTGGGTAGCATCTTGGGCACGGCAGTGACGCCAAGTCATGCATCCAAGCCATCCGATAGTGCTTTACGCTGCCCTGACGGTTCTGGATGCGATTGATGCCATATTTACGATGTGTTGTAGGGAGCGCAATAATGGTCCCGGAGAGGACACAGTCTTGGTGGATAATTCCCAGTGTGTTCAGAAGGTTTTTCAATCACCCAGGTAACGGGGGTAATGCCTCATGGCATACAACGCCAGTTGGAGCCTGTCCGAGACCCCGATTTTGCGGAAAATCCTGTGCAGGTGCGACTTCACGGCCTGCTCGCTCACATTCAGGGTGCGCATGATTTCTTTGTTGCGATAGCCTTTACAAACCATCTTGATGATTTCCACTTCCTTTTCCGTCAGCGATGATCCATTGCTGTTCCGATTGTCGGCAATCATCTCTTTGAGCTTTTTTCGCTCTATCCACAATTCACCGGAGCAAACGCCCGCAACGGCTTTCTTGAAGGCATCGACGTCGGTAGAGGGTTTGAGAATACCCACCAACCCCTTGGAGAGAAAAGGTAATATGCTGCGTTCGTCCATTTTCGTCATACCGAATACTTCCAGCAGGAGCAGTTTGGTTCCGTTCTGAAGGAGGTTGTCCAATGGAATTGCCGAGATGCTGCGAAAATCCGTAACCAAAAGATCCGGCGTCACCCGGGCCACATCGCCTAAATGTAAGCAATTAATAACCGCGAACGCCGACTCGTCATCGAGCATGCGTTTCACACCCTCTCCGTAGAGAAAATTGCTGCAGTGAATTGCAATCTTTTTGGACATAAAATACCCCGCACAACTCCAGATAGGTGTCTCCTATCCGTTATTGTGACTTTCGCTCTTCAGTATCATTTTTATCCAATAGGCAGTGCACCACTTCTTGCTGAAAAAGCAGTGGCTCCGGTACTGACTCGTCGATTCCATTGCCCCCGGTATCAGCGGCATTGGATTCGAGAGTCAGTGGATCAGATTCGGTGCCAACTCCATTAGCGCAGTTAAGGAGGTAGTTATCGAAAAAGCCTATCCGGCACCGTCGATAGGCGATGTTACCACATAAACCTTTGTTTTTGGCCTGTGCCCGGGTTCGGGCGTTCGGCCCACCCATTCGGCTGACAGGTTTTCTCCCGAGGCCAACGTTTGCTCAAGTATTCAGATAGTCCTCCCGCATCACCCGTTTCAGGGTCTTGCCCGCCACGTTCCGGGGAAAATCATCCCGCAGGACGATTTCCGAGACCCGCTGGTACTTGGCCTCGACTCGCGCGTTGATCCATGCGGCCAATTCAGTCACGGTGGTCTTGTCCGTGGGCCGCAGCACCACGGCCAGGACCGCCCGCTCCCCCCATTTGTCATCGGGGACACCGAAGACGGCCGCTTCCACGACGGCCGGATGCTGGACGGCCACTTCCTCGATATCCCGGGGATAGACATTGACACCCCCGGAAATAATGAGATCCTTCTTGCGATCGACCAGGTACAGGAAACCATCCTCGTCCACATAACCCAGATCGCCCGAGAACAGCCAACCATCCACGATGGCCTGTCGGGTCAGATCGGGGCGTTTGTAGTAACCGGGCATTATGATCGGGCCGCGGCCAACGATCTCGCCGATTTTCCCCGCGGGCAGGTCCTTGCCCTTCGGGTCAATGATGCGCATCTCGAAAAACGGCGGTGGTACCCCCACGGATAGGGGTTTGGCCCCGTAGTCATGTTTATCCAGAATCGTCACGAAGCCTTCCGTCAGTCCATAGAGTTCATAGAACCGCCCGGGCAGAATCTGATTCAACCGTTGTTTGTGCTCCAGATGCAGAGGCGCGCCCAGCGACATAACCATCTCCAGTGAGCTGAGCGCTTCCGCAGAGAAACGAGGGTGGTTGAGAAGGGCGATGATCTGGGAGGGCACCAGCATAATATGGGTGACTTTTTCGTGCTCGATCGTCGCGATCATGGCTTCGGCGTCGAACTGGCGGTGCAGGATGTAAGTGGCGCCCAGGAAAAGCGTGGGCATTAACGTGACAAAGGCACCGTTAAATACGATCGAGCCGCTGTGCAATACGACACTCTCCGGCGTCATGCGCCAGGCCGAGGCGAACAGCGAACAGTACATGGAGCGAATGTAATGGGTGTGAACGATGCCCTTGGGTGCGCCCGTCGTGCCACTGCTGTAGATGATATTGAAGGGGTCCGCGTCCCCGACGGCGGCATCCGGCGGCTCGCTCGAAGGGCTTGCGGCCACCAGATCCACGTAGGTGCGAAACCCGGGGTCATGATCGGCGTCGATGAGTATGTAGCGGTCGTTGCCGATGGTTGGAAGATCGGCGCGGATAGCATCCAGCACCTCGGCGAACGCGGAACTGCTGAAGATGGCCACCGCGTCCGAATCCCGTAATAGTTTGGTGATGGCCGGTCCCTGCAGCAGGGGACTCAGCGGCACCACGACCGCGCCGATTTTGGCGATGGCCCAGTAGAGTTGCAGCAGTTCGACGCAATTGGGCAGTATGGTCGCGACCTTATCGCCCTTGGCGATACCGTCGCCGAGCAGCGCGTTCGCCAACCGGTTGACACGCCGGTTGAGCCGGGCGAAATCCAGCCGTTGATCCTCGAAGATGAGGGCTGAGTGTGCAGGGCGGTAGCGTGCATGCCGGGTCAGCAAGGTACCAATGTTCATGTTTTTCTCCGCAATAACTCTATTTCGAAACTAAGTACCGATTAGCTTATATCAAAAAGGGTTATTGTGTTCATCATTTGTTTTGACGGGAACAACGGCCGGGTCAATACTGGGACTCGAAGACCGCTGGCATCTTTATCTCTAAAACCACGCAGGGCGAGCAAGTCGTAGCCGAGGGACATCGACGCCAGGTCGATGCGCATTGATTCCGCGGCAACAGCTCTTTGCGCATCGGCTAGGTTTGCGGACGATATTGGCATAATTTAGGACTATTCGGGTAGTGTACGGATTCATTCCCTCCTATATTTATGACTAATAAGTAACCGCGGCGAGCCATGGTTTTGAGAATTGATTCGCCTGCGCTCGGGATAAGCGCAGGTCGGCTTCGAGTCGAAGCCGTGTGCCGACGCTTCGATCGGCGCACTGATGTGAGGGAACGCCGCAATACTGCCGAGGGATGGGGGCATTGCGGCGTTGGGCGGCAACGCCTGCAATTAAGGATAAGAACGCTACAGCGAACCAGCTCATGCGAGCTAAGACACCATAGAGAGAGGGTTATCTCATGAACCGAAACACCTTCAAGAAAGACCAAGCGGTCCATAATAAACCAGCGAAATGTAGGCACATAAGACACTTTGGTTTGAAGTGGCAAGCTTTGGCTCTTGCGCTAGCTTTAACGCCGCTGAAGGCACTTATGGCACAAGATCTGATTATCACCGGCATCGTTGACGGG
>JAAUXT010069965.1_pt1 | contig 13575 bp, 18 predicted proteins | sample 7278171 | NCBI WGS metagenome assembly JAAUXT01 (sample SAMN14350112, study PRJNA611818) | marine sediment metagenome | isolation source: surface marine sediment (1.8m) | place: French Polynesia: Moorea | collected 2018-08 | reverse complement strand
GCCGCCACCACCCCCAGAGCTCCCCCACCCGCCTCCGCGCCGCCCGCCCGCCCCCGTGCCGCCCCCGCGCCCCCCGCGGGGCCCCCCCCCCCGCACCCACTTTTGGAAAAATGGTCAGTGAGCATCACTGATCATTTTTCCATGAACACCGAACGTTTATGTGACCACACGCTTTTTATGCGTAGCATTCTTGTTTTAGTTATCGAAAGAGCGAGCTTCCTTCCAAGGTCAAAAGAGACCCTGGGGTCAATAGTCTTGTCGCAGCAGGTCTGATGCAACCCGTGAAGACACAGGATCCAAAGACTGGTTTGCTGGAATGGCACCCCCTGGGTCTGCGAGATCCTTGGCCATCTCTCAGGACTTAATTCTGTGGAATGGAGGCAGCATCTTGGGCGGAGGGCGGGTTGGTTCGACTGGTTGCTCGAATCTTGTGGCGCCACTTTGACTGTGGCGATTGTTCCCATTGTTGTGCTCAGACACCGGCGCGCTGTTGTTGAGCAGCTCTGATCGAGTGGTAATCTGGAGTCGGCACGGAGCGGGGCCGGGGCCGGGCCCGGGGCGATCCGTCTTCACCGCTCTCTGAGCACAGCTGCGCGTCAAGCCGGGTTCAAGGCATCTGCGTGTTCGTTTTCCCGGCTCGCGTGGCCCAGGTGTGCTGAATATGTCTTGCAGCCTGGTGTCCTGGGTGCAGTTCCATATGGTCCAGTTGAAGCCGTGGGGTACACACATGGAACTGTCAAGGATATGAAGGGTATGGCCCTGGGCGTAGAGTGGGCGAGCCATGCTGAACGAACGCGCCAACGGTCGTGATAGAACGCAGGAAGACGTGTGCCTTAGTTTGTGTCTTGCACGCAAAGGAAGGGGTTGGCGCGCATGTGTGCGTAGAGCTGTGTGTATGTATGTGTGTGTGTGTGTGTGTGTGAGGGGTGTGTGTGTGAGGGGTGTGGACTCTTCACATGGACACGACTTGAGCTCAAGGTACCTCATGCTGCATCTCACTTCTCCAATCGGATTTGCCATGAGAGCCATTCGAGTCTCCTCGGCCTCGGGCGCCGCCGAATAGACACAAACAGCGGCGGCGGCGCCTCTGACCTCGCTCAACGAGAGGCGCTGATCTATTGGTTATTGCCGGGGCGGACGCTGACAAATCAGATTTGCGCCTGCGCGTGGAGCGCCGTTCAGACACCCAATCAGCTCTAATGGGGAAACAGTGACGGGCGATTGCGTTATTGGCAGCCCGCACTGTGGGATGTGATGCTCGTTTCATTCATTCTTTTGGAAGTTGATGCAGTTGTATGAGGTTCATTCACATAAATTTGCAGCTGGTGCGCACACACCATCTTAAAATTGTCCTGGTGCAGTAAGAAGTTCGTGGTCAAACACGCGCGCGCGCGCGCGCGCGCGTGTGTGTGTGTGTGTGTGTGTGTGTGTGTGTGTGTGTGTGTGTGTGTGTGTGTGTGGTGTGTGTCTGTGGTGTGTATGTGCCTGTGCGTCTCAGGCATTTGTGTGCGTGTGTGTGCGGATGACAGTTCTATTTGACAGTGGGTGCGTGGTGCACTGTGTCGACATGCAGTCGATTGAAGCGACATCGATTTTGCGACAGCGTGCCCATTGACGTTGGCGGCAGGGACACAAGACGCAGGACTCTTCCACCCAGCAAAAATGGGAACTGAAACGCGGTGTTCTGAAAAAAGCAATGGGCGCTGCATTCGAGATGTTGCCCCAGATGTGTCCAACACAAAACAGGCCTGAGCTTTCCAGAGCAAGTCCAGATGCGTTCCAGTGTGACACAATCCTGAACTGTCCTGAGATGCAGCTCTGGATACGTCTGTCTGTCACAGGCCCTGGTCTCCGGTTGCTCTCTCAGCGAATTCCCCGTGTGAAACGGGAGACGCGAGAATCACGCAGCGACTAATGCGTCGCCATGTGGACGCCATGCATTTTGAATGCGCCTCGCGTCAGGACCGGCCCCGGTGTCTCTCCACACTCGGCTTCCCCAGTCGCGACCGCTATTTCACTCCCATACAGAGTTCACACTGGCTGCGTTGTGTCCCTGCACGAATTGGTGCGCTGAGGTCACAGTGGATGTGCCATGCGTTGCGTCTTGTGCAGGTTGAGCTGTGACGGGGTGCGCCAGCGTCGTATCTGCACTTGTCAATTGGCGCTGCGTGGTCGCTTGGGCCGTGGTGTCCACTGGACTGTGCAGAGACGCAGCGCTCGGCGCGCCCTGTGTGAACCCGGCCTCGGTTTGGGACGCAGACGTGTTGCATTATGCATGGATGAAGCGTATACGAGCTTCACCAACAGTGCGGCCTCGTTCACACTGGACCCGTCGTGCGTCGCGCGTCTGTGCAGGTCTGTACTGGTAGCGTCCGCTGCGCATCCAGAGTGAGACAGGCCGAGGCTACAGGTTCCCAGACAACTTGCGTTGAACACAAACGGTTTTCGTGATACAAGATGGAAAACAGGAGGATTGCAAATTTAGGGAGGATTTCGTTTTGTGGTTTGTGTGGTGCGATGTGACACGCGAACTTTATTTGATGTGTATGCAGCCATGATCCGGACCTGCGTATTGGGAGATAGTGTGTGTGCGTGTGTGTACATGTGTGCGTGCACCACTTTTCTTTCCGTTTCTGTGTGTGGTTTCCAAAATGCAACTGACTCCGCCTCCATGTCTCAACGTGACAACGCAGTCACGTGTGTGAGTCGCAATCAGCGTCCGTTGAGGATCCGTCCCGGGTCACATGACCTCGACACCGCCAGGGGGATCGAGTTTCTGCTGGAGCCTCAATGTCAGTCGCCAATCAGGCGTGCTGATTGCACGAGCAGCGGACGCTGCGCTGAACCCATCATTCGATACCGTTGGTTCACACCGCACACGCGCAAACGCAGTTTCCTGCGCAGAAGCGCTTTCACACCCGAGACAGCGGACATGAACGCAGTTTGACGCGGGTTTCACGTTGGCCCACCAGCACCCGCAGCGAGTAGACTTGGCCATGGCCGTGCACCAAAATATTTTCATCGTTGAGCTGCGCACACTTTTCCGACAGATACGAAAAAGCATCTGTGCAGGCGCCTGTGTGAAAACCACTTGAATCAGGGTTTGAGTTCACTTCCCTTGTGCAGGAGGCGTTCATTGTGTTGGTCACGTGTTCCGCCCCCACCACGTGACACATGATCCTCCAGTCACAATGGGCCGCGACGCGGGCCACTAATTGAGTTGGATTCTGCGGCCTGTTCTGTACAGTGCGCCCCCAGTGGATCGAAGAGTCAACGTGCAACGTGAGGCTGGCTCATGGCGGGCGTCAGCATTGGAGAGCATCAGTGTCCTGCAGTGTCTGCACGATCCAGAACGCGTGACGCATTCAGTGTGAATCAGGCTTCACCACTGGTCGAAGTCGCCAGGAAAACGTCTGGTATCGGGTGGTCACGATGGTTTCTGCAGTGGGTGGTGGGTCGCGGAATGTTGTGCTGAGTTTGCACCGGAATCCAGACTGGTCAATGGGCGCTGCATCCGAAAAGAAATTGGCCGCAAGGCTGTTCTGTTGGGTCTTGCCCATTGATTCGGCCTGAGACCGTGCCCAGTCGTTGCGGCAAATTCTTTTGCCGACCCCACACTCCTGGCCCCAGCGACCGGAAACAGCATCAATTGGCGCTGCAACCAAGACAGGAAAATGTGGAAATTCCAGACAGACCTCGGCGCCCGTGCTCGTGTGTGTGTGTGGGGGGGGCGTAGGTGGGTGGGAGGGTGGGTGCGTGTGTGGGTGTGGGTGTGTGGGTATTGGGTGGGTGGGTGGGTGGGTGTTGGTGTCGGTGTGGAGACTCCCTGATGAGCTCAGGCTCCCCGGACCCACGTCGGACCCAGAGCCGCAGCTGGAGTCGCAACAAAATCCCGCGGCTCGACTAATTGAGCTGAAATAGCCTCGACTGTTGCTCCTGTGAATCAGTGTCACCGAGTCCGCTCTGAATGGGACCAGCCGTGGAGATTTCTGTGCGTGTTCGGGACTTTATGTTACGAGACTGTCATTTGTTCCAAAGACACAACGAATGAGGGAAGGAATGGGACAATGAAACAAAGGAAGAAAAGCGGCCCGCACCTGTGTTCCACCCAGGCCTTGTTCACACCGGATCCATTCCTGCACAGCTTAATGCCTCATGCAGGGTCCGCGCTGCAGAGACAGAAACTGCAGGAATACCACTGCAGGGGCATCCCGTCTGACGACACCAGAGGGAACCCGCCTCTGAGCGCTCGCTCTCATTGCGATGCGGCTCGTCCCACGTTCCTCATTCGTCTCAGCGTGTCCCGGCCGGTCCCGTCCTCCAGGCCCTGCGTTCCGTCTGTATGCATGAAGCCAGGTTCAGGCTTGATGCGCATTTGGACCCAGTGTCTGCGTGTGCAGGGGCAGCAATGCCCAACGCAGTCAGTGCGAAACACCCAAGACTTCAGGAGCGCGAAGCCTGATGCGCACCGGACTCGAAACAGTGCGCCGTGAGCAAAGCGAGCAGTGTGAAGAGGCCGTGAGAGTGTTGCGTCTGATATGCATGAAGGTGTGTTTGGCTGATTCCCCACCCGCTGTCCCTGCTCCATGTTCCGTTGTAATTTGTCATTCACAGTCCCCACGTGAACGTGATTAATTTACGTGGAAATCACTGCAGACTACAGCTCGTAAAACCACTGTGTGTATGCACTGTGTGTGTGTGTGTGTGTGTGTGTGTGTGTGTGTGTGTGTGTGTGTGTGTGTGACTGACAGGGACCATCTGCGTCAAAGACTCAGATCTCTCTGCTTGTAAACACACACACACACACACACACGTGTCAATTTTTTTCACGAAGGGCGAGAGCTCAGGTGATGAGCTGTTTTTACGGGAACAAAAAGAGGCGACGTCTTGGATGTGTGCTGCTGTGTCAAAATGCTGCATCGCATCAACACCGAAGATCCCATTGCAAAAATCAGCTGAACTTCTTCCCTGTGGGAGCCATTCGGCGGATACGAACAGTTGCGCTGCTGCAATCTCTCCCTCCTCTGCACTGAATAATGCAAACAGGAGCAGCGCCCGCGAGACTCCGTGTGCTAATTGCTGAATAAAGACGCAAATTGAGGAGTGTTCAGGATTGGGTCTGATTCTGCACCAGCACAGCGCACAGCTCTCCAATCGTAGATCTGTTCACCCATGTGCAAGACGCGCTCCTGCGTTTGATGTTCAAGGGACAAAAACGCCTCTTCCCAGGCGAATACGATCACGGCGGCTGGTCGAAAACTGCACAAGTGTACGCTCTCGTGAAGCCGAATGACCAAACGCGCCCGTGCCTCTCTTGGACAGGTAGCGTCTCCTTTTTCACGAACCCATGACAGGGTGATTGGGGACGTCATCTACCCACCCGTGACGTACCCCCGTCGCCGGGCGCGTCCACGGAGTGTCTGATCAGAATAGCGCGGACAGAATCGAGTGAAGCGACACCGGTTGTGGAGGGCTCGTCTGTGGCACAGAAGCAGTCCAGCAGCCCATCGCACGCTGCAGAAGTTCTGCACATATGTACACAGGGACAGAAGGATAAGTGGTTCTCATTAACCTTGCGGACCTTCTGTTCACTTTGTTTTGGGAAGGTGATGCAGTGACATTAGAAGCTGTACAACGGTCTACAGCGTGACCTGAGCGCAGGTCGAGACGCGCCGCACGAGTGAGTGTTTCATCCATAGTTCAAGAGATCTACTGGAGCACGGTGCTGCACTGTCCAGTGTGCTCAAGCGACGGCGACGCGATGTCGTCTTTCTGACCAGAGCAGTGACGCTTCCAGTGCGAAACAGACCCCAGTCTGGATCCGTTGTACGCACTGCCTGTTGGTTTGTACGAAGCCTGTGAACCGAGTGCACAGGGGCAGATCCAGGGTCTGGCCAGAGAACCAACCGGAACCCCCAAGGGATTCGATTTCAACTTTGCAACTTTGGGTATCAAAGTTCAAACTGAAAAAAATCAGCCATGATCCCACCCAGGAGGAATCGATTTCTTTCGTGTGTGTGTGTGGGGATGGGGGAGTGGGGGTCAGGAGCCCCAGATCCGCCCCTGATGCAGTTTGCGTTCCGCGCAGCTGAGTGTTAATTTGTGAGTTGATCTGTTATTGGTTAGTGTGTGAGTAATGAGAGGCTCGTAGCGGTATTTACCTGCGGAGGGAGGGGGCGGTGCGGCGAACTCTCGCCTTTTGTCTGCCGCCCGGTACAGCCGTGTTCTGCTCACCTGGTGGTACGTGTTCAGCGTTGAGCCTCAGACACATCTCGGGGCTCCTCCTCGTCTTCCTTCCGTCGACCGCACCCGGGCAACACTGGCCCCAGTGGATCCAAGGCTCGGAGTCCTGAAATTCTCCCCCCCCCCCTCCCGAATTGGTTTGGCCAAAGCACGCCCACCCACCCCGACCCCCTAATTTTGAGCTGCGCGAACAACGTTTTCGTACTTTGAAAATGAAGTTGAGATTATTCAAACCCCAACACAAGTGTCCCCTGCCTTTTGTTTGAGCGTGTGAAGGTCGGACACTCGGTGAGACTGAGGTCAGGCCCCCACTCTCCGACCCTGGATCCGCTGAAGAGCACAACTCCCGGACGCAGCAACCGACGAGCCAACCAGCGCGTTCTCACCACCCCGGGTACACACTCGATGTTCAATCCTGTTCGCACGGGCTGCAGTCTGAACTGAACTGCGCAGATACAACCTTTCATTGGGATTGTTACTGAAGGAAAATTTGAAGGATTTGTGCGAAAGAGCAACGCCAGTGATGGACCCAGGTGAGAGAGTGCAGAGGTTCAGATCTGTTGAGCGTGGCGTGTGCACTGAGAAATCTTCCCGTGTGGTTCTGTGTGTGTGTGTGTGTGTGTGTGTGTGTGTGTGTGTGCGTGCCCTTGTGCATGTAGTATGATGCAGTTGTTTGCAGTGTGTGCGTGTGTGTGTTTGTCAACGCGCTGTTTCTGCTGAAACAGGAAGTTGTCCTCGGGGTGCACCGGAAGTGCGCGTTTCTGACCGGAAGTTGTCTTGTCTCTCCGCAGGTTGGAGAAGGAGTACAACACGCTGAAGACGAAGGAGCACGAGGACCAGGTGGAACTCAGGGTCAGTACTCACTGCGTACTCACCACCACATGCTCATCTCTTACGTCTTTCTCACCATTCACTGCTGAACATCAGTACGTGCCACACACTCAACACCAACAAACACCGGGACCAGGTGGAGCTCAGGGTCCACTCACGAACAAGGCGTGCACACACACACCACAACACACACACACACACACACACACACACACCACAACACACACACAAACACACACCACAACACACACACTCACACACACCGTGCTCCAGCACGGTGCTGACTCGGCGGCGGTGCTGGGCGCAGGTGTCCCAGGCCCCGCGGAGGCACGCTCCGCGTCGTGCTGGAACCATTGTTCACTGCGCAGTTGTGAAGAGGGCAGGGCAGCGAGACTGTACGCCACAAAATGGAATTTTACAAGACAAGGTTTCAGATGGAAGGCATGGGAATCTAGAATTGCCAGAACGGGGTCCGACTTTGTATGAGAGGTTAAGACGGAGAAAGCAGTTGTACTTAGCGGCACCGAGGAACAATAGAATCTCCTCTGGTGCTTTGTGATGCGTCACTCTCCCAAACTGGCCTCTCTCCATCTCCATCTACCATATTGCCGCCCCCCCCCCGCTGAAGGAGGAAAGACAATGCCCACAGCCACACCCATGTGGTCCCCAGATCCACCTCTGGATAAAACAAACAACAGCACGAATTCAGACTGAATTGTTGTGGTGCTCATTGGTTTGTGATCGATCTGGATTGAACCGTTTCCGAGGGTGCGGCGTTTCCACCGGAGAAAAAGTCCTGTCAGTGCATTGCTGCTTGTCACTCCGTCTCCATGGCAACTGGGAAAAAAACATGAATGTTTGTGTCAAAACTGATCAGAAGCAGTCCATCCGCACGGACCCCCAACAAAGACACTGCAGTCGGCACGGGAGAAGCGAGTTCACACTGTGTGCGTCACGATTAGCGTTCCTGCACATTGGGCGTTCTGACGTCAGGTTGGCGCAGCGCCCATTGACCGGCGCAGGGCACAACGCATTCAATGTGCAGGAGGCGGGAGACTCTCTCTGCTCGCTTCCTTGTCGCGGAGACACAGTGGACTGTTGTTGTCTGTCATAACCAATGAGAATTGGCCCGCCGACAGGCGGGTTCACACTGGTTGCGTGGCCAAAGGCGTCCCAAAATATCATGACATGTGCGCTGCGTCGCCTGTTCAATTTTGCACGGGGCGCAACGCGTGACGCCCTGCTTGACGCAACGTATCACGTGACGCATGACGCGTCCAGCGTGAACCCCGCCGGAGTCGGATGAAACGTGACCGAGATTTGGGGACGGGACGTGATTGTGGTGTGCGCCACTTCCACCGGTGCCTCCTGTGAAAACACGCCTCTCGCTTTGTGCACCGACTGCATTGTGTGGAGGCAGCAGCCAGAGCTTCGTGTTCTGTGCCTGTCGTGACCAGACAGTTCCAGACTGAATCGATCTGTGGTCAGGACTGCGAGAGAACCAGACTTGGGCGGTGTCCAAGAGAGTCTGATAGATGTGGCGGACGAATCTGGACAGATATTCAAAGCCGCATCGCAGAAACAGTTTTGGCTGTGCCGGGTGCACAAGATGAACAAACACGCGCGCGCGCACACTCACACACACACACACACACACACACACACACACACACACACACCAAGCAGCACTGTGCGAGTTTGGCAACGGTGAACAACAGTGACTGATCCTGACGAACATCACACGGGATTTGTTGGAAGACTGCACGGAAGAAACACGATTTCTCAAACATGGAAGAACATGCGGAACCGTGCAATTTGTCTTTGCAGAGACTGCGCACTGAGAATCGGTTGCTGCGGCAACGCATCGACAACCTGGAGAAGGTGAGTGCAATTTCTTGCTTGTTTCCTGCCCCACCCTCAACAAAACTCGTGTGCCATGGGGAATTGTTTGCTGTTGCCCGCAGGCAGATCCAGGGTCCGAAAGGTCGCAGTGTAAAAGGTGGAGCAATGGCATGCAGGTTCCCCTGGCTCAGCCCCTGCGACAGACAGCTTTGGCCTCCCGCGGACTTGTGTGTTTGGTCCCCTGTTGATTTCGTGGAAGTCGCTGCGGCTGTATCGGCGGGCACCCGTTCCTGTGGGACCCGTCAGCAGGGAACCCGTCCTTCTGTCGTCTTTTTGGGCCCCGTCCACTGTGCCTGAGGGGCCAGTCTGTTTGCTCCGGGGAGAGGGGGGGCGGAACCAGGGGGGCTTTGGTCAGAAGCATGCTTCCAGCTTTAATGCAAGTACCCCAGATAGGACTGAGGTTTCAGGCTTCGACCACATCAGAAGCTTTGTGCGTTTCTTGTCCGTCCACTGACTCTTGCACCAAATACAATGAGAGATATGCATTGCTGAGTGGTTGGTATTCAAGGATTGATTCGCTGCTGGAGCCTTTATCCTGTTGTCCTGCTCCTCGCAGCGATAACTTATCAATCCTTGCAAAAAGCCACAGACTCACACGCCTCAGTGACCAGAGTTTGTTGGAGAAATGCATGCAGCGTGTGCCTGTGACAACGCCCCAACTAGCAGAGTGTGCGCACGTTTCAACAACCAAGATTCTTCCACGTTTTCCGCGTTGTCCAGATGTGCTTCTGAAACTTGTACGCTGGGTGCTTCTGCGTTGCGACGTGTGCAAGTCAGTGGGCAGTGCGTCTGCCCAGCGATGCAGCGTTCATTGGCTTGCCCAGCGAAGCAATGCATGGGGCAAGCCCTGGGGCAATGTTCATGGGTGGATCCAGGGCGACGCCCTTTGTTTTGGCAGGAAATAGACGCAATCTATTTGTACAACCAGTCCAACTTTGGGAGAGGGTCAGCCCCCTGGATCCGTCCCTGATTCCGTGCATTTACAGCCTGGGATTTTCATGCCGTTTTTCCTTCTCTCTCCGCTTGCTCTCCCCACAGAAAAATGTGCAGCTGCAGGTCGGTATCTTCTGCGGGATTCACTTCCGCTTCTGCTTGGTCCGTTACAACCATGGTTTTAAGTTTGAGGCGGCACGCATGGTTTTAAGTGTGTGCGCAGGGTGCACGGTGGATGCGGTATGAGTTGCGTACATCTCTTGACAACTCATGCCGCATGCATCGTGCACCCAGCCCAAGGCTTTCGACGTTACTTTTCGCTTTGCTTCATTTCCCGCTGACAGTACAAGTTTTGGTTCCTTTTGCTTCAAGAACTACAGTCTACTTCCCCTGGTTTCCGTATTTTGTATTCTTGGTGTTGTCGTTGACATAAACTCGACCAAAAGTGAATCTTCAATCAAAAGCGAGGTCGTTTTCAGGATGGTAATTTTGCGTCTTCCGTTTGCTTCACATTGAATACGTCTGGTGTCGCGTCCCTGTGCAAGTCTGTACGCGACTCGGCACTCATGGACGCAACGCCTGACGCATCCAGTGCGTATCTGGCCAAAACAGTCGGGGGTGCCTGGAACCTGTCATATTGATTTCGTGTTGTAATTTCCTGTTTTATTTTCCCGCTTCTTCCCATTGGTTCAGTTTGGTTGGAATTTAGGTCCTCTGGTTGAACCTTTTTGTCGTGTAGATCCAGATCTGTTGTGATTTCGCGTGGTGAGAACTTGTGCGTTGGAGTGTGGAGTATTCCCGACTTTGACGAAGGCGCTTCTGGCGGATTTGAGCCCAGAATCCGTCCGGCTTTGCTGGTGTCCCCACAACCATACAAATCGTTCCAGGTCGCCAAGCGTCTTACACACCAGCGTCCCCTGGCCCTGAACCACGCAGTGACTGCCTTCATAATCGGTTTTCAGAACCAGCGTGTCATTGCCCAGACGTGTGCGTGTGTGTGATCTGTCACGTGTTTGCGTCACGTGTGTTTGTTTACGGGTGTCACGTGTCACGTGACATGTTTCAGGAGACGGCGACGCTGGCGGACCGGCTGGTGCAGGACCAGGTGATCCGCGCGCAGAAGGAGGAGGAGATCTACGTGCTGCGGCGGGACCTCAACACGCAGAGGCAGCAGTACGGGGAGCTGCAGGCGCTGTACGATGCGAGCATCGCCGAGCTGCGCGAGTACAAGGAGAAGGTGTGTGTGTGTGCGTGTGTGTGTGTGTGTGTGTGTCAGTGTGTGTGTGTGTGTGTGTGTGAGGCAGCAGTACGGAGAACTGCAGGCGCTGTGTGATGCGAGCCTCACAGAGCTGCGCGAGTACAGGGAAAAGGTGCGTGTGTGTGTGCGTGTGTGTGTGAGGGTGAGCTTGTGTTTGAGGCAACATTGATTGAGAAGAGAAACACTTGCGTTCTGCGGTATGAACTTGCTTGCGAAAGCGTGTGTGTGTGTGTGTGTGTGTGTGTGTGTGTGTGTGTGTGTGTGTGTGTGTGTGTGGTGCAATCGCGTCTGAGGTTGAGTGTCGGTATCACTTGTTTTGTTTCTCCACCCGCTCTTCGAACCCTTTCCCGCGTGACGGCGCTGTGTTTGTTCTCGTCCCGCAGGCGTCGGTGGTGGCGTCGCTGCCGACGGTGACGGAGAGCGAGCAGCTGGAGCGCATCACGCAGCTGAGCGGGCAGCTCGCCGAGGCCAAGAACCGCGAGACGGAGCTGTCCGGGGGGATGCGCGACCTGCGCGAGCAGATCCGGGACCTCGAGGCGGTGAGTGCGGAGGGGAGGGGAATGGGGAGGGGAGGATGGGTGGGTGAGTGGGGGAGGGGAGGGGTGGGGAGGATGGGTGGGGGAGGGGTGGGGGAGAGGAAGGTGTGGGAGGGGGAAGAAGGCTGGGTGAATGGGGAAAGAACTGTCTTGGGGAGGGTGCGTCCTGAGTCTGAGTGGAGAAGTGTGGGGTTGAGATCGAATTTGAATGATTTTGCATGCAAAATTGTGGAAACCAGAGAAGTGTGTGTGTTGTGTACATGTGTGTGTCTTGCGATGACCATTCAATATAAATTTTGTGTACCTGCAGGCGAACCGGCAGCTGCAGAAGGACCCGACTGCGGAGATCCAGCAGCTGCAGGAGGAGCTTATCGCCTGCAAACTGCGCGAGGCCGAGGCGAACCTGTCGATGAAGGAGCTGCGGCAGCGCGTCGCCGACCTCGACAAGTACTGGCAGGTGCGCCGGCGGGGGGGGGGGGGCACAGGGTGGGGCGAGGGCGGGAAGAAGGTGGGCTTTGGCATAGGGAATGTGGCGAGAACGAGTGAAGGGTAGGGCAGGGCCAGCGCTGGGTGTGCGACAGTTATCACGGTTGGGGTGGCAGGAAGAGAGCAGCGTAAGGCATGGATGGGGGAGGCGGGGGCATTGCGCTCGTCCCTGGAGTTGGTTGGGAGAAGGTGGCAGGGGTTGGGGTGGGGCAGAGCTGGAATGAGCTGCTAAGGCAGACGTAATTTGCAGTTTTTGGCAGAACAGGGATGGGCCGTGCGAGACTGCTTTTGAACGTGAACCTCAAAGGCACGTGTGTTTGTTTACATTGTTTGCAGAAGCACATGGAGATGCAGACGACGGGTGAGGGCGCCACGCCCACCAAGAGCAAACAGCAGCAGATCGCGGAGGAGCTGATGGCCGTGCGGCTGCGCGAGGCCGAGAGTCTGGCCGAGCTCAAGGGCATGAAGCAGAAGGTCATGGAGCTCGAGACGCAGGTGCGTGTGTGTGTGCTTGTGTGTGCGTGTGAGAGTGTGTGTTGCGGGGTGTGCGTGTGTGTGGAGTATGTGAGAGAGTATTGGGGGGTGCACGTGTGTGGACTGTGTTTGTTGTGTGTTTGTGTTTGTGCAGTGTGCATGTGAGAGTAGTGTGTGTGTGTCCGTGGTCCGTGTGTGTGTCCGGGGGTGTGAGTTTGATGCGGATCGGGCGGTTGTAACTGGCTGATAGCGCACTATGAAAGGACTGAGAACACGCTCGAACCAGACCCCGAAGCAGCACATGAAACTGACAGACCCGGAGTCACTCTGGGGAACTATGATGCACCTGTAGCCTACGCTTTTTTGTCGGCAGAACCAGATCCTGAACCGGCAGCTGAAGCGCATGGACGCGGACAACGCGTCGTTGCGCGAGCGACTCGAGGACGACGACAAGTACGAGGCGGAGCTGCGCGGCCAGACCAAGGAGCTCGAGCGCAAGGTCACCGACCTCGAGAGCAAGGTCAGTGCCACAAGGTCACTGAGAGCAGGGTCAGTGCGGCGAGGTCAACGAGGACAGTGGTCACCCCCAAATCCGCCTTCTCAAATGTGCTGTTGTGAAGTGACACTGACCACACGTTTGATGAGAGTGTGGAAAGAGTGAACCCCAGATGACCAACCTACGTTGAAGGACACGTGATCGAGCGCATCTCGCGCATGCGCATTGCGTGTGTTGACTGACCGGGTGTGCCCCCTGGTGGTTTCAGAGGAAGGAGGACGAGATGATGGTTCGCATCAAGGACGCCGAGCACTCGCAGACGATCGCCGAGATGAGGCAGCGCATCGCAGAGCTCGAGATCGAGGTGCGTGGGCGGGGTGGGAGGGGCTGGCGTGGGTGGGGTGGGAGGGGCTGGC
>JAAUXT010006465.1_pt1 | contig 13575 bp, 16 predicted proteins | sample 7278171 | NCBI WGS metagenome assembly JAAUXT01 (sample SAMN14350112, study PRJNA611818) | marine sediment metagenome | isolation source: surface marine sediment (1.8m) | place: French Polynesia: Moorea | collected 2018-08 | reverse complement strand
GCTTTGACGCTCGCATCAGAACTTGGACAGAAGTACGCCACTCAAAATTATCCTAGTCAAGGCACCCCAATTTGCAGGTTATACACGGCCCCAGCACAAAACCTTCGCAAGCATTTGGGTTCCATCCATCCAGTGTCTTGAAGCCGAAAGGTGTCTCGACAACTTGTTTTGAGGTGTTGTGATTGTCAGGTTCACGTCTGGACAGTGAATTTCCAGAGGGGAACGGGCAGACAGTGGTGTTCACAAAAAAGAAACACACCAAAGGGAAAGGGAACACCTTCCTCCGGCAAAAGGACGGTTGCAAGTTTTTTCGACGCGACTAAACTTCAAAGTTCTTTTACTTGTCGGGGAAAACCAAGCTGAAGAATTTGAAACTTGCTCGTGAGCCGGAGAGTCGCGGTGGATCCTCTTGACGAGGATGCCGTGGGAAACATTTGGCGGGAGAATGAGGTCGAAGAAGTCCACGAGCTGCTGGCGCAGTGACGGCGTCAGAGCAACGGCGTCGAGACCCGTGAACACTCGGCGGGACGGCGTCTGCTCTGCCCCGCCCCACAAACTGCGCCGCTTTGCTGCAAAACCCGACAACTTCACGAATGTGGACAAACGCAAGTTTTGATCACAGCTGTGCGGCAAGAATTATACCTCTTTTTTCCACTTCGAAGACTTTGTCGAGGAAATTCCGCGCGTAATCGGATGGAATGGCGAATGAGATAGTGTCCGTCAACTTCATCGTGTTGATTCCGATCGCTTCTCCGTCCTGCAAACGTGCACAACACTCGTCTGAGCACAGCCGATCGCCAAACAGACGGCTTCTCCATTGACAAAGAATCCCAAAACAGTTCGCGGCCAAGGACTGCTTTGTCGTAGTCATGAAAAATGAGATGAAGAGGATAACATTTACAAACACTACCCACCAAATTGACCAGTGGCCCTCCAGAATTTCCGTGCTGAAAGGAAAGACAAAACACAGCGTTGAAATTCGTGTGGCCGAGTTTCGTAACAGAGTTTCGTTCACACGATTCGAATGTTTCACGAATTACAGCAGTCTCAGATAATTCGTGGTTCCGGCTATTTCGACGAAAAATACCCCGTCGTTATGATTCGGATTATCCGAGCATGGTGCAGCCAGATACTGGTTGGCTGTGAGCAGTTTGTAACAGTTGTCAACGCAACTGCAACTGATCAAGAAAACTTGCCCTGCACTTACAGTGATCGGAGTGTCCGTCTGTATGTAAACCATTTCACCCCTGCCGAGGTTTCGGTGAGTTGAGCTCACAATTCCCGACGTCACTGTGTCACTGAGCTGCAGAAAGAAACAAACTTTATCGCTCGAAAACAGATTTTCACACAAATGGGAACAAAAGACAGAAAACACTGAATGCATAATTCAATCGTCCTTACAGTTAACGGGCTGCCTATCGCAACAACAAATTCTCCCGGCCTCAAATCCTCAGACTTTCCCAACGGTATCGTTGGTAGATTTTGCTGCAAAATGAAAACAGAGCATGGTTCTGAAACACTGAACATAATACCACAGACAATGTAAGAAAGCAGGAGGAGGAGGCTTCTCCTTCTCTCCGAAGTTCCTCACCGCGTTGATTTTGATTGTGGCCAGGTCTGAGACGGGATCGGTGCACTGCACGGTGCCCTCCATCTCGCGTCCGTCTGTGAGCTTCACGTGGACCCGCACGTTGTTGCTCACGACGTGCGCGTTCGACAGGATCAGGCCGTCCTCCCGGACGATAAACCCTGAACCGCCAGACATGCTGAACGGCGTCCTGCAAGTTGGAACAAAAGTTCAAAAACAAGACCTTGAAATTTCATACTCTTGTTCACCAATTACCCGCAGCAGGCATGGAAACGACACAAATATCTTTGTCAGGACCAAAACACCTGCTTGAAGGCGAGTGTCAAATGTTCACTGTGAAGACACATTTTCAGGGACTGGACAGTCCGACACACACACTGCTTTGCTACAAGCCAGTCTCTCTCACGTCTTTGAGACAAGCGAGGACACACTCACCAGGGTGAGCTGCTCTTCGCCCATCTCTTGAGGCTGTGGACGCGCCGATGCTCACTCATCCACACCACCTTCACCCAGCATCACACATCCTCACTCATCTCCATCACACACACACACACACACACACACACACATGCTCACCTACCTGCTACCTGCAGCTATCCTCACCCACACACACGACACCGTGGTAGCTCATCCATATCATGCACGAGGGGTCCTGCTCGAGTTGGTATATACGTAGATTTCGCAGTGCTCACCTGGTACTGATGCTCACGACTGCAGGACGCGCCTTCTCAACCACGTCTGCGATGAAGTTGAAGCGTAACCGGGGCGAGTCCCTGGTGCTGGCGTGAACAGTGGGCAGCACGTTGATCTCAGTGTGCTGCAGCCCCCACAAGGACGCGAGCACAGATCCGCCACACAATGCCCCGGCTCGCCAAGAAAATTTGGCAAATCTGCTGTCTGATTGCCTCACCACTCTGCAGTGTTGTCGGAAAAGCTGTCCACAAACTCGGAACACTCTCAGTAAAGGCATATTTATTTTTCAAAAATTGAAAGACACGGGTGACTGTTAGTTGCAGAAGACTTCTTCCGGTCGGAGCGTTGCAGCGCCACCTATGTGCGCGTTGTGATGCAGTTCTAGGTGTCAGCACCGACTCAAAAATTTCGCGGTCAAATATTTTTCAACTGCTTGGTTGTTTGTTCAGACGTAGATCTGTCTCATCACACGCACGCATCTCAACCGGAATCACACAAAAGGCGCAGTTTCTGGGGAATCTGGTCCAGTACGAGGGGTTCTTGTGTCACTTATTCGATTCAACCGGCAGTATATACATCATTGGTGTGGGAATTTTGGATGCATGGTTGGTTGGCTGCATGGTTGCTGAAGGATGAAAAGTCATGTCGTGTGGCGTCACTTCAGTAAGACCGTTTTCGTGCGATGTCGCAGCATTTCAGTCAAAATCGGAGTTTTCATCTGCACGGTGGTTTGTGTTGAATGCCAAGGACCTTGCTGGCGACGACTGCGTTGGTTGCCGACTTGTGATCCTCATCCTCACTGCAATAAATCAGCTGTCGAGAACAAAGTAGGCCACCCTTGCCAGTCGAACTTTAACGTCCTGGCTGAACTTCATTCAATCGATTCTTTTGTACAGTAAGAAAACATTCGAAAGACTTGAAAATTGCAAGTTTTAATCAGCAGAATGGATTTGGATCTGGAAGCAGAAAAGGTGTAAAGGGATTTCCAGGCGTTTCAATTTGTGGCGAGGTCGAACAAAGGAGGATTTGTTGTGCAGAACCATGTGCTCTTGAAGACCAACTTGTTGATTTTCAGTGCAAACCAATGAATTTTATGTTGGGATTGGGAGATAAGAACAACTGCCAAACTGTTCTTTTTGGAAGGCCTACACGCATGTGTGCCGGTGTTTCACTTGCATGCTTAGATTCTGATCGAAACTGACAAAGCGAGCCAGACATTTCAGTGACTTTCATGGATATCGGGAAGAAGGTGAAAGGATAACTGACCATTCAGGTTGGCAGTGACTGAAGTTCAGACAGACACAAGAATCACAACGGATGAGAAAAGAAAGCAAAATGCCTGTCGCGCCGGGGTCACCTGGGGTTCCCCGATCCAACAGCTTCTCGTCCAAGATGAGCAAAATCCTGCATACAGCGCAGAGTGTATCACCAAGCCTCAGTCGAAAACACAAAGGCGCCAAGAGGGAGGACACCCATGAACCTGCAGGTAGGTGGTGAAGTTGCTTACCCAATCGCAGTGCATGAAGCTCATGATAAGACACTGTGTCCCTGAGCCAACACAAGCAAACAATTTACGCATCTCAAGTGCACACACATGCGTACACCATACGAGCACATCGAATTAAAACACAGGCCACTTGTGCTCACTCACACCAAATAAATGGCTTACAATTCTCAAACAAAACACTCTTCTTGTCCACCATCCAAACACAGTCACAACAAGATCGATTTGACTGGCTCGACAGTCCATCCCCACAGTTTTTGGGCTAATGACAGGGGGCTTTGGTGCAATCACGTCGGTATGTGTGTCAGTGCACCGTTGACTTGTTCCGGGGCAAAGTGATCTGAAAACTGATCCCTGAAAGAAAGGGAGGAAATTGAATGCTTCCCTGACTGTAGCGTTGAACAAATATCAAATAGAAGGGATTAATATTACGCGTGTGATGCAAAATTTCGCGGGGATCGGGAGACCGGTGTGTGTGTGGGGGCGGGGCAGAATCTCAAAGAGGAGACCAGGCCCCCGAACCCCTCAATAAAATGCACCCCCGGCTGCCCCAAACCTCTGACTGATCCCCTGGAGACCAAAAAATGAGGTCGAGTTGAGCGTGCCTCTCGAGACTACAATTTGAGACTCCCTTCCATTTTCCCTGCGTGCCGTGCGCACCGCACCTCCTCGTATTTGTGAGGCCATTGACCGAAGTGACGCCACAATTCCCGAATCGGGCTGTTGTCAACTGCAAAGGTCAAATTTCTATTAATCACAAATTTTGAAGCCATAAAGTTATCTTAATTGCCTGTACAAGTGGGACGCGAATGCTGAACTGGTTCTTATCAGGTAGCACGCCCATTGTTCTCACACACAGATTGTACTTACAAAAGTACACGGAGTCTACGTGCAATTTGCATCCCTCGTTATTTGCTGTGCCCACAACAGCAAAACTTCCCGGATTCTTCTGGTCAAATGAAAACAGGACGAACGGACAGTTTGCACACGGATATGAGTGGTGGTGACGTGAAAAAATCTCTGATTGAAGTTTGCTGGATATTGCACGAGGTGAATCGACAAAAGTTGTGCGGGGGGATGCTTTTCCTGTGAAAGACCGGATGTGAAACTGAAGACATCCGCGCAGTGCCATGGCCGGTGTCGAGAGCGCGGGACACCCGCCTGTGGCACGGCAACACAGCTTCACGTCCAAAGTGACGAAAATTCTCAACGTGGCTCAAGGTCACTCACCAAAACTGAGTCGGAAGAAGCTCAAATCCCAAAAGAGTCACGAAGAAAGACGCAACACTGGTGAGTTGAATTTAGTAATTTGGTCCCTCGTGGAAAAAAAGTGTGATGGGCATTTGTTTTGTTGATTTGTCTCAGCTGTGGTGGGTCCAGGATCGGGGTAAGAGACGCAAACCTTAGTTTCACCACGAGTCCGACCATTGGAGATAAAAATAAACTTCAAGGGTTTGGGGGTGAGGGGGCAGGGAGTTGACAGGTGTGTGTGTGTGTGTGTGTGTGTGTGTGTGTGTGTGTGTGTGTGTGTGTGTTCAGGCCCAGGCTTCCCTACATGCTTCTGTCCAGGGCTTGTCCCTGCTGGGAAGGGTGACCTGCCATCAACCCAAATCTACCCTTCCAACCGAGGTTATTTTCCCAAGGATCTGGAGCTGAAATAAAAACTATCAGCTCCAAAAATGAAACTTTGTGAACCCCGCCCCCCCCCCCCCACACACACACACACACGTGTACAAAGATGTAATTTCACTGACACAACTACATATGCCCTTGTTAAATTTGGTCAAAAACTCCAGTGGACAAAACGAAAGATCAGTTGAAAGGGCACGATCAATGAACAACATTTGTCGCTGGCATAATTTGGCGGGAAAAAGAGGCAAAGTAGAAGCGCAACTAGTGCTGCCCCCTTTCGTTAAATAAAGCAGCCATCGCCATTTTGGAATCACAGAATTGCAGATTTAGCCCCGGAAGAAAATCCGATGGAATCTGTAGTTTGTGGGTTGAAATTCTTGTGAATTACACTTATCGGGATTTATTCAACGCTTTTAAACATTATTCCGATGGCTGCTGCGGGTAAGTGTGTTTGTTTTAGCTTTCCCGCGAAAGTTTCGCCGAATTCTACTGTAAATTTTCATGCCGGCGTTTGAAAAATTGCTCTCGTATGTGTGAAATACCATTGTGTTCCTTCAGGCAACGGTGGAGAAATCCAGTGGTGTTTCTCCCAGGTGAAGGGGACCCTGGAGGAGGACATCAGCGAGGGTAAGTTGGAAACTTGTGAATGAAGGGTTTTCACTACGATTGGTGAAAGGGTCGTTCACGGACGATCAATGGTGACTGGGGTGAACATGGACACTCATGTAGACCAAATGCGAATGCTGTCGTATTGATATCCACCCATTGTCTCTTCAACCGTCGTGTGACAAATGCAGTCTTCAAGTCGGAGAATTGTAGAATGAGCCTTTTGCAGTTCTGACGATGTTTGTGTTGGAGGGGGAGGGGGGGGGGGAAGGTTGCTGGATGCACCTCTGGCTTGATGGCATGAAGATACAAATAGAAGACAAGAACCGGTTTTTGGAAAATCCCTGGCATAGTCTGTGGTCGAGCAGTGAGGGTCAGGTCAGTTTGGGTGATCAGTATCCAGTTTGCCATTGGTATACGAGCACAACGACGGGGAATTGCAGGGCAATTTACAGCAGAGCAACATTGTCCAAAGCTGCTGCAGTGTCGAATGTGGCCATGGGCATCACACCTGCTGGCTTGTCTGTTCATACAATGAAAAAAAAAACAAACTTTGTTGTGGTCAGAGGGCGAAAGGAACTGAAGAAAGCAACACAGCAGTCAACACACTCGAAGTTGATTTCACACGAGTCCAATTCTACTTTGGCCACGGTACTGTGTGAGTGGTGAGACAAATGTCCCGTGCTTTGCTGGGCAGGGTGCGGTGACGTCTCTCTCCACCACTGTGTTTCCTTGTTCACAAAAAAATTTGGTGAGAGGGGTCAGTGGGTGGATACGATACTTCGATGTGCGGCAATTGTGTGCCCGCTGGCGGAGAAGAGATACCATTTGTGAGCAGTGATGCCACTCGCAACTGGCACCATTTCCAAATCTTACCTGCCGTGGTGGGGTTGGATGTTCCGTTGAGCGTTCGAGGGTCAAATTCATGGGGAGTGGACTGGCAACTTGAGCCACGCTTGCAACGCTCGGTAAGGGCTCGCAACGAATCGTTGTTCGTCTGAGGAGCCTGCCCAGATCGTGCTGTTTCTCCAATCGCACACATTTTGACCATTTTTGTAGCGGATATCATATCGTGCGTGGAGTTCAACAACGATGGAGAGTTACTGGCGACTGGAGACAAAGCTGGACGAGTAGTCATCTTCCAGAGAGACCAATCGGTAAGTGAACGACTGGTACCTGTTGTTGAGATGGCATGGTCTCAACATCAGTCAGAAATGAGTTAGTTGCATCTGACGATATGTCCCTGTTCAAGCAAACGGAAAGCAAAGAACAGACCGACCGGCAATGGATGTTCGTGTTTTTCGTCGTCAGGGCAAAGCGAGTGGTCTTCCGCGAAGAGGAGAGTACAACGTCTACAGCACCTTCCAGAGCCACGAGCCGGAGTTTGACTACCTCAAGAGTTTAGAAATAGAAGAGAAAATAAACAAAATCCGGTGGTTGCGTCGTCCGAATCCTGCTCATTTCCTGCTGTCAACGAATGGTGAGTCCAAATCCAGCAAGTGTGCGAAACAGTTTGACACGCAAATTGTCTTCAGCTTGCACTGCTCTGACAACGGGTGAGCTTGCACGATTCTGACAACAGGGCTTGACGTGTTGTAGACAAGACGATAAAGCTGTGGAAAGTGTCGGAACGCGACAAGCAGCCGGAGGGGTACAACCTGAAAGACGACGCTGGAATCATGCGCGACCCAAACAGTATTACTGCGCTGCGCGTGCCCATTTTCAAACCCATGGAACTTATGGTCGAGGTATGGTGTCCACCGGCAGCAAGCAACTTTCATAGTGATAGTGCTTTGATGTCTCTCTTCGCTAACAAAAAAAGTTCTTTCGGGGGCCCTCGACTGTTATCCATGACGAAAACTTGCAAACCACCGAATCACTTGTTTGATTCTTCGTGAAAACAAAAATGCACTACCAACTGAGATACCAGTCGCGTCAATGTGTGTGATCAAGGCACAAAAATATTTCCGAGGCTGAATAAGATCATTTGTCAACAGGCAAGTCCGCGGAGAGTGTTCGCCAACGCGCACACGTACCACATCAACTCCATATCGGTGAACAGTGACCAGCAGACGTACATGTCGGCCGATGATCTGCGAATCAATCTCTGGCATCTGGAGGTCACAGACCAGAGTTTCAGTATCCTTGCAAAGTTGACAACCGCACTCTAAGTTTGATTTCCTTGTGGACAAAAAGGCAACGCAATCGGCAGGGGAAATAATTTGCCTGAACAAGCTCGAAAGCAAATGTCATCGAGAGATGCGGTCGTTTTTCGCAGCTGTGAGGTTGTGGCAACACCACCTTGACCCGAGCGCAGATATCGTGGACATCAAACCCGCCAACATGGAGGAGCTCACCGAGGTGATCACGGCCGCTGAGTTCCACCCAACTGAGTGCAACGTTCTCGTGTACAGCAGCAGCAAGGGCTCCATTCGACTCTGTGACATGCGTTCACAAGCGCTGTGTGACCAACACGCCAAACGTAAGCATCCATGCCCCAGAGATTACAACAATGCAGAAGTAGTCCAGCGTCAGTGGGGAGGGGAGCGCAATGCTGAAAACATTACGAGGCGACCGTTCAGCAAGATGAAAGTATCAACGTCATATACCTCGTGTCGACTTGATGGTTGCGTGTCAGAGCTGCACTGTCATCTGATTGCGGGGTTGTTGTTTTTTGCAGTGTTTGAAGAGCCCGAGGATCCAACCAACCGTAGTTTCTTCTCTGAAATAATTTCCAGTATATCCGATGTGAAGTTCAGTCACAACGGCAGGTACTTGATCACCAGGGACTACCTATCTGTGAAGGTAAGCAAGCATTTGTACCTGTGTAACGTTTCTGTCCCCAAAATTTTGTCTTTGGACAGTGTTTTGCGAGGTTTGATTCCACTCGAGGGTTGATTTGATTTCACCCGAATGTTGTTCACATTCACCTCCTGAGAACGACTGAACCAGTCTTTGTCGATTGACCTTTGTCAATCAACAACCTGCGCAGACAAGACTCGCAAGAGAAACGTCCACAGAGAACGAGGGAGCCCTCTCGGAAACAGCACCCCTTCTGTGCCCAAGTCAAGTGCATATGTCTTCATTGTGTGGCGAGCGAATCAAAAATAGCCAAAATTTTCTTCATTTGGCCAAAAACCTGCCCCCTGGAACACAGCATACTTCTGCATAACCGCCATACTGTGCGCCAGCGACGTCGTGCGGTGCAGCACAGCCAGAGCCGACTCTTGCTGGCCGGATGAATTTACACAGTTTACGCTTGCAGGTGTGGGATCTGCACATGGACTCCAAACCCATCGAGACTTATCAGGTGCACGAATATCTGCGCAGCAAGCTTTGCTCACTCTACGAGAATGACTGTATCTTCGACAAGTTCGAGTGTGCGTGGAGCGGCAATGACAGGTTGGTTTGACTGCAAAATGGCGGTCTTTTTTATGGCATGAGTTTTCCACATGTTCTCTTCCTGTGAAGACATTTGGTGTTGTGACCTGATACTTGTGTCACAGTACAAAGATATGCACAGGAACATGAAGTACGCAGGGTCAACGTGCACCACAGATATTGTGCTGTGAGTGCCCCGTTACCTGCTGACAACGAAATTAGTGGGATGCCTTGCGTAATAAGTTTCTGGGAGACTTGTTTCTTTTGCAGGCACATAATGACAGGCTCCTACAACAACTTCTTCAGAATGTTCGACAGGGAGTCGAAGCGCGACGTGACTCTCGAGGCTTCGCGTGAGAACATGAAACCTCGGACGGTGTTGAAGCCGCGGAAAGTGTGCACGGGCGGCAAGCGCAAGAAGGACGAAATTGGCGTGGACTGCTTAGACTTTAACAAGAAAATCCTCCACACAGCCTGGCACCCACAGGAAAACATAATCGCAGTGGCAGCCACCAATAACCTCTACTTGTTCCAAAGCAAAGACTAGCAACCCCAGCACTTAGGCCATTTAGTAAAATTGTGCACTTGACGATGCAACAAGGAGAACACCAGGCATGCCCTTAGACAGTTGCGGATGTGACAAGATGACTTGAATGCACAATGACCTGCCGAACGTGCAAGGAAATTGCCATGAATCGAAGTTTTACATTGATCCGAGACATCACGGAAGAACTGGCACAGGAGGAGTGCATTCGGACTTCCGAGATATGCTCACAAGTTCTCCTTGTGGAGTTCCACAGCTACTGAGGAGCAACTGTTGACTTTGGTTTGCCACCCGGTGTTGTGGCGCGAATGGAAGTCAGGGAAGAGTGGTTCGCGTGGATTGTGATGCTGACCAAAAGCGTAGACACCAACTTGCAGTCAAACAGAATGAGTATTAAGGTTTTAGCTCGAGACATTTTCCCAGTGGATTTGTGAAGAACTGGACTGTCAGCACTGCGCCAAATATGAAATTTAGTCAAATCGCTTCAAGTGGAGAAAATATGAAGCCTATGTTCAAATATATCCAGTGAAACTTGACAGTGATAAATTGCGTAGACTTTTTTTTTTTTTTTCAAACAGCGGGTATTTTTTTCATCGGATCACTAAAATTGACAACTGCTGTTTTGTATTGTGCAAGTCTTGTGGTATCCGTCGGACTGTACTGGAGGACATCACAGTTGCCCTCGGTCAAATAGCAGCTGTTGAGTTCTGTTGGCACACTGGATGGTGAGGTCTATTGGCGCATTGGATGATTCTCGTTCCTGGTGTGAAGACGGCCTGGAGGGGACTAAAAATGATTTGTTCTTCCACAAATGAGGAGCAGTTTAGGATGAAGCAGACGTGACAAAGGCTATTGTACCGTTTCCAGTTGATGGTGCAAGGTGTTCCGCAAGACGACCGCCAAATGTACAAGAATGGCTGGCGCACGCTGTCTTGACGTGGCGCAGAAAGCAGATCTCGCCATCAACTTGAAAACGCTCATGATGTGATATGTACAAAGTATCGCTGTCTTTTGTACCCAAGGTTTATACAACACACATTTGTGAAGTGCTTTGATGTTACGTGCCTCATGCTGTTCGTGCTGTAACTGGATGTAACCCCAGTGTCAAAACACGGTCAGTTCCGTGTGGTCCTGTGACATTAGTGTGCGATTGTGAAGCGAAGTGAAACGTGAACGTGCAGCTGTATCCGTGGCCACTTCGTCGTGCATTTGTTCAACGTCGCGTTCGATGGCAAAAGAAATGGAACTTAGTTTTAGACACGTCAGGATCGGGTTTCTCCAGTGTTACATTCCAAACCTCGTTCTGACACGGGCCTGTGTTGGCGTTCCCAAATGTATGAATGCACCGCGGGACATGAATTGCGCCGAATGTTCCTTCGAGGGCGTGAAATTAATTTTGCACGAAAGGAAGTTGGTGCTGCTTGTGAAATCCAATCGGCACAGGCTTTCATTTTGCGCAGGTGTCTGCACAACATTGTACAGTTGTACTTCTGGCGTGAGCGTCGTGCGAGTGAAGTGAGTTTCATTTCGTGAACGAGAGAAAAGTGAATGAAAATGCTGTAATGTCGTTGCTCAAGCGACGAACATTTTAGAGAAAATAAACACACTAAGTCAAAGGGAGAGTCCCTTTCAGATCAAACCGTGCCGAGAAAAAAGCTGAGAAATAGAACATCGCGACGAGCGAAAGCAAATTGCAACTGGCCGTTGTAGACGAGAGCACCTACAAGAGATCCAAACGAAACATGCACGGAAAACTGTCCAGTGTGGTCAAGATTTTTATTACAAAAGGAAAATTCAATGCATTTGATCCACAATCTGAGCAAAAAGCTCTGCAGAAATTGAATCTCGAGTGACCTGCCCTCGGACAAAAAAGTTTCACAAAAGACTACTGGACGCGTTGGGCAAACTCTCTTGAAACTTCCCAAGGTGTGCCGCACTCGTGGCATCCGACCTGCAAAGACCACGCCATTCCAAATACCGCAATCGCACCTGTATATTTGTGAAAAAAAAAAAAAATTCAGGGGATTTAGAACAGTCTACATTTCAAGCAAAACGCTGTTTGGAGGGAGGAATCGGCAAAACAAGATAGACCGTCACAAACATTTCAAGAACAAAGCCAAAGTTGCCTTTGACCACAGCGAATTGAGATTGTTCCACCACAAAAACAAGAAATCGGTGCAGACACGCGCTTCAGGGCAATGCGTCTGGATTGGACACAACGGACGATTGCTGATTTGCACAAGCCCGCGCACAGCGTGTGCAAAACTGAAATTTGACAAAGAGATCGTTGTTCGCACGAAGATTGTGCCCTGGTCAACAAGGATTGTCTCGCCCTTGATTGTGAAACTGTAATTGCACCAAGAGAGTTGTGCACGTGATCAGTTGAAATTTTGTAAGTAGAACACGTATCACAGCTACAACCTGAAAGATAAACGCCCTCGTATGGGTGTCGAATGCAAATTCACCAACAGTGAAGTCACGTTTGAACTATCACAAAGGAATGACACCTGTCTTCTTTTCGATGTGTGCAGTTGCCTGCATGTCGTGAAAGCAACGCTGACTCGACTCCAGTGTTCAGTTGTCCAACTGCAACGATCGTCACAATTCAGTCTCTGCCTCTGGCACTGGCGTCTCGTCTGCGTCCGTGGGCGTGTCATCGCAAGCGGATCGGCGTGTGTGGAAGGTGACAGGGACGTGCTGCACGGGGCGGGAGACCGGAAGCCATTTGTACGTGATGCTGCCCGGAGAGGCGCGGCACCGCCACCGGAACCGAGCCAGCAGGGAACCCGCAATCGTCTGGGTGGAGAACAAACTCCGTTAGCAATACTTCGCCGCGTTGCACATCAGAGAATGTTGTCTTCTTCCGCTCTTACGTGAAAATTACTTGCCTGTCAGTGGCCTCCAGTCATTGTTAGGAAACACACAGATCTCCAACAGGCCGCTACACAACCAGTGAAAGAAAGATCTTTGTTTGGAAAGACTTACGTCAAGTACGTTTGCCACAAGTTGTTGTCCGATGCAACACCTTGGTCCCCCACCAAACAGGTAGAGTTTGTCTCTGTCACCAGCATTCCTGCGTCAAAGCAACTGTGCAGGAAAGACTGAGCATGCAATGGGTTTCCAAATTGTCCCTACGTAGACGATGCTCACCTGCCAGTCCATCGTTCGGGATCGAACGAGTCTGGGTCCGAGAAGACTTCCGGGTCCCTCTGCGCGTGTCTCGTCATGTACACGACGGCGCAACCCGGCTGCACTCGGTGTCCGCAGATGTTCAGCTCCTTTTGTGCCACAACAACGACACGTGAGGCAAACTGCCATGATTTAGCGCGAACCTCCGCAACCCTGCGGTACAGGATTTCAGGGTCTTGAAGTACCTTTCTGACGAGACGCCTGCCTCCAAAGAAGGGTGGCCACAAGCGCTGCACTTCGAGCATGACGCACTGCATCAGGTTTTTGTCGCGTACCATCCGTTCACACAGCCCTCTCTGCAACAGCCGATTTTTAGGTGATTTGAACTTTGAAGCATACATTATGTATAATGTATGGTGATGGTGAAAATCACCTATAGGCATCAAAAGGCTAAATCTGTGAATGCGAGTTTGAAAGTGTTCTATTTGTTCGATTTTG
>JAAUXT010073399.1_pt1 | contig 13576 bp, 12 predicted proteins | sample 7278171 | NCBI WGS metagenome assembly JAAUXT01 (sample SAMN14350112, study PRJNA611818) | marine sediment metagenome | isolation source: surface marine sediment (1.8m) | place: French Polynesia: Moorea | collected 2018-08 | reverse complement strand
TTCTGCACTTCCAAATTTGACCTTTTTGACCTCAGAAACCTAAAAATTCAAAATTGACAAATTCCTTCCTCGCGCATTATCCCCAACCCAAAATGAACCAAAAAATCCCAAAAGATCCTAAATCAATCCCCATTTTGACCATAAAGCAGGTGTACATATACTTTTGGAAGACCCTGCCTGTAGGTGATTTGATTTCGCTCACTGGGATTTCACTGGCTTTTTTCCAAAGCTCACAAATCGGACCAAGCTCCTCAAATCACCTAAAAAGAATAAAGGATGAGGCGAAATGAATCGCAAACCGCCCGGTACTCAGAATTGGGCAAAGTTTGCTTGACTCCTTCGATTAGTCCACCGAAATGTTCCCTCCTGAAAGTCCAAGCTGCTCTGATTTTCAACCACTGCCACATTTTTGTCAGCAAGGTGGAGTCATTTTGGTCAGAACACCGCCGCCTTTCCTTCCTTCATTGAACAAAGATGTTCTGTTGCAGTCGTGGCCTCGCACGTTCTTCAGTTGCATGGATGTTCTGGTGGATTTGATTTACCTTCTGGACCTTCTGCTCAACTTCAGACAAGGTTTCCTCGAGGAGGGCATACTGGTTCGTACTATCGTGTTCTGTGAAACTTCACTGTTGACGCGTGTCTTCATGAAAACAGACGGCACAATTATAAATTGAAAAAGTGAAGTTTTTTTCCAAGAAAGGCGTTATCACTGGCAACATTCCCTGACATTTTCGGATTCACAAGTTTTGTCAAGACGAAGTTGCCTCACTTATCTTTCTGCGTGTTGCAGGTGAAAGACCCAATAAAGTTGGCGGACCATTACATGTTGCAGCGGAAAAGTTTCTTCGTGAAGGACATAATATCTGCGCTTCCGTTTTCAAGTATAGCCCTGATTTTCACAGGTAAACCAACCAATCCGTGATGTGTATTTTCTCATTGTGAGCGGCTTCTTCAACCTCGAGTCAAATTCTACTTTTGTTGAAAATCTGGTGCGCGGATTTTGAGTAAACAAAAATAAGCAAGAAGACGTTCGTTGATTGAAGTAGAATTTGACGTTTCTCCAAATTGAGTGCGCACAGCTTCCCTGCACACGTTCACACCCCATGTTCGGCTTGCCGAACAATTTTCCACGCTGCAAACATGTTTTCAGTTCGTAATTCGACCCCACTCTAGTTGTCGGCTATTTGCAGCTGTCAAGATTTGTCCACTTGTCAGGGATGAGAACGCTTCATGAGTAAAGAAACACCCGCCCATTGCTTTCGCTTCTCGATGCAAGAATCGAAGTCAAATCAAATTGGACAAGAGCGCCTGGCTAAAATACCTCAACATTGGGGAGGTGACATTCCAGTTGTAAATCCCAGGCTCCTGACGTGGCTTCGTTTCAAGTGTACGTTTTACAGTTGGTCACACAGATGATGACACAACATCTGTGCAATTCTTGATGAGTATGTCCGTGCTGTTCTAGATGTAAGCTGCCTTTCGAGGACGCTGGTTGGTGTCATACCAAAATTACGACAAATTTTATTCACCAAAAAAGATCGCTTACGTCATAACCCCAGTTCCTTCCACATACGTGAAATGATGCGAGATTGATCCAATGAAGTTACCTCGAATATTTCGAGTAATTGGTGGTTTGGGAAAGGCGAAGGCAAATGTGAAGGCAAAAACCTTGTTGAATCTTGATTTTACCACTTGGCCTGCATCACCAGATGAGAGAATTTTGCGTGTGAACAGTTTGTTGAATTTTGCATTCCGAGTTCGTGTTTGTTTTCCACACTTGAGAACCGAATAACTGAAGTGATGCTGGTGCGCGGGCATTGTGGTGTTCACTGTATCAATTGATGAAATAACCAAAGCATGCCTATTTACAGGAATGCTATCTCGTGTGATTAGCTTTCCATCGGCAAAAGGTGCGTTCATAATGCTTTCAACAGTACTGTGCGTATGTATGTACATCGTATGTCATAGTACTGTCATTTTTCGCGTCTGCATCGTTGTCGTTGCGAAATCGTCGAAATCTTTTTCAGGCTCATGCAGAGCATGCTTGTCTCCCACACAGGGATTCTTTTAGTTTGTTCCAATGCCCAAGAATGATGTATTTCTTTCCTCTCTTGTAATGCTTGTAGAGTCTACGTTGTCCCCATTCCCATCCATCTCCCTTCCTGACGTGATAATTTCTTTTCAGTGACTGAGATCAATCTCAATTTAAGTTTGGTCCGTCTTTTGTGAATTTGTTTTATTTATTTATATATTTTTATTTTGTCTTTGCTTGGGCGTCAGCACAGATCTGGTGACTGATGTCAGAGCACGGGTATCAATGCTTCTCGATGCTTGTGAAACACGAATTCGTTTTCCTAAAATCGTGTTTGTTGATCAAATTCTTGATAGATCGTGATCAAATGAACTGGCTGAACTGACTCAACTGGCTTTGCCAATCAAATTTTGCCGAATACGACTTGGCATAATATATTTTCGGTTGACATTTTGTTGATAACTAACTCGGGAAAGTCTTCCTGTTTGGAAAACTTGTTTGTTGTCATTCTTCCAGATGGTTTGTACTACCCCATCCTGCGTCTGATCAAACTAGTCAAATCGCACACGTTGTTCAACTTCCTTGGCGCATGGGACTTGTAAGTACAAATTCGATTTTGGGTTGCAAGAAATAACATATTTTGACGACGCAAAGAATTTTAATGCTGCATTCGAGAATCAGCGCTGAGGATGTGAAAGAAACGGGGAACTTGTCCCTTCTGCGTTTGCGTCTTTGTCAGTTCGGCTGAATATGAACTCTGGTGTTCTGTCCCTTGCAATTGGTAGATTGGTAGATTGCAATGTTGAGCACATTTTTGTCTTGCAGGAAAACGAACAATCCGCACATACACAGGGCCAGCAAGCTGCTGCTTTATCAATGGACTGCAATACACTGGATAGGCTGTTTCTACTACATGCTCTCTGAGGTGAGGAAATCTCGAGGCCTTGTCGAGGTTGCACACTTGTCGAGGCATCTCGTAACATTGAGCTGTTTTGAGAATACGAGATTCTGGTTTCAGTACGAGGGTCTGGGTTCAAACGAATGGGTGTTGGAGGATGTGGAAGACCCCGACCCAATGAAGGCCTTCGGAAGGTGCGTCCAGTTTCTAATCTCACCTGTGTCCAGTGTCCACACGGATCCCAAACAGGATTGATCGGGTCTGCGTGACAGTCCGTCAAACGGGCGAAACCCGCGAAACAGTTTCTTGAAATACGCTCTCAGTATGAGCGTCATCTTGATTAATTTGCGGGCAACATGCTATTTCTGTTGCAGGAAGTATCTGCGCTCCATGTACTGGGCCACAATGACGCTGACAACCATCGGGGACTCAGCGAGTCCGTACACGAACATTGTAAGATTCCTCTTCTACTTGTGTGGTGCTGGTTTCTTTTTTCCTCATGTTCACCTGATCGTGGCTGAACCTTGACTACATGCAGGGGGTTTTCTGCCTTGTTTCAGGAGATTATGTTCACTGGCTTCACATTCCTCATCGGTGTATTCCTGTTTGCCACTGTGGTCGGTAACGTCGGCGATGTGATCAGTAACTTGAATGCGGCGCGTATGGAATTCCAGGGAAAGTACGTACATCATGCATCAAGAACACTTTGTTGTATTCGACAGTCTTTCGCACCAAAATTTTTTGCATCATTCACATGGCGTTGTTTCAGAATGGACGGCATAAAGTTTTACATGGCACATCACACAATTCCCCAGGATCTACAGGGTCGAGTCAAAAAATGGGCCGAGTACTCCTGGAACAGGTCCGTTCCTTTCTTCTTTTGTCCCCACGATTTCTTGATCTCAAGGGGTGTGTTCAGTCTGGTGGATCAGAACACATTACGAGAGGTCTAAATTTTGACTGTGGGCTGTACTCGAACCATATTAGAACAGCAGGCTGCTTGGGGTTCAGTCCAGATCAAGAACAGGAAACTGAAGTACGTTGTCATTCCCTTGTCAGAACGCAAGCAATGGATGACCACCACATGTTGGACATCTTGCCTTTTCGTCTCCGAGCTGAGATCGCGAAACACATCCACCTGGAAACCCTTCAAAAAGTGAGTGCAGCTACCGGTGGGCTTGTCCTTCTGCAGGGCGATTTCCCAGTTGCAAACCAAGAAAAATCGCGCACGTCGCGCGTAGAATTCCGTTTCCGACGATCGTTTCAGAGGACTGAGAGATTTTTGACGCAATCAAGTTGTCGAATGCCTTTGTGACCTGAGTCTCTCAAAAATATAACCGAGCTGGAAACTTGACGTGAAGTTTCGAGTCCACTAACATCCCCCCACCCACCGCAGGTGAAAATTTTTGAGGACTGCGAGAAGGGTTTGCTGTGCGAGTTGGTGGTGCGGCTGCGCTCACAGATCTACTCGCCGGGAGACTACATCTGCAGGAAGGGAGAGATTGGCCGCGAAATGTACATCATCAACCACGGCAAAGTGGAGGTGAGACAATTTGTCTCGTGCTGAGGCAAAAATACATCATCAAAGTTCCAGTCGATTGATGTCGACCATCCGCACACAAGTTAGTGGAGATTCGCTCTTGCCAACGCGCTGTACACGTCCTGTGGTCCCGCTTCTTGGACGTTCACGACTCTGAGCCTTGCTGCAGGTGTTGGTGCAAGTCGGGGAGCAGGAGCCGACGGTGGTGGCGACTCTCGCAGAGGGCAACTACTTCGGCGAGATCAGCTTGTTGAAGCTCGAGGATGGCTGCAACCGTCGTAACGCGGACGTGCGCTCCGTCGGCTACTCCGAACTGCTCGTGCTGTCCAAGCGCGACCTCAACCAGGTAAATCGCTCGTCTGAAAAGTCCTGTGCGCGGAGTTTGTGCTCACGCTTTCGTTGGAACACTTATGTGCGTACCGTTCACAATCTCAAGAAGCTACTGAACGAGGAGGGGATCACCCGTATTATGTTTGGTTTCAGGCCCTGACTGAATACCCTGAAGCTCGGAAGGCACTGGAGAAGCAGGCGCGAGACAGGTCTGTGAGCTTAAAGCTGAGCGTCATGTCGAGCCGCGCCTCTCCTTCTGCCTCCGCGAACCACCCTGCTTCCTGCACGAACCCCGATCAGATGCTCGAATGGTTTGTATGCTCACACAGGACGAGCACGCAGCGCGCAACGACCTCGAGGTCGTCTCGAAACTGGGCACCGTTTACTGTTGTGTGACCCAAAAAGATCAAAGAAGCACTTTGCCACTGAATGCTGCACTTCACAAATGCCGTGTAAAACACTGTGTGGGCCTACAAATAGAAGTTGTTCTTGTTCATTCGACCTGGTCGTATTTCTTTACAAAATTCCTTTTTGCCAGGATGAAAAATACTGGGTTTTATGTTTTGCAGATTTTACTTTTCACTGTAGTGTTCGAGTGTCCTGCTTTGCTTGGCAGCTTGTGTTTAGTTTGGCGATCTGCTGTGTTTTCTCAGTTGTTTGCGTGTTCACGAATGTGAAATTTGCTGTTTGGCAACACCCCTGAGACGAAACAACGTTTGGAAAGCGAGAAGCATTCCAATCTGAATTCATCCAGAGTGCAAGAATAATTGTTGCCAAAATTTGTTCAAGCGTCTCAATTTTCGCCTGAACGTGAGCACTGCAAACAATGCGGTGTGGGACACTTTTCTGGTTTCGTCAAAGGGTGCGATCCCTCAACTGACTTTCGGTTTCGTTCAGCAAAATGAAAATTGGAAGTGGGCAGTCCCAGTGTCAAGTGTGCATGCGAAAATTCTTTCGTAGTCATCCCCGTGGTTGTGTTTTTCGGTCTTCGCAAGAGGTTTTATTGACGGAGCAGGTGTTTCTGTTGGAGAAAACATTTGTCCAGCTGCTTTCTTATTTTAGAGATTGAGGAACTTACCTTGGAAGATTTCTCATTCTGGGGAAATTTTGAAGTTCCAGTGGCTTCGATTAGACCAGATCACCGTGTTCGGATGATAGGTGCTGGTTAGAAAAGGTTTTCATGTGCGTCAGCTTGGTTCCCTCGACTGCAAGTACCACTTTCGGGAGGGTGTTGAATCTGCGGTTCCTCAGATTCACGGACTGTCTGAATGGTTTGAAAGCAGTAGTTGGTCAGAATCAGCAAAACAGCGTTCTGTGATTGTGCTGTGATTGTCTTGTGAATGTGTCTGTGCTGAGGCGTGTCAAGCTGCAAGAGGAAACATTCCATCCCTGTCCATCAGATTCAACTCGTGAAAATGTACTCGTGTTTCGTACTCCCCTTTTTCATTGACCAGACGTCAGCTGGAAACACAAAACGAGCCTGTTTGTGTGAACGCATTGTTTTTTGCTGGTAACCTGATGGACAGGTGAATTTGCATTCAACTTGCTCTAAATTGCATGCAAAATTTCATTTTGAAGCAGACTGATTTTCACAATTTTTGATAAGATGATTGTCACGAAAATAATGCATGACATGTGGGTGCATTTCAATTCAGAAAAAGAAATCAAAGTTGCGATGTAAAAACCTTGACATACCACAGTCAGTGATGTATTGTTTTGTCCAACATGGTGTTTGGCAAGTTTTAAATGTACCACGATAAGTTAAAATTCACAAGGCTCAGTGGTGTATCCAAATGTTAAATGTTTCCAATGAACGTTTTTTCATATCTGGTGAAACAAAAACTCTTCCCAGCACGATCGGAATACACCAGTGAGACTGCAACACCAAGCGATTCGTTAGTGGTACCGCCTGACGTAGAGTTCTCTTGATTACTCGTTTTAGAATGAGTATGAGTAAAGCAGCCGAAAGGTAAGTATGTGTGTCTGGGTTCCTGTCTCTGCATTGCAGCGCGCATGCAACACAATTGGTCAATACAGAATGTCCAGAGTAATGAAGAAGTTTCATTTACAGCTGCTGTGCTGTTTGACTAGTTATCCGTGACAAAAAATGTTTCTTTGCAAAGGTGACCTCTCTGGAAAATCATTGACAAAATAGAACACGCTATGTAAATTGAAATCACAAAATTTCAAATGCTCGAAGCAGGAATTACCCAGAAACGGGGGCGTACTTTAGATGATTCTGCTTTTGTGGGTTTAGTTCATGTTTTTACGTGTCAACTGTGTTGGCTGGTTTCTCCACCGTACAAAGCCTCAAAATGGCATATCCGCCGTGGTGTGTTTTGGAAAGCAGATCCGGTTCCGAATCTGTTGTTCAGCGAGTACAGTTGATCGTGACAAGCATCGCCTGTTAGGATTCTGTAACCTCTTGCCACGAGTTCATTCCTTGTGTGGGACGCGCAGTCTGAAAGTTGCGTGTCTGTTGGGAATCGCTAAAGATGCCATCTTTAGTGTGTGATCAAGGGACGAGGGGTGGCCATTATATCATTGGATATAATGCTACCCCTTGGACAAAAATGGTCTGCTGTTACATGTGCAAAACTGATGCCTCAGAAAAACACCTGGTCTGGCGCTGTGTTTCCATTGGGAAAGGGACCCCTCCCCCTATCTATTCAAGAAATGTGGCAAACATGTGACGCCAGATGCGAGACCATTTACACGTTTGCAACGTCTTTTGAGCTTGCGAGTCTTCAAGACGGTAGTGCTCCAGTTTGCGTTCGGTACTTCCACGCACGCCATGTTTGGTTCTGTGGGACCAACTGGGTTGAAGTGGTTTGCAATCTAAAAAACATCGGACCAACAGTGGCTGCAATGTCGGTGTGCCAACAAAGTGCTTGGACAAATTGTCCGCAAGAGGCATCAGCTGGACCTTCTGTTGGTTTTCCTCGCCTTTCCCAGCTCAGTTGACAGCCCTTTTTGTCAATAAGTTGTTCAGTTCACTCGACGATTTCTTTTTGATAGACCTAAGGAAATCCGCGAGTTCGAAATTAGTCAGCCTTTCTGACACCTTGTGAACCCTGGTGTTTTCTTGCTGTTTGTGTTCATTTTGGTGATATTGGTAGATAGATCACAAAATGAGCTTGTCCGAGTTTGTTTTTGAAACACCCCACCTGTGCACCTGCCTGTGCACCTGTTCCACAGCTTTCCGTCCTGCGCCACGTCTTTCGAACGCGAAACTGACGTTCACTGCAGCGTTGTGCACGACAGTCCTCAAACTGTAGACTTGCCGTGTTTCGCCGACATGTTTTCAGTGAGAACGCCAACTAAGAATCGCCTTTTGTTCAACTAACTGCACGTTTGAAGTTCTACTACGGGCCTCCCTCCTGGGTGTGAACCGGGTGACAACCCAACTTTGACACGTTCCGCAAGGCTTGCAGAAGGACCTCGTGTCGGTTCAGTATCGCCACGATGGAGGCCCCAGCAGAGCTGGAACCGTTCTGCACGCTGACCGCTTGTGACACCGTGCGCTGTGATGTTGCAGGATGCAGCGCACGAAGGCGGAGCAGCAGCTGCGCGTCGTGCCGGCGCACCTGGGCGTGAACCCGCAGCACGACGACGAGGACGACGAGGGCAAACCCGGCGAGGGCAAGGAAGGCAGTAAGTCTGAGCAAGCGAGGATGAAAGGTTAGCAAAAACTCCAATACCTTGACCTACGGGCGTCACGCGGCGTGGGACATTCCGGAGACGTCAACAATTTTCGTCAAAGTTTTGGTGGTATTCCAGAGGGAGGGTTGGGGTGGGACGCGAGCTTTTGTCTGATGTTTCGTGAATGTTTGTTTGCCATTGAAACTGACCTGTAGAAATCACGAATACTTGTTTTTGTTGGGTACGTTCAAGTGTAGTCAATGTCACACCTTAGTGCATTGATCATGGAACGTCAACCAAAAGCTCGTTGATGACTCTGCTAACAAAATTGTGAGCAAACTAAAATTGATATGCTTTGTCGGTAATTTGTCGTCAATTCTATGAGGTTTTGGAAGAAGACTGTTGTGGATGCAGTAGGCGACCTGCAGTGGGTAGCTCACGAGGTGTAGGTTTTGTGTTTTGAAATGAAACGGCAGATTAACTTTCCGAGACAACAAACCAACTGAATCCTTCCAGCATTCGATGGATGTTTTCGTTCAATTATTTGCTGGAGACGGCAGTTCTGAAGCGACTGCACCACAAGGAACACTCACACATTCTGCGCATCACCGTGCTGCTTTTTGCAATCGTCTCTCTTCATTTCTGAGCAGTGATATTTCCCACAAATTGTTTCTGTGGTTGAAATGCAGACGTTTTAGAGCGCTGCCAGGTGCAACTGTCTCTTCGAGAGCTGCTGACTTCCAGTCTTGTCTTGTGAATACCCAGACTTTCACAAAATCTTACCTTCGGGCAGAGGCCGTAGTCATAGTTATTCCTAGCTGCATCTTGATCTTGGAATTTGACTTCTTGCCTGTTTTTTCGTGCTGCATTCCACACTAAAACATGATTCTAGAATAACTTCTCAGTCCTAACAGCTCAAATCCTTCCTCCGAAAATATTATTTTTCGACAAAGACGATGGTGTTGGAGATTTTGCCTGTGTTTAGCAAAAATGAACATGGTGTGATCTATTCGCTCCGTAATTTGTTTTGAGACTGTGATGATACATTATTTGAGGTACGTTGTCTTTACATAATTTCGGTCTCCTAAATTCGTACTTTTCGTCCATTCTGAAACGCATGACACAATTTCTGAATCTGCTTTTCTGTCCTGTTTGTTGCAACAGAAATATCCAATGATTCAAGTTTCTTCTTGCTCTGGTGGAATCTTCATCTGGCATTTTTTGCATTTCTTTTCCCGATCAGTAAAGAAATAGAAATACCGGTTGCTATTCTGTAGTTTTAAGACACGTCCAACGATAGTTTATTGCACTTCCTGCTTTATTTCACCCATCCTCAATTTCTCCTTCCCACTTTCTTGCCACGTATTAACATCTCTGAAAACTTGCATACAACTCTGTCAACGCCGCACACACCCTTGATTTTCAGAACGAGAAATGGGTGAGCTTCGGCACGTTTTGCGAGAACTTCGAGCCTTTGACAGTCAGGTGAGCAGACAAGAGGTTTGTGTTTGTGTCTCAAATTTCTTGACAAAAACTGATTCTTTTTCTGACCGCTCTATCTTTTTCGCAGGCGCTGAAGAGCAAGGTGGGATATTTGCAAGAGAAGGTGTGTACCGTTGCGCAGTTGCGTGATGAGGATTGTCTTTGTGAAAAAATGGTGGCATGCAATTGTTTACACAAGTGTGAATTGTAACTTTTCAGTGTGGGACACTGGAGAAACAGCTGGAGAAGAAGACTGAGGAGCTTTCCATTGCCATGTCTCGCCTTGGACAAGCGGAGCTCAGTGGTGGCGGCAGTGGTGGCAAACCGAACAATGGACTCCGCAGGGAGATCTGGACTTCCACACCAGTCTCGGGCCATTCCACCCCGAGAGGTTTCTCAGGTTTGACGGGACGTCACAGTGGGAGTCGAGGGTCAGTGCCGGACTCGCCCACAAGCTCGACGGGTGGTGGTGGCGGCGGGTTGCCCTTCTCACAGCTTGCGGGGCAAAAGCAGTCCCGGATGGTGATGTCACCCTTGTACCAGGGTTTCGCGTGGGACTCTGGGCCGGGCGTGGGCGGCGCGCTGACTGGCGACGCAGCCGAGGACGAGGAGGAGGAGTTGCCTCAGTACACAGTGCGCATCTTGCCCGTCGTCGTACCCGGCATAATGATAAACGATGAACTCGTGCAGGAGCCCCGCAAAATGCACATGGCTGTCAACGTGAGAGTTGAACCGGAGAAAACAGCTAAGCACAAAGGGGACTCGGGGAGGTTGGAACGCTCGGGAAGCGTCATCTCGCTTGACGGCGTCGATGACGACACCATTTCGGGTTTTAGTGACATGACCAATAGTTCAACGGTGCACGATGACGATGACGACAGTCTGGACGACTCGAGCGATGATGGCAGCGGCAGCGGCAGCGGCGACGGCAGCGATAGTGACCTTGATTAGGAAGTACTGCTGCTGCTGCCGCCGTCCATCTCCAAAGCCTGACGTCTTCCACACGTTCTTCTCAGTGATAGCCTCCAGTTTCGTCTGTGATCAGCAGTCCGTTCCCAACAGCGACCTGCTCCCAGTGTTGGATTGCACTCGTTTCGATTGCAGTATTTGATGAGTGACAAACTCCACAACCGGTGAACTTCACACTTCAATTCTCCGAGAAAACAGCTGTTCAGATCCTGCGTGCTATAGAGTGTAATCCGATAAATCAGAGGCAAGCGGTCGCTAAAGCCATCTGGTTTGGTCTGTGATCAGAATTGCGAAACTTGTACAGAAGAGTCGATGTGCCATCATCAATGTCATTCCATGCTTTGCTACAGCTCAATGTCAAGGATGCTTCAATGTTTTTTGGTTCGCACTGTTTCATTGTGAGTTTGGTGTTTTGAACACGACGACAAGACTCTTTCATTAAATTGATAGATCTTGGTTTTCAATCAACTTTTATTCTTTGGCCTTTCCTCAACTCTGGTGAGACCGTTGTGAACGTGTTGTTTGTGGTGTTCCTCTCTGCCACAATTTTTTTTCGCTTCCGTTCCTTGCGATATTTTAGGTGGTGCTTGTTGTGGATGGAAACTGAATCTGCGAGGGTTTGTCACGAAAAGTGTGGTACATCTGACGCATTCCTCGTGTTTTCACCACGTTCAGTTCCAAACTGTCGCGTCGCTTGTGTCAATTCTTGTCTCTGTAACATCGCTGTGCAGTTGCAGTGTGGTCGCTGAAGCGTCGTGCCAGTTGCTTTCCACATCAAACAAAACGAACTGTGGATTCCTCTCTCGAAACTTTTGGCGATTTTGATCAGTGATCAGATAAAGTAGGATCCACATGTTCAAGTTTGCTGGTCTTATGTTTTCAAATTACGATGCGCCTCAAAAGAAAAGCAAAATCAGTGTCTTTTTTCTGAAGTCGACGGTTGTTTCTGCAAGTTCCTTTGCACTTGTTTGTGCTTTCGGGCATTTTCCACACATTTGCTGTTTTGGTGCCTTGCATTCGAGGATTATTTCAGCGGAAACAGCTGTGCTCTGCGACACAATTGGAACTCGACTTCAAGCGTGTCGCTTAGTTTTGCCTCTGAGGTGCCTTCTCGTGTGGTTGTCACTGTGTGTCGTTCTGTTCACCGACGGAGGCGACTTCAAAAACAAAAGAAAAGGGTAATTCTGCAAAACATGAAAAGAAACCACGCAAATCTGCTCACGTTTTCTGCTACTCTCCAGAAGAGCACGAAGTGGATCTCGTACATTGTACACTTTGTGCTCCACCAGGTGCTAAACTGAACTTGTTACTCAAACCCGAAACGCGCATCTGCTGTGTACAACTTCTTTGTCAAGACTTCTCTCCAAACTTAACTGAAAGTGCGAGAGACTTCCGCAGCGCAAGCTTCATTTCGGATGACGAGTGTACATTTGTACAAAAAAGGGAAGAAATTGTAGTAAGGTTTTATTTAAAATAAACACTTGAAGCCATTCATTCTGTTTCAACGTCAGAATGCGACTCCTGTGTCAACAACTGATTATCCAGACAAGTTGGAGAAGGCGAACGAAAGTTTCCCGAGTACATTGGCTGTTCAAACCTGCACGATGGCACTGGGAGCGGGCAGGAAGGACTGTCGCGTTCAACGAAAACCCCCATGAAACTCTCTACTTCACTGATGTTACCTTTGAGCAATTTGTTGCCAAGTCAAAAACACTTTCGTGGATCGTAGGTCGCAGCTTCCAAGCATTGTTTCTGTAGATACCCAAGTGTGTAAAGGCATCGGGCTTGTACAGAAGCTGGAACTTGATGCCACAGGCTCGAATTTTGTTTTCCAACGCCAATACTTCCTCCGTATTGGTGAAGTCGTCATTGTATACACAGACAACATGGCGATAACTCTCACCCTGTTTACCCTCATACGGACTCACTTTGGCACTCGTACCAAGTTCACCATTCACCGTTGTGCGAGCTACAATTTCCCAAACGTGATTCACTTTCAGTCCAGTTGTGACGTGAAATAGCCATTTGCCGGTGAGCACCTTGTGCATGTGAGCGAGTTCTGTGATCGTTTGCAAACACACGGGCCGTCCGGATTCCAACAAGCGCTCCCACGATTCCAGCAGACCGTCTACATCGTAATAATCATCGTCTCTCTCTGTGCGTCTGCGTCTGTCTCGTGCACGAACGCAGATCCATCCGATGCCGTCTTCCCTAGAAATTTTGAAGAACAAGAACACGTATCAGTGTTGACATGCGCCTGTAGAGCCTCAAATGTGCACGCCATTCACAATGGGTCATCGCAGTAAAAATTCTATCCACGGGAAGAGTGGCATGTTTTGATAACGTCGCTCCCACCGGCACCAAGGTGAAGCAACACGTCGATAACTCCAGATCTATTTCATTTGTGTGCCCACGTTTTTGTTTTGTATTGTTTGTTGTTGTTTTTTTTTTTTTGGGGGGGGGGAAGGGGGGCTTGAAGCTTGCAATCCAACCAAATGCGTGTGAAAACAGGAAACTACTCTTTCGCTCGGTGTGTGTGTGTGTGTGTGTGTGTGTGTGTGTGTGTGTGTGTGTGTGTGTGTGTGTGTAAAAATTGGTCCTGTTTTGTTTTTTTTTTCGGAACAGTCAAACAGTATTCCACAACTCTGCAGTCACAAAACTTGTCGTATGTGCTCACATCGTG
>JAAUXT010137516.1_pt1 | contig 13577 bp, 18 predicted proteins | sample 7278171 | NCBI WGS metagenome assembly JAAUXT01 (sample SAMN14350112, study PRJNA611818) | marine sediment metagenome | isolation source: surface marine sediment (1.8m) | place: French Polynesia: Moorea | collected 2018-08 | reverse complement strand
GGTGGGTGTGTTGGGGGGTGGTGGTCGTTGTGGTTTTTTTTTTTTTTTTGTTTTGGGCGGTGCTGGGGGCCCCCGCGCCCGGCGGGGGCGGGGGGGGGGGGCGGGCGCCCCCCCGCCCCCCCCCCCCGCCCCCCCCCGGCGCGGCGGCCCGCCCCCCCCCCCCCCCCAGTGGGTTGTCGGACTTTCCTACTTTCCTCATTTTTTGTAAGGGGGGACCCAAATACGAGGCTGTATTTCTAAGTTTTGATTCCTTCACCGTATTCTGCGATCAAAACTTATGAATTTTTTTTTCTTGTTTCTGCCGAAAGGGATGGAGACTTGCATTGATCTGAGTGATCATGGAGGTTGATGAAGCGATCAGAAGATCGAGCAAATTAGGTCAAAGTCTGGTGCAACTGTCTGGGTCGGCAGAGCGTTAGCATTGTGCGGTCAATGTGGACATTTGAGAAGGACTTTTGGAAATCTGGCATGTTCAAGTTGAGTGTTTGTTTCGTGTTCTTGCTTGTTTCCCTGTTGTGTTTTACAGTCTGGATCATGCAGAAAAACCTGGATCAAAGGACCAACTTGAAGTTTTTAGTTGCTCAAGACTTGACTCCAGTGCAATGTTGGAACCAACTCCATTCTGTCTATGGGGACGACTGCATGAGTAAGCCCACTGTTCGTAGATGGCACAAGAAGTTCCGAGAAGGTGACGGCCACACACCCATCACTGATGAACTTCGGAGTGGACGCCCAAGATCCCAGCGCACTGCAGCCCAAATTCAGCATGTGTCGGCGACATTGCAGCAAGACAGGAGAAAAACCATCAAAGAACTGGCAAAAGAGACTGGAATGACATGGAGCACAACTCAGAAAGTGGTCACAAAGGATCTGAAGCTCTCTCGCAAAGCAGCCAAGTTTATCCCCCGGATTTTGTCTCCGGAACAGAAGCGTGCCAGGAAGTCATTCTGTGAGCAAAATCTGGAGAGGTTGAAGGCGGATCCCTACTTGCTGGATAAACTTGTGTGTGGCGACAAAAGTCCAGTTTACATTCTTGATCCTGAGAACAAATTTCAGTCATCTTTGTGGTTGCCTGCTGGAGCCCCCCGCCCGACCAAAGCTTTGCGCTCACACTCCCAGAAAAAAACCATGCTCACCTGCTTCTTTGACTCTTGTGGAACCATTCTGATTGAATTCTCTGAAGGGAAAATTACAGCAGAGACCTACATTGAGACCCTGAGATGCCTCAGAGAAAACATCAGGCGCAAACGCCCTGGGATGTGGATTGGTGGGGTGGATGGAAATACGGACAGGGAGTTCATTTTGCAGCACGATAATGCGAGTCCGCACACCTCAGTCCTCACCCTTGCTTTCCTGTTTGATCAAGACATGCTTGCACACCCCCCATACAGTCCAGACTTGGCCCCTGCAGATTTTTTTTTGTTCCCAACATTGAAGAAAAAACTGAGAGGCATCCATCACCGGACACTGCCAGGAGTCAAAGCAGCTGTCAGGAGAGAGCTCCGGAGTATTCCTGATGACGAATTTCAGCGTGCACTCATCAACTTGCCAACTCGATGGAGGAAGTGTATCCAAGCAGAGGGTGAATACTTCGAGGGCAGAGGGATTGTTCCAGACTTTGATCCACTTTTTGATGTGCCACAGGAACTGTCTACTGACCCTTCAGATGAGGAAGACTAGTGATGAGACATGACATTTTTGCATTCGCATTTTGCCTGTTTGAACTCTTTTGTGTTCCTTTTGGAAGCATGCATTTCGTTGTCTTTCATTGCTTGTTGGCAACTGTTTTACTTGTTGGCATGTTTTATTGGCATATTAAAAGTTTCGGCAAGGAAAAACACCGGCGTTCACAAGATACGGCGAAGGAATCAAAACTTAGAAATACAGCCTCGTATTGGGAAATCCTGAATTTCCTACTTCCTAATTTTCTTAAGGGGGGGGGGGGAATGCCAGTTCATCACCCACACTTTCAGCCAGCCTGCCAGTCGGTGCGTAACACGACAAAACCAAAATCATCCTACAAGCGGCTGATAACCAGAAATGTTGCCGAAAGTCCCAACTTCCCCCGTGGCAGCAACAGCGACGCTGAAACCAAAACGCTGCCCTGATGCACCAAATGAGACGCCAGCAAACTTCACAAACAGGTTTGAGTGAAATTCAAACACAACGAATGGCGGGGAGTGCTGGGGACTATTTCACTGACGTGGCCAACAAATAGAGTCATCCGTTTTCTCCTCAACAGGACACCAACTCGCTTCACGCCACCATCCCTGTGACGAACTGTCACTGCCTTCCGGCACACGACAGTTTCGCGCGGTTGACAAGCGCTCGTTTGTGTCCTGGAGAAACGGTCTTTGCTTCAATTGCACAGCATGCTGAGACTGAAAGAACTTGCCAGCGAACCGCAACACATCGTTTGAAACAGTCCTTGAAGACTCGTGTGGTGAGACGAAAATGTGGCAATGCACGGCATTGGACCATCCTCTGTCACAAGATGTGTCTTCGCTCTTTTGTGCCGACATGTTTGGAGTCCATAAAGTACGAGCGTGTGGTTGTGGCGTTTGGCCGGCTCGAAACAAAACTGTTCACGCACGTGTCTGTCGAGGAACCCCCTCCTCCAGGCCAGTCAGTCTGCAGCAAACCAACCCCGAGACCAGACCGGACCGAAGCGGACCTGGCTGCTTTTCAGACCAGAATGAACCACCTCCGCTTGCACTGGACTGCACCGTACTCAACGCAAGTACAATTCGGATCTGGTATACGTGCGAGTGAACATGTTCGGGGGGTGGGGGAGGCAGTCGCTGGTGGAACTGCTTTGAATCTGGGAGAAAACACTGAACTTATCCAAGAGACCAAGGTAGTTTTCCAAAAATTTAAGATGACAGTCTTTTGGTCAATTGTTTGGTTTCTTTTCGCTCTCCGGCACACCTGATGTCTCGTGCGCGAGTGTGTCTGAAAGTTCTGCCAAACCGGGATGCCCACAACAGAACATACATACGAGACTCGCCCACTGTCCAAAGAAAAAGAACCTCACAGTTGTCCTTCCAGCAGAGGAGGAGAGCGAGAGGGTGGGGTCTGGAGGATATCCTAGGTGTCCTGTCGCCTCGCCTCGCCACGCACGCACACACACTCGTACACACACGCCGGCATCAATTGAAAAAAAAAAAAAACTGACCAAACACCCCCCCCCCTTTTCCATCAGACATTGACATGAACATTCTTGTTCAAAGTTTTTTATTTTTAAGAAAAACGCGTTTTGAACATGTTTGATTCCCGGCAATGGGAACAACAAAAAGGGCATCCTTAAACGCAGAAGCTCCCTGCAGAGCGCTTCAATAATTTAAGAAATTAAGACCTTTCCCAGTTTAGAGCTTTCCTGCGGTGTTGCCAATCGACTCGATGCATTTCATTCCAGTTTCACGCCGTGCAGCGCACAAAATAGTCATTTCATCTCAAACCCTGCAATTTCAAAGAATGGATCCACCGAGGCACGACGATTGATATTTGTGCTTTTCCAAACGGATTTGCGGGAGTCGTCACATCGATGTGACACGATATTGTTGGGATTGACCCAATTACATTTCAAGGTCTTTCACCAAGAACTGGAGCATAACTGACAAATCCTGCCCGAGAAAATTACAGTCTAATTTCATTGAATATGGGCTCAAGTTGTCCCACGCTGGCTGCTCCCCCACCTACCCTGGAGATTTTGTGTCAGCGCAAACACGGTTGGTGCTGCGGTGATTGGGAACGATGTGTTGCTGAGATCAACACTTGAGAACTGTTTTGTTTCATCGACGTGGCGTCCATTCCGCGGTGTTTTGAGTGTTGGTTTGTTTTGTCTTTTTGGCCAGTGGCTTGCCCTTGTAGGAAGGGGGGACCCGAACTCAGCACACCTCTGATTGAGGGGGAAACAAAATTCTGCGCTGCACGTCGGGTCTCAGCGTCATCGCGCTGTGCGAATTGAGCACAAAGTCCATCCAGACAGTGGATCATGCTCACCTGCATGTGTACTTGACCATAAAGTTATTGTTCAATGTTGCAATGTTTCTTTGCCTTTGGGTCTGTTGCCCGATCGACCTGCAGCAGTGCAAACTTCCGACAACCAATCCCCATGGTGTCCAATTTTCCGAGCATTTTTCTTGCCGAAGGGTGGCGGCTTCCTTCCCACAAGTACGAGCCATAAGACTCAGACAAGCCCCGGCCTGATTTCAAACATCGCAGAGAAAAATCACGTATCCGAAGGCTTTTGCGCGCCGAGTTGCTGTTGTCGGCGCGTGTCACGCTTTTTGTTGGTGACCCTCCTCCTGCTGGGGACACCCCGACCCCCGGAAACACAACTCAGGCCATATTTGGCCAGGCAAAAGTTGGCCTTTGAAACTACAGGTCCGGGAGACACAAAACATGCGCCGCGCCTCGAGCAAAACTTCGTAAGACGCTCGCGTTATTGGAGACGGGCGTCGCACCTGTTGCCAAGAAAGCGACAACTGTCGCGCGTGCTTTCCACCTGACCCTGTACTCGTGCTACACTCCGCTCCCACTTCACACGCAAGTGTACAAGCAGACAGCCTGTCCCGCACATGCCAGCAGACATGTGTCAAACTTCTGGAGTGGAGAAGTCAGTCACGCAAAAGGTGTCGAGGTCTCTGGGGTGAAACACTGTGCAATGAACACAGGCCGGTCATTGTGGGAGGCAACGGCCCGTTGTTGCCTTTTCTGCCATTACACTCAACGTCTAATCTCACTCAGTTCATTTGAAGGGAGGGAACAAAAGACTTCAACCACAATGGGCGTGTCCATCGAGCAGAACAACCCGGCCGCAGTCGACGACCAGGACTCACGTTCCCACACTGAAGCAATGAGGGACACATGCGGTGGTTGAGTGGGAAGGGTCTGACCACGAAGCGGCCTGTACGTACCTGTTCGCGATCATCCGTGACGTCACTGAGCCGATCATCGAAGTCGAGAATGCCGCCGTCGCTGAGGGACTTGAGCGAATGTACTCGCACCCAGTAGTCCAGCGGCTGCAAACAGACACAACCAAAAAACATCATTTTGACAACACAGATTGTAGTCTCATTTGTTTGCATGCCAACTTTTGATGCAAATAAGACAGACACAGACACACACATTTTCGAGCGCACGCAGCAAAATAAGAGACGGTACGAGTACTTGTCCAACCCTTGACGTTACTGGTCGAAAGAAGAAATCCAACAAGATCCAGAACACGGAGAAACGACAGACTAAACACGCGTATCCAGAGATCCAACAGTCAAGAACCTAGTTCCCGGCACTTCATCCGATAGCGCGTATCTGAAGGGTTTGGGGTACAGTACCGACACACAGGCCAATCCAACACTCATCACCTCGATAAGTACCTGGCATTAAATACCCTCAGTCGCTAGCACCTTGAGTACCCCAGCTGCTGCTTTGTGAACACAAATGTGGTCACGGTATCTGTCAGTTGTTGCAATGTTCAGACGAGAAGTTTATTTGTTTTAGGTGGGTCAGATTCTGGATTTGCATGGCGTTGTGTTGGTGGTCGTTTTCTTTTTCCCACAGCACGAGCACCACATCTAGTACTGTGACAGCACGTGACTACAAGGTACCGTGTACGTGGTCACAAGACTCGTCAATACTACTAACACTGACCAAAGCTTGGACACGTGGGCTGTTCGGAGGGCGTGCCTGCAAGGCGGTCAGTCTCTCACGCTGCTGACCTTTTGCACGTAAGAACTTGGACAGCCGGTGTTCAAACCAGTCTTCGTCTAGGTCGCTCGAGTGAAGTGTTTTTATCAACACCCCTGCATGCTTGATGCTCGGAGACTTGGTTCTCAATCACGCGATCCAAAGACAAGCAGAAGCGTTTGGCCACCAAAACTGCATTCTGCCAGAAACAAGCACCTTCAGAAGAGGTTCTCATTCAGATCCAGTTTTCCACCCCAAGCCTAGAAATTATCTCAGGAAAAGGAGCAGAGTGAACGACAGTTGTACGAGACATTACAAATGTTTTTGTCTGCTTTGTCCGCAATCGCACGATGTTTCCGTGGATCTGCTGTTTACATTGCAAACTGAGTGGAAGAATTCGACATTTCGGTGCGGCTCTTCGCCAGTCTTGCTACTCGGCTGCAACCCACCCACTTCACGCTGCGCCTCTCCACGGGATCCCGCCTGTTCCGTCAGATTCACTCACTGCCTGCATCGCATGTATCGACACTTTGATGATACACAGCTGTGAACACCAACCATAGGCTCCTATTTCCATCATGTTTCCAAATCTTTGTGACCCGGATTTGTTTATTGGTTGCAGGAAATTTATGGTGCAGTCTGAATAACCCACAAAGTTCTGTTCTTTCATCTGGCTTTGTGGAATAACCTCGCACTTGAAGCTCGTTTGTGCCGTCCCCATCGTGTGTACTTTTTTTTCAGACTTTCAGAGGAAAGTTACACATTTACCCATTTTAATTAAGGGAGGTGAATTGAAAAACGTGCCAGATTTCCGATCGCACAATGTTCGGGTGTATTGTTTTTCTTTTGTAGTGGAAACAAAACATGTTCTTTTTCGTTATTTTCAGTCACAAGTGCCGCAACAGTGTGTGTGCCTTCATTGAATTGCTACGAGCAGAATCGCACTCAAAACACAACGTCCAGACAAACCCCTGTGGGGAACGTGGATCAATTCTTCGTAAATCAAAATGTTGAATACGACAGACATTTTGTCAGTGATGACCAACGCAAAAGTTGGTTTCATTAGCACCATCCTCACCAATAAAAGTAACAAAATGCCATTTTGAGGACAATTGCAAACAAATGAAATGTGTAATTGTACAAGCAACCACCAGGAATCACACTGCTTGATCAATCTGTGTTTGCTGCTTGATAAATCTGGCAAACACAGATCTCAACAAAGTGGCTTGCATTGCAACAAAAGATAAACCATCTTCCACCAAGACCTTGCAATTCAGGTGGGTCACAGCGGAAATCTGCGACAAAACAACACTTTTAAAGGGCGAACAAATCATCGTGCCACACATGGATTTGTTGCTTTCACGGAGGCGAAATCGTGTTCTACGACAGGCGGAGTTTTTCTTCCCCAAGCAAGCAGCAAAGTCCCACTTGAAAGACCCAGAAACCCTTGGAAAAATTGAATCTCGTCGCTGCCGATTTGTTCACTTTTCATTTCGGATAATCTGCGCGACTTCCCTCGAACCAGAGTTCATTTTTTGCACCAGCTGCGGTTCAAATCCAGCGTATTTCACTATCATGCGCACTTTTTTTCAGGCGGTCAAGCTCCACCAAACTCTGCACACCTTCCCCGCACCAGATGGTGATGGACAAAGTACACACGTAGCACGCAAAGTGAGTGCACTTTCGTGCAGAGTTCAGCTTCAAACATGTGGAAAAGTCCCCCGGATAAATTACAAAATTATACAGATTATTTTAGATTTTTCTTTGGTCCCAGCTTTCTATCATTTCCCTTCACTGCCAGAATTCTTTTTGGAGAGCAGGCGCTGCATGCCCACATTATCCCCACACGTCGACAGCAAGACGTACGAGTATAAAACCACAGTGCAACACCGTTTTTACGTTGTGACGATGTACGTAACAACTGGTACACACACAAACACACACACACACAGAGTAAAAGACGCGTGGCTGTCAGACAGACAAGCGTGCGTGTCTGCAGCACACCTGAAGACTAAACAAAAGGTGGCGAGAGGAATGCTGAACCGGTTCAATACAAATAGTGGTATCTCATTTCAAAAGCTTTCAATTACACGTTTGGCCACTTTGCATGTAATGTCAGTCAAACCTCGCGCAAATTGATGCAATGCACACATCCCTCAACCCCCTTGATGTCTGTCAATTGTGAGGATCCGATCAACCGATGGTCTGGTGATAACTCGTCAAACAACCAGCACGATAATGGGAGAGGATTTGTTCAACTTCAGACAATAGATCTACGTGATTGAGAAAGTTTACCTTGTTGATGGCCTTCTTGTAGCGGAAAATCGCCTTTTCGATGAGCTCAGTGACGAGCAAGTCTCCATTTCCACAGGGCACGATCACGCGTATATTTCCAAAACACACTGTCACTTTCATCATGTGTTGCGCTTCAGATTGTATCCTTGATACACCGGCTGGTTAATGTCCTATTCACTGTCGGGTCTTCTGTTTCCCACATCTCTCCTGCGGGTGAAAAATATTCAGTTTGTTTCAGATAGAACTGTTTGAATGCTGAAAGGACAGATCTAGATCTACGAGCAAATCACAGTTCTTGAATTGCACGAGTATCTATTCCCTGGTTGGGAAGTTTTCTGTGCAATTTTCAACAGCTTTTCGTAATTTGTCGATCACCAACGATTTTGAAGTGCAGTTTGACACATCAATATGACTCACCAAGCGACAAAAGCGACATGAAAATCAAATGAAGCAACAGTCACAATCCCATATTTTCGCCCATTCTCACCTGACGAAGTTTGAACTTCCTCACACACCTTCTAGCCCCCTATTGGCCACCAAGATCACTACTAAAATAATTCCCCAACTTTTCCAGACACAATTTGATGCCTTCTTCGACCGTTACAGGTGTGTTTCACATGCTGAATGCCATCTGTCAACGAAAGTTTTCAGAATAGGATGCACCTCACACCTAGACTCTACGACTTGTCGCTTCGTTGGCTCCCAACTTCCTGACCCACTTTCTTTCTGTGCGAAATTTATTTTGAAGAAGCCGTAGAAACTGACATCTGCTTTGGCAACTACAGGCAAGCAAACTCACGAAACCAATTCTAAAGGCCTCCTCAGAACGGGATATCAAATCCCGGCAGACTAACAAAGTCCGTCCAATGGATAAAGATAAATTTTGACCGCACGGTTGACGAGGTCGGTAAATAGAACGCGGCCAAAGCTGTAACTGCAGGCTACGCGTACGGGTTGGAGAAATTCTAAAGATTCGCGGGAGCTATGGACGCCAAAACATTTGGGATATTTTTCGTCTTTTCTTCCTTTTCTTCCTTTTCTTGCTTTTCACCTTGTCTGTGCTCCAGATTGGCTGAGTATTACAAACATATTACGCCTTCAGAAGAAAAGTTTACTGGGAGTCGTACAGCCGACAACCACGAGGCACCTAAAGTCATTCTTTTTGTCTTTGGAATTTGCATTGTTGGAGGTAGGATTCTTTTGAAGTTCACATTGCCAGAAATCGCTGCCTTCCGGACGTGTTGTCAATCAACAGCGTCTTGAACGGGAGTGGCGTTTGTGTCGTAGGGTGTGTGTTGTACGTTGATACACGTGTGAAGACCGAATGTATCCTGCTCACCAGTCGATGGAGAATTTATGGAGCTCGCCGAAGATCCAGGGTGCAGAATTTGACATTTAACTTTTGTAGATCTGCATAAAGCTTGCCCAGATAGTTGCCGAATATCCAATTCTACACACTTTCCCAAAATCCCAAATTTGCATCACTGATTTTGATACACCTGTTGACCACTGTTGGAAAATGAAAAAAAAACAACAAATGATACCAGTATGAGATCCACGCCCAATATATTTCATCAATGTAGTCTGTATCCTTTATCAAATATTTGTACTTTTCTGAGATTCAGCACAATTTGTGCAATTTGAAGTTCTTGCTCTCACAAACCCAAAAATTCGAACTTGACAAATTCTTCCCTCACGCATTGTTGTTGACCCGAATAAGTCCAAATTGACCCAAAAGACCCAAGCTTGAACCTCATCTTGTCCATATGTTTCTGCTCCTCCAGGTAATTTGTTCCGGTCGGTCATTGTTCCAGTCGGAACAATTGACCAACCTCCCCAAATCACCTGAAAAGCATTCTGTTCAATCACCTTCAAAGTCAAGTCACTGTTTAAGACAGGATTCTGGGACCTCGTCGGTGCTGGAACTTGGTAAACTTCAGAGTTCGGGAGTGGGTCGGTGTGTGTGTTTTGTCCAAGGACACACAGTGTGTGTGCTTGGCACATGTTTGGTCTGTGTTGATTGAGTGTCTTTGATCCCTGTGTAACACAGGAACAATTCAGGTAGGTGGGTGGCATATGGTGTATGTGCACTGTGGCAGGCACTTGAAAAGGTTTCAGTGATAAAAATTCTCATGGTGGAATGCGTTCACTTCGTGTTCACTCGTTTGTCCACCTTGGGTCCAAGTTTGCTCGGTGGACCTGCCTTCTGTGAATTTCGTCAAGATTTGTCTTCTGCTGACACCTCGATGCGAGTATTGTCAGTGTGACTGAGTTCCACTGTTGGGTTTTGGTACAGCTGGAATGCTGGAATAGCAAACAGGTGAGTCCGTGTGCTCGTGTAGACCTGTCGCAAAGAAGTTCTCTGATTTGTTTTCAGCCTTTATTCGCACTGTGTTCAACCGCGTGCGGTTTCTTCCGTTTGAGCTGCTGTTGATCGGCGTCGGACTGTTGGTCGGAACTTGCAGCCTCTTTGTGGATGGATTCAAACCCTACACAGCCATTGTCCGCGACCAGCCATACAATGTTTTCTACATCCTCCTGCCGGCCGTCGTGTTCGAAACAGCATATTTCTTGGAGTATCAAGTGGTATTCAAAGTTTGGAAGGAAATTCTTACGTTGGGATTGCCTTTGGGCGGTGCGTTGCAGACGAGGTTGACGTGTTTCATTTTGCGAACAATTCACGACCACGACAGCACAACAACTCTGAAGTTTCAGAGAATGTGTTTTGGTGTTTCTTTGCACGTGGTCACTTGAAGTTGGAGCAACGCTGGCATACGGAACTTTCTTCAAGTTCGTCTTCAAAATTACGAAGTATTGGTCAGGCAACTTCATGTTCGGAGCAATCGTGGCAATCATTGACCCAGTCACCATCCTCAGTGTCATCAAGGAAGAAATCAGCCAAGGTGAGTTGAGTTTTTATTGTATGTACTGAAATTCTCGCCGTGCGATCATGCCTGTCTGATTCTGGAAAACAAACGTTGTCATTTTTTGCACACAGTAACATTCCACTTTAACAAATGTACAGGAACGCGCAAGGTGCTGGTGAACTTGCTTCAGGGAGAAGCGGTACTACGCTGCGCCGTGTCGATCGTCATGTACACCGTGTATCACTACTTGTCAGAGCCTGGCGCTGATCCATCCGGTCAGTTGAGATTCATTGTTCCTTTTGGAGCTTTACTCCCCGTACAATTTTGCTGGCTGGCTGACACTGTTCGTTTTGCCTGCGGCGACTGCAATCACGAACATTTGTCCATCCATCTTTGGATAGGGAGGGCAGGGCTCCCATCAAAGGACCTCAATGATGCCCCCCCCCCTGCTGGGAAAAGAAAAGAAAAGCCCAAGGTCCCAACCCTGCTATGTTCAACCCGCCCCCCTGTATATCAATCGAGGGTTTGTTGATCATCAAGAGGGGGGTTGGTCATCTACCTGGGGGGAAGTTGGGACATCTGGCCGACCTTGCCTGTTCCGCACTGCCATCAGGTGCTTTGCCCCGAAGAGACATTGCACAAGTATTGCTGAGTTTGTCGTGATCCGTGGGACTGATTGGTGTCCTTGTTGCAGTTGGACACGGGGTGTTGCAGTTTTTCCTGGTGATAACGCTGAGCCCGATCCTGGGGTTCGTGTCAGGAAAGCTGACCCACCTGTGGCTCCAGTGCATCGTGGGCGACCCCGTCAGTGAGATCATGGTCACACTGTCCTCCGCCTACCTCATCTTCTACATTGGTAAAACGTGAAATTCTCTACAGCGAATGTTGATCGTTTGACTCTGTGTTGAAGCAGTCTGAAGTGTGGGACCTTTATCGATCCTCTCTGACACAATGGTCCAGTATGGAAATGGTGCCGAAACAGTGACTGGTTGTGTGTCGCTTTTCAAAAAAGTGTGACGCATGAGGCGCATTGTTCTTGTTCACAGCAAATCTTTTTTTGATCGCAGGCGAGAACGTGTTTGGTTTCTCAGGCGTCGTCGCCGTAATAGTGCTGGCTATGACGCTCAGTGCGGGCAAAGCGACCAGCATCACGCAGGACATGGAAGCCTTCCAAAACAAGTCAGTCTCAATTTGTCTTCTTGACACGTCAGGACACTTGCCAGTCTCCACTCACTGGCGGTGGTTGTTTTTGCACAAACTCCGGATATGGATGTGAGTATCGAAAAGGAGCCACGCCAAGTTGAAAACATGCCACTGTGAACAACGCCCTTTTGCATTACTTGACGACGTACGCATTTTGTCCTATTTCTCGAGGGTCAGAGGATAGCTCTCCCCCTCTCAGATCCACACCTGGACTGACCTTTTCCCACCCCTGCAGGTTTTGGAGCTGGTTGGGCATCACGGTGCAGACCTTGGTGTTTGCAATGGCAGGTGTGGCTCTCATGGAGAACTCTCGACACATTGAGGCGTCAGACGTTACTCTTCTGCTGCTACTCTACACCTTCTCTTTTTTCCTCAGGTTCGTAATTTTTCCTTGCGCATTCTGTTTCTTGCTGTGTGATCTCAGAACATATTGAAGACACTCTCGCACTGTTTTGCAGTCTGACCATCGAAATGGATTTTGTTCAGAAATGTCCATCATGTTTGAGGCTTTGGCCGGTTTTGTTCTCATTTTATATTGGTCCTCTTGTTGAAACCCAGATTGATTTCGGTGCTGTTCGTCACGCCTCTGTTCACGCGCGTCAACTGGAAGGAGATGGTGGTGCTCGCTTGCGTCGGAATCCGCGGTACCGTCACGCTTATTCTCGCGCTGCAAGTCAGCATGGACCCCCTACTGGATCCTTCTATGAAGCTGCAGACCAAGGTGGGGGTGACCTTTTGTCCCAGAATTTGTGCTTCAAGAGCAACAGACCAAAGAGCTTCAATTTATTCGTGGAACTGACCAGTTTTGAAACAGAAATTTATGATTGTGTGCACCAGTGACAAATGTAGCACCTTCTTGGTGGGATCAGCACCTACCTGTCTTCAGAAAGATTCGTCATTCTTCGCCAATTCAGGGCATGAACTTTTCTCCTTCACAGATTTTATTCTACTGCACTGGGCTTGTGACTTTGACGATGTTAATCAACGTTACATCTTTCCACTGGGTCCCAAGACTGCTCGGCAAGTACAGGGTCTTTGGTCTGTGGAATTGTCTGTGTTTGCGTGGTGAACCTGTTTCTGAATGAAAAGTGTCGATCGTGTGTGCTCAACAGGAGGAAAGTTTGATCACACAAAATATCGTCGCGCATTGCGTGCGTGCGTGCGTGCGTGCGTGTGTAGGTGTGCGATACATGATTCATTGTGTGTTCGTCAGGTTTGACCACGGTGTCGCGGACGAGGCGCATGGCCATGGCGAGTGCGATTCGCGCGCTGCGGGAGGTTCGAGTCAACGCCGTCGCGACGTACAAAACGGACAGATTTCTTGCTGACGCCGATTGGGACATGGTTGAGCAGCACACCGTAATCGAAGACCCGTACAATTCCACAGATCTCGAGGTAAACAGCCACTAAGGTAAGCTGGAGTGAGTGAGTGAGTGAGTGAGTGAGTGAGTGAGTGAGTGAGTGAGTGAGTGAGTGAGTGAGTGAGTGAGTGAGTGAGTGAGTGAGTGAGTGAGTGAGTGAGTG
>JAAUXT010072393.1_pt1 | contig 13577 bp, 9 predicted proteins | sample 7278171 | NCBI WGS metagenome assembly JAAUXT01 (sample SAMN14350112, study PRJNA611818) | marine sediment metagenome | isolation source: surface marine sediment (1.8m) | place: French Polynesia: Moorea | collected 2018-08 | reverse complement strand
GATTTGTGTGGAAAACATGCAACAAAATATTTGTTTTGTTCATTCACACAACCGGTTTGCACAAGATTGTTTCGGGACAACCAAATACGAGTACCGTTTGACATCTCTAATAATTATCAATGTACGAGTACGTGCAGCATTCAGTACACGATCAGTACACAAACAAATGGATTTCTGTGAGAAATATCACTGTTATTTGCAGACGCTGCTTGACAGGACAAGAAGACTCAGTGAGAACATCCACACCAGTGCGCCGACGCAAAGACTATTTGTTTTGCGCAAGCAAGAAGAGTCCACTGACTGGCGCATCAAAATGCGTGCCGCACCTCACAGCAACCAACTATGGCAAAAGTTGCTTGAAGTGCAACATGCACGTGTTGATTATTCCCACTTTGTCTTCGACCATGTCCGGCAGCGATGCAGTGGCAGGTCTCAGGTGACCTAATGGTGATGACAGCTTCATTTGGTGTCTGCAAAGGACATGAATTTTTAACCTTTCGGTCACACACGCAAACTGGCCACTCTCACGCCAACGCAGCAGCACGCCTATTGCTTCGTGTGGCCAGGCCGCCAGAAGGAAACCAAGTCAGCCATTCAATGCGGAAAGCCAACCCATGCAGTTTGTGACGTTGGTGAACTACGATGGCTTTTGGTCCAAGTCCAACTTTGAAAAAAAGTGACTGCATTTTTTTATCTTGATTACGGGACGGCGGAAGCCGGGGGGGCGAGTCCACGGAATTCCCTGCCTTCACTGAAGGAATGAAAGCAGCAGAAGAATGTGTGTATCTGCAAAGCTGTTACAGATGCCTCTGTGGATATGGCCCCAATCATAAGTTATTAGCCAAGCAAATGCTGAGCATCCTGGTGACCCTCGAATTGCGGCGACAAGTGATCTTGACGTGTCTACAAGGGTTGCCTGCTGAGTGTGTTGACAAGCTGTCAACGAACAATTAGTGAGTAGATATTTGTCGCACAAACACAAGAACAATCGCTTTATACCCGACGACAATCACCACTCAACACTTTGACGTGCAGACAAAAGCTGAAGTTGGATGTGATTTTTGCTTTTTTCATGATTTGACAGAAATTCGAAGATGAGATGAGAGAACCTTTTGATCATTGCGAGGTCAAGAGCCATCCAAACAGGCAGGCATCTTTACAGATTCACCCTCAAAGATATTCACTTGGTCCGTAAGAGCTCGAAGGTTCTGTCCATTGCGCTCAAACGCGTGCCACGACCAAGATGACGGATTCTATGCATGCAGTCCCCCGGGACCACAAGCCGCTCTGCAGTTTGACAATTACGTCCCACGGTCCCTTTCAAGTTTGTATGTTCTTTTCTGTAAATATTGAGCTGGGTTTCGGTCCGGAGCGCTTTTTGGTATTGCTGTGCAAAGAATTCTCTTGCTATCTTTCCCCCGTCCAAAAATTGAACGTTCATGAAAACCGGATGAAAGCTTCCAGTTTTCGGAGATTTCTCATTGACTTGCTTCTCAATGCAGTCTGTGACAAGAAAAACCACTCGGCACTGATCCGTAGGAACCGCCTGCTCGGCATCCCTTTGCATGCACTGAATCCACCCGGAGATACCTTTCAAATGTGCACTGTGCCCTGAACTTGAAGCAGGCAACTTTGACTTTGTGATAGCTCTCCTGACATGAAGCCAATTCATGTGACAAATTTCCAAGATCGGGCCAAGGACCCTTTCAACCTGAGTGCTCGTAAAAGATTGCAAACGAGCGGTTGCGTGACCAAGAGAGCTTCTCAGATTCTGCGGGTCAATTTCAGAGACAGTCCATGCCAGTCCATGTCCAGACCATGCGGTTCCACGAGTCGGTGGAAGGGACCACACAAAGTTAGAACATTGCTTCCAACATCAATTTTTCTGACAAACAAGAACAAATGGCCAAAAACGGTGCAAACGGGACAAAAGGGCTTTGCGTCCGTGAAGACGAACCTGGCCTCTCAAATCGACCCATGGGGCACAAAAAGAAAGTGCATTTGACTTTGGTTTCTCATTGTCGCCTCGGTTAATTCATTCGAAGCGTTTTTCAAAAGGCGTTGTTGATAAATTCCGGGTGAAATTGATGTTGCGGTCTCTGCCGATGAACTGTACATACTCACACACATGTTATGAAGACAACTTATCTCAGATGTTTTTGCTATCGGTTTGTCAATTTTTACAGTATTTACACAAGCTTTGGACGATCATAACTGCAAACATGCAAACAATGTCAAGCAAACCTAAATCAAGGCAAAAGCCAATTGCGAGTGTTTTGTGGTGAACTCGAATTCCAGTCTTCGAAAAGGGGAAGTTCCTTTCGGGTGTCGGTCAGAAAAAATAGCTTCACCCTTCTGCAACACCACAAGAAGTTGAATTTCACCAGAATTTTCCTTTGGCTGTTTTTCCTGGACGTCTGCGCTCAACTTCGGGTTACAATTCATTTTACAAGACGAAAACAACTAACGTGTTGTCAAACAACCAAACAATAGCAAATGATCATACGTAAAGCACTTATGATGGAAACCACTCTGAGACCCAGGTCATGAGGACAGAACACCCCAGGCCATGGACCCCACAGAAAACCCACCCTCGCGACATGTCCACGACAGAGCAATGTGATTTATCGTAATGATTAAAGCGCTCAGCGCAAGGACTGGGTGGGACACAAAATTGGCGATGGAGAACTTGAAGTGCGTGGCCCCGTTGCACAGATCGTCCGGGCAGAAACAGTAGAGAGCTGTGTATCCGTCGCCGGGATTCGTCCAGCGTCTGCAGCCGGCGGAAGAGTTCAGCCCCGCCAGCTGCCCCGGCTCGTAACACCCGCGCACGATCGCCGCCACTTGTTCTTCAATGCAAAAGAATGTGCAGATTGTGAGCTGAGGATCGCATCTAGTTTCGTGTCCAGTTCTGATTCGTTCCTCATGTTTTCCTGAACAGCAAGCAGCAGCCACTTGTGCAACCCGAACTTACGAACGTTTCTCGTTTTGGAACATCATCATGAGTGCACACATGGACGGCCTTCCTTTGCTGCGTGCAGACCAGTGGGCCCATCCTCTGTATTTCTCGACTGAACACATTGTGATGTGGGCTGATCAACCAACAAAACAACTCTTTTTTTGTGGAACACAAACGGAATCCACACCCACTTTCACGTCCTGCCCTTGTTGGCCTGCCATCTCCTGGTGGGTCGAAATAGAAACCCTGACGTACCCAGATGACAATCAGCCTGGCACACGGATTAAGTTCGAGGCAAACAAACCGAAGCTAATCCGCAAACAGTGGTTCCTGATTGGAATTTTGCCTGTTTTCAGAGAAAAACACTTTCTGGAAGCCAGAGGAAGATCAGTGTTGTGTGAGTTCAGAAACTCGGTTCGAAGCCGCAGAGTTAGCAAGTCAGGATCGTGCAATTGAAGTACAGAGAACATGATTTTGTTTCATTTGCTCAGTTGTCTGTCTGCAGCTCATCTGACCCAGCCACGCTCACAATTCCAAGCTTCTCTCTTCCGTCCAGTTACCCGATGGCCTGGTGACACGACCTTCAGGTTTCCTTCCCTGCCCCTGCATGCATCTGCACTCGCGCGGCGCACTCACCTCCTGGGATCTCGTCCTGGCGCTGCAGCGCGCAGATCGTCTCCGACTCTTTGCACGGCGTCGCCTTGACGGAGTAGGGCCGGAAGTACCGTCCGCAGTCCGGATTCTTGGTGCTGAAGCATTCGTAACACATCAACGCCATCGCTGCAACGACAAGACACCTACCATAAAAAGTTGGAAAAGAACTGTGTTTCACAGTTCTGAGACAATGAGACAATCAATTTAATGCTCTTGTTGGTGGTTCCTATCCACAGTTCGTCTGGGGCAAGCAGTCTCCTGAAACAAGACGAAATGGCGACTCACTCAGTATGCAACATTGCTTGTTTCGAGAGCAGACCGGCAAAAAATCAACGTGGACATAACTGGATGGAGCTAATCTGTTCCGCAGAGAATCACATTTGCAAGACTTCGCAAATTTTAAGCTTCATACTCGTATAGACAGGCCAAGCCCCGTCCGTCATGTTGAAAGCAAACTGTGGGAACGATGAATAATGCCGGAAGGGCCGGCCCGATCTTCCGTGAGTAAAGTGAGAAACCGCTCCATCCGTCATCTTTCAGATTCATGAACTCTCCGTGGTTGTTTTGCACGGAACAGCAGGAACCTCAGGTCCTCACAAGTGATCCGCGCTTTTTGCATGACAATGCCAAGTGATCGTCCAGGCTGGCCAAATAGATCAACAACAGTTCAAGTGATTCCGGACAACACACTGTGACGAGTGGAAAAGTTCCCTGCTTTCACTGATTTGTCCGATTGTCCGTCTGGGTTTGACAAAACGAAATCTAGAACGCACTGCTGACAACAAACCGATATGGATCGCGCTTGGCGCAGTCCCACAGGATGCAGGACATCCGTTGAGATACGCACAGATGCGTGGAGCCGACAGTCAGTGCGTGGATTCGGGCAGGATGTCAACGAAGATAAATGATTGTGATTCCATTGATCTCTCTGGAAGTGGGTCTCCACAAAAATGGTTGAAAACTTCTAACTAATCCGTGGTTTATTTCTCGAGTGTTTGCTCGCGTTGACGGACGCAGACATGCAACAGTCAGAAAGAAATCATTGGATGATGACCACATTCTCGCAATTTCGGTCGTTGAGCTCATTTCAAATCCAAGGGAATGTTGTTGAGATCGGAGAAGACGAAGTGGTAAATCCAAAGAAATTTTCGTTTTCTGATCAATGATTGGAAAGCAACAAACCCAAATCAAGCAAAGATCGTTTGTTTTGCTTGTTTTCTTTGGTGCATTTCATGATCGATCCTCAAGGGCACAAGTGACCAATATCCTTTCTTGTCCCCAACGGTAAGTGTGTTTGTCCCCGGACTTCTGTGGTTTCGATGAGAGGAACTTTTGCGTGAGTTCTGAGTTCTATTTCAAATTAAAATTGTTTGCAGCTTCGGTGAAAGATCTGGCAACCACTTGAGCAGATGAGAACACTTGCTGCAGGCATTTTTTTAGCAAAAAAAGAAACAAAAATGCTTCAAATGGATCCAAGAGTGATGCGAATGGCCCGCGTGCCATTTCCTCCATGCGCATGTGTGTGAGCAGACTGGCAAAAAAATCTGCCTGGGGCAAGCTGTTGAAATTTCATCTTGGGAGGGGGGCTTTTGCTGGCAGTGACGTGGATTTCCAGATGTCCATCGCAGAACATCGTCAGTGTTGCGCGGTGCTACGTGCAGCGAATCACGGTGTTCCAAATGGTTCGAGGTGCTGTCATTCATTTGTCGGAATATTCATGTCTGTAACTGCTCGGGTTATTATCTCTCGCTCACACGTACAAAATTCTCACTGACGAATGATTCTACCTTGCTGAAGCTCCTGTGAAATAACTCTGCAAAAACCTTTCTTCTTCCCACATGGGTGTGTGCAGCAGAATCGTGTCGTTGCGGGAAAAGGATACGCCAGGCCACCTTTCGTTCCAGCAGTCGTCAGAGGCTCCCGCAGGGAAGCAGAAAAGTCCCTTTCCGCCGAAACTAATTGCAAGCAACAAGACACGCAAATACTGTGTTTGAAGTTTTCTTCTGCACGTACCACTAAAAAAAGAGAATGATTCTGACATTCCTGTGCTAAAGACACGTAGTACAGCTGGTATATTTTGGAGTTCACAAACAGCACCGCCGACATGCGTGCACTTTCCTGTCAAAAGCTGGGACATTCATTAAACCACAGAAAATCGCAAAATTAAGCTGTCCAGCTTGAGACACGAAATGAGAGACGGGTGCAGCGATTCCACCTCCTGACATTAATATCCGTAGATTCTACTTGCAAATGGTATCAAAATTTCATAGACGGCTCACTATGTATACATCACAAATAATTGATTCAATGGAGATAGCCAAGCAAGTTATTTGAAATCAGATGAATCTGTCTGTCAGGCTCACAGTGTGAGATCTTAGTCAAGATTGAGCCTTCAAACCAGCCCTCATCGCCACACTGTGTTGCTTCATTGCACGAGATACAATAGCCTCATGAACCGTTCAAGACTTCGCGCGAACACGCGTGAACGCGTGAGGTGAAAATGACTCAACTTTCAAACAGCGTTCAGTCATCACCAGCTGATTCGTTTCAAGACTTTGCCTCAGACACTTGCTTGTCCCGGGTCGATTTTGTCATTGATCTGTTTCTCACTTGTCGTAACGCTTTTGTCACCACGATTTATGTTAATTGTTGTTTTGATCTGCAAGGAGCAGCAACACGACAAACCCTTTTGTGAGAGTATCGATGAGCAAAGCCGATCCATGAAGTGAGAATCAATGAGGTCAGGCCTTGTCAACGGACGGTACGGCAATTTGAGAAAAGGACAAACTCAAGCATCTTTTGAACACATAGCATGACACACACAGCGAACGATGCAGGACGGACATGACAAACAAGTGTTGGTCCCTTTTGGGTCCTCATCCATTTTCCATTTTCCAAAGCAGCGACGCGAACATGTCTGCAGCGATGCCACGAGCGTGTTCACCCGAATTCCTGTGGAGACCCACCACCTCACTATTTCCGCACATTTGCACACGACCACCTCGCATCTGATATGACATCTCTGTGAATGAATTGCTTCATTGTGTGTGCACAGCAGAAACTCACCAGATGACATGGGATCCATATTTTTCACTGCCATCACTCTCACGCTCTTCCAAAGCACTTCTGGTAGAAAAGCGGTCAATTCAACAAACGGCATGCCCATGAGTGCGCATCAGAAGTCATTGTGTTCCGCAGAAAATGGGGAATTAGAAGCCCATCACGAGCCAGAAGACAAATACCATCACAGCCCCTGGCCGTAGGAATTGAATGGGCTGGGGAAGTCTCATTGCCTTTGTGGAAGTAGCGGAGCGGTAGCGATTGCTTGCACAGTTGTACTCACTGATCCTCCAGACGTTCATCTAGGAACTTCCCTGCAGTTTATTTGATCCAAACAGGGTCCACACATTCATTCTTGAAAACCTCACTGACAGTGCTTGATTGATATTCTTCTGATCGGGACACTCGTACTTGAACTAAAAAGAATCGAGTCAGATCTCAAAATACTCGTACAAAGAGAACAGTGTTTTACCTGCGAAGTTTTCTGCGACAATTCATCAATTTCAAAATCATTTCGAAACTCAGAAGCTTCACTGCGACGCGATTGTCAGAAAACCATCTGGCGCGAAAATTGGCCCAAAATGGAAGAATTATTGGGTTGATTGTTCAACAAAGACCACGAAGAGATGCATTTTGTTCAGCCTGAAGACATCGTACCGAAGGGTTTCCTTGCGGATGTCAAGTGTGCATCATCGATTAGGACTCAAAACACATCTCTCGACTTTCCCTGCCTCCAAGAAAAGGCAGGACGTCAGACACCCTGTGCAGTCTCCTTTGTGTCAGTCTGTTCTGTTTCCAAAATCTGCGTTCCGCCTGTCTGGATTCACGCAAGTATCAATTCGTTTTGGGGTGTACATCTCGGACACAGAGGCTTATTGAGAGGAGAAAAGTCAGTGAAACACAAGCTGACATTACATCAGTGCAAAAGCTATTGTGAAAAAAGGGGTTGTGGTGTGCACTCATGAGTCCGAGTCGGCAAGACATATTCACTGGATTCTGGTTCAAACTGCATGGGATGTTATCCGTTGGCTGCTCGTAAAGGCGTTCCTGCCACGCACACACAGGTTGGTTCTTCACGCCAGAATTGACGACTGTGTTGTGCAGGCAACTGGTCCAACCTGGACCTCACGCAACGACACCCATCAAATCGGGAAGTTGTGGTCGGGCAAGGAGCTGAACTGACATCATGGGGTGGGGATAGAGTGAAGGTCAACAAACGGAGACAAGGAAAGTGTTTTTGAGCAAGAGCCTTTTTCCTGGGCCACTGTTTCACTGCCAAAATGTCCCGACGGCGCAATCAGCGACGTACGAGCACGTGCGTCATGTTCCACACGCCGCGCCACACGAACAGACATCGGCGCTCCCTCGAGGAGAAGCTGTGCGCGGATAATTAGATACTTTTACAACAATTAACACGATTGATGTGAGACAATACGTTTCTCTGGAACGAAAGCACAGTCGCTTCCTTCTGTCGGGGATTTCGTCTCGGGAAATGACGCATGTTTCTACAGCGATCACAGAACCTGTCGCATTTGTTCGCATCATTGAGGAATGAGTTCTCGCTGCATGAAAGTGGTTCCTGTTCAATCACACAACTCCGCTGAACGTCTCGAAAAGTCGTGTGAATTCACAGGAACCATTTTTGTACAGTGTGAGAACCCTGTTTCCGACTTCCTGTCGGAGAAGTACAGACTTCGCAGCTGTCCCAACTGATGTGAAAACAACTGTTATTTCCAGCAAAAATCACTCTCATAGAATAAGAAGTTACATAAAGATTGCTGTCAAAATCCTGTGGGTATTTGGTACAACTCAGCAAGTTCTCACAAGTTTCCTTGTGTTGTTGGTCTTTACTTGGTCTGATCACCTGGTCAAGTCCCGACCAACAGCCTCTTAACGTCCTAGCAGACAATTAAGGTTTGGGAGCACATGATTTGGACCGCAGAGGCAACGATGGGACGCTGTCAGCCCGTCCCTCTTTTGATCATGTCCATATCGAAAAGGCTTCGTCCCTGGCAATCCCCTCCACCGAGCCGAATGATAACAAGCATCAAGGTGAACAGTACAGTCGCGATCAGCTCAAGCCGACACACTCCGACACAAATGTCGCCCGGTTCGTAATTGTAAACTTGCGTTTTCTGATTCCACATCCTATTGGAAAAAACAGAAAGCTTGGTTTCTTGATGACCTGCCCTGTTTCAATCCCAGCCACCAAAAGACCGTCCTTCTCGCTGTTGAAGGTGCAGAACCTGCAGAGGCCGTGGCGAAACAATATGACGCGAAGCAGCCACTCCACATGATCGCTGGATTGGATAGCTCTCAGGAGAGGCCTGGGTCAATTTATTGTCTCCTGGCCTCAGCTTTTTACGAGGAATGACCGTGTTAGTTGTCGGCAGCTTAAACAAATACCATGATTTACATCCGCTGTCATTCTATCTGCATTCTCTCTCCGGAGAAGATTTCCCTGGGCGCGTTGTATGCGGGACGTCTTGGAGTGAAAGGCAAGTCAGTGGTCATTTGTCGTAAAAGCTGTGAAGTTGTGATCAAGTCAAGCAACGACATCCAATTTTCGTGTGAAGGCTAAGCTTTCTTCTTTGCCTGAAGATGGTCTTGTTTGCTTCTTACGCTGTCTCAAGCTGCGAAACGCGGATCAAATGGAGATCTGTCTCGTTCTTCAGGGGGCTTGACAATCCGGATTACAGCGTGTGAACACATTGTGTACCATTATCCGTTTCACCCACTTTTGGCAGAATGGGGGCGACAGGTTCGATTATTTCAGGCCACAACAGGTGTTACTCTTGACCTGCACAACATGGCGTTCAAATTTGACGGCCTGCACAAAAACTTGCATCCATTGCAATTGCTCGACGTTGTTTTTCACTTTGTGATGCAAGTTAGCGTCCGGATTGTCTTCAAGCGGACATCCGAAGCTTTTCTCCAGAAAAACAGGACTCCTTTCCTTGCTGCATTGCATGGTCAGGTACAACTTCCTTGTTACCTTGGCTTTGTGCTCTGAACCTGCAGGAATCATCCCGGGATCAGCCACGAACGTGCGAAAACACTGAGTCCAGAAAAAGAGGACGGGAAGAATCAAATCAGTGTTCAAAATGAAGTCTTTCAACAAGTTGGTCCAATCCAGAAAAACACAGAAAGAACAACAGCAGGGTAAACTAAAGGAAATGCTGTTCTGAAAGAGCACTGTCATTCTTTTGTCGGCAGCTTAATTGGTGATGTGTGACACAACTGGTGATTGGCAAGACGTCGGTTCCTGTTGCTGGTGGAAAGGGGACTGAATTGGAAACAAAGCAGTTTGTCCTCTCAAACACCAACACAGAGCTAGGAGGAGGAAAGGAAGGAACGAACAAGAACTTTCCTTTTTTCTCATTGGAAATTTGAGTGAACTTTGTTCATGAACGGGAGAATACCTTTGTCGCCACAGAGACTGCGAGCACGAAAACCAAGAGTCTCCGTTTCATGTGACGCTCTCAGAGGGAAACTAACGTCTGCTGTGCACGTAAGTTCAGAGGCTTTCGAAAGTAAATGGCGATCTTGTAATACCAAGTCATCAAGAGCGAACACTGAAAAAGGAACACTGACATGTTGAACACCTGCAATGGCGTTCTTTTGATTTTGTTCGTTTTCCGATGGTAGCCCGATCTCACCTTTGAAAGTGACAAGAACGGCTTTCAGGGCATGCCAGGCACATGCCTATACTGGTATACTGGTCATGTCAGTCAACTCTACAACTGGAACTTCAACTTTCATATGAAGCCAGCCCAGATCTGACTTTCCGAGGGCTCACAAATAAAAAGCCTGGCGTTTCCCAAAAGTTTAGTTTTTTTGGATGGCACGGTTTGGGTGTTCGAGTTTGAGACTTCAAATTTTGAATGCTTCGCCGTGAAGAAACCAAGGAATTCTGCCAACAGAAACACACATCACAAGGTGAATCAGAACAGACAGAAGAAAATCAAGAAGGGAATGGTAAAAACCAGATTGAACAGTTTCCGGGAAAGAATCTGAAAATGCCTTGCAACCTCGACTTTACATGACATGATTCCCGGCTTTTTCTCCCGCTTTGGAAGCCAGACATTTTTTCTCGCAGAGGAGGCTGTTTGCTTGTCGGCTCGGCTGCAGACTATCACAAGATTGAATCTTGGTTCCTGGAGGTTAGGCCTCCCCCCGCCCCCAAACGCTTAACTTTGGCGCAGTTTTTTCACTCTTTGTCTTGCTGTTAAATTTATTCGTTTTCCACAATACAGGAGCACGACTTGTGCCCACAAATGTGTCCACAAGGTCGGAGGCCGACGAGGTCGGCCCCCAAGCGTGGTCCTGAATTCGCTATCTAGAGTTTGACATCGTGTGAACACCAAATCAGAGAACTTTTCACAATCACAGTCCACACAGTCCCACACTGTCAAAAAATTCAACACCCTGAAGCAAATTGGTCCTTCCAAGTCGTTGGACATGAAGACTGGTACAACCAGACCAATTCAAGACGTCTTCTCTCTCTCATACGTTTTGGTGTCATGCGATCGGGCTTCTCAGCATTCGAAAGGAGGAAATGACTTTTTGGCCCAGCAGCTATTGTGCCAATGTCTTGAACCAAATGAGCCTTCAGTATCACCGAAGCAAGTCAGTCAAGGTGACTGTCGCCGTGATATGCGCAATGTCCAAGTAAACAAGTGTTTTGACAAACTGAAACAAGAATCCACACACCCTGCTGCTTTGTCCAGTGAGACCGCCCCTTACACCTGCTACAAGATGACAAATTCAGGTTGCCAGTCAGGGTTTCCACTTTACTGTAGTGTGTGAGTCACAGTTCCACACACGTATTCCCATTCCCAGTCGAGCGAACGAGTGTGAGAGGTTGGAACTTCGCGAACACGCTGTTCAAGTGTGGGAACTTGCTCTTCGTCCTTCATTGAAGTTTGTAGTGCGTGACATTGTCATTTTATCGGGCCGGAAAACGTTTCCATCGTGCATTTGCAATGACGCTTGTTCAGGAGTAACGGCCAATGAGCGATTGGCTCAATCCTTGAGACTTTCCTGCTGCAGGTGCAGCCAATGAAGCAACTGACCAAGGCAACCTTTCTCACGCCTCATCAGCACTGCACATGGCGGCCAAGTCCATTTGCCCACACAAAGTGCCACAAGTGTGAAAAGGGCCTGTTAGTTTATCAGAAAAAAGTTCGAGAAAGCAATCAAGCAAACTCCCACCGATCGATACATGTGAGAAACGAAATCAGTGTGTGAGAACGCTTCGTTGAACAAGGGGCACAGTCAAGGAAACAAAAGGTTTCGAGACAGTTGGCAAGGTAAATTTGAGCAAATTATCTCGTTTTGTTTCGAAGCACAAAATGGCCTGAATCCAAGTGACACAATCCACACAACCACACTGACTGTTGCCCCTTCCGGTACTGACCGCCGAGGAAACTTCATTTCATGCAATAGTTTCACTCACCGTTAGTGCAGATACTTTTTGTTCGAATCGGCCCCCGTGTGGTTGCCAAAACCAATCTTCTTATTCATTCTGTTCACCAGAGGCAGATCTACATTGACTTCAGCCAAGCATCTTTTGCTTGAACTCTCCGAGTCTGTTTTTCTCTGATTGAGGCTGTACTTTTAGGCCCTCAACCAATTTTTCTTTTCAATGCACGGGCTCCCATTCTTTCCATTGTCAGAAACCAGAAATCTCTTTTTATGACTTTTCTTGGGGAGCGGGCAAGTTTTGGTTGTTCGTGATTCCTTTCTCTCGAACCTTTGTTTTGTATATTGCTTTTGAAGAACCAAAACGGCTGAAGAAATGTTGAAAAACAATAAGTTTGACATGTCGATCACACAACTTTGGCCACTGCACCGTCACCAATACATCCCTTCACAGTGCATGGCGCCAAGGATGTACGTGTGGGAGGAAGTGAATCAAGCCCTGTGAGAACACAGGTTTGAAACAGAAGGTGAGAGCAATATTTGCTTGACCTCCACAGGGGACAGTTTCCTGGAAAATGGCACAAGTTTGTGAGAATTGAACTGGTTGGTGTTTTGTCCTGGACACATGGATGCCCCACTCCACACAAGTGTGGGTGATTTCAATTGCAAGACACCCCAATCTCCCTCTTCTGTTTCTCCACAAGAATCTTGACTTTTTGGGCAACTGTGTGTTGAGGTTCTCTGGCACAGCTTGGCCCACTGCTCCACCATCTTGTTTGGCACACCAAAGATATTTCTCCATGATGGAAACAAAGCTATGCATGTCGAATGAGGCAATCACATGCGAGGCTATTTCATCCCTCAAAAGACGCGTATTCATAGCCGCATTTTCCAGATCCCTGGCACTTCGTTGTTGTCTTTTCTTTTTTATGGCTCGTGCTTGGCGACAAGAAGCTGGCCAAGTGTTAGTCGTGCACTGTGGTCGTGCAGTATGAGTATGACGACTGGCAAGTCAGAGGCCATAGGATCTGCAGCAGAAGCCGCTATTGTTTCTCTTGGACAGGAAGAAATGTGTCACGAAAACGAGACAAAGGGCGCAGAACGTGAATCTTTCGCTTCGTCGACAGCAATCCATCTTGAAGTTTTATCAACACTGCACGGCGAACGTGGGATGCGCAAGTCACGAGAAACGTGCAAAACCGGAAATCCTGCACGTGGTGCGCAACGTGAGAAACGCCTGCTCGATGTGAATCTGAAGTGAGAAAATCCTGTCTCGTCTCTGTGGTGCCTGGAAATAAACTGGTCGTGTTTCCCTCTTCCAGAATGTCTTGTCTCTCGTATTTGGAGAACCGTGGGAACAGTTTCTGCTTGTTTTTAGGTGATTTGAACCTTGAAGCATACATTATGTATAATGTATGGTGATGGTGAAAATCACCTATAGGCATCAAGAGGCTAAATCTGTGAACGCGAGTTTGAAAGT
>JAAUXT010037708.1_pt1 | contig 13581 bp, 20 predicted proteins | sample 7278171 | NCBI WGS metagenome assembly JAAUXT01 (sample SAMN14350112, study PRJNA611818) | marine sediment metagenome | isolation source: surface marine sediment (1.8m) | place: French Polynesia: Moorea | collected 2018-08 | reverse complement strand
GTCTGTCTGTCTGTCTGTCTGTCTGTCTGTCTGTCTGTCTGTCTGTCTGTCTGTCTGTCTGTCTGTCTGTCTGTCTGTCTGTCTGTCTGTCTGTCTGTCTGTCTGTGGGAACTCGACCGCAAAAGACACTCAAATCGGACCAAAATGGATCCCAGATGGGACTCAAGCCAACTACCCCATACCAAAACATCTGTCCTTGAGATGCAGTTTGCTCTGTGATTTTTCAAATGAAGGAGCTCGAGCCCAAGGTCAGACCCCGATCTCTCCTTCATTTGCCTGTACCATGGCTCTGCCAGAGCCGCAGCCTCCTGACGTGGTCGCTGCTGTAGGTGGAGAAGCGGGTCGACCTGACGCTGCCGGTGCTGGACGCCGTGAAGGCGTCGCCCTCCGTGCGGCACGTCGTGCTGCTCAGCGTCTTCTCCGCAGATGAGGACGACACGGTGTTCGGACGTCAGTTCAAACCGCTGGAGACGCGGCTCAAGGAGATAGGGACTCCGTACACCATTGTGAGTGTGTGAGTGAGTGAGTGAGTGAGTGAGTGAGTGTGTGTGTGTTGCGCGCACTTGTGTGTGTGCGTGCCACGCCCAGGATTTTTCACAACCAAAAAGTTCGCAAAATTTCCCAATCACAAACCTTTTGCCCCTCTCGCCTGTTCGAAAAGTTTCAGGTTTGCTTTCTCTGTTCTTTGATCCGGTTTGTGTGTGTCTCTTGAGTGCGTATTGTCCTTGAACAGGAGAAACACGCTGATCCGGTGCGGTTCTTTTCAGCTGCGCGTCATGATGTTCATCGACAACCACTTCGGCCTCAAGGACCTGATCGCCTCTCAGTCCCAGGTGAGCCGAACCTCGAGCCACAAACGCACAGGACTGAATCGCAGCAGGACGGAAAAGTCTGTCAGGGGATGGGAGTTTCCGTTGTGTGATCATGAATCTCCTCAGATCACTTGAGTGCAGGTGACACAAACCTTGTTTGAGATCCTTGACCAGATCTGCGCGCTAGGCCAAAACGCAAGCTGGCGGAACCAGTTCTGTGCTGTTGACAGCTGACTTTGGTTCAGAACGTTGTAGCTGAACCTCAGCCTTCACACGTCCCCTCCACGCCGCAGGTGGTGTTCCCGGTGGGCGCGGACCGGCCGTACACCCCGGTCGCGGTGCAGGACGTGTGCCGCGCGGCGGGCGCCGTGCTGCGGGACCCGGAGACCCACGCCGGCCGCACCTACCACCTCGCCAGCCACAGGTTCTCCCTCGGAGACCTCGCCGAGGTAGAAGATCTTTCCCCTGCCTGTTCGTATCCACAGGGTCAACTGTTATGTCTGTCCCGATTTGTCGCGCTCGAAAATTTTGTTCGTATTGCACTTCAAAACAAATCCTGCAAACGAACACGATTTTGGCAGCATTCCTGCTGAACAAAAACCAGCTTGAATCCAGGCATGGTGGAAGAGTGAGGTACCTTCCCCCAACAAGAGAGCTTTTTGTGCCACGAGCCATGAGGTGCAGATCAGAGTGGGTCCAGGCCACTGCAGGGTCCGCCCCCACCGTGCTGACTCTCCCTGTTTTCCCTGCAGGAGTTCTCGGCTGCGCTGGAGAAGGAGGTGAAGTACACTCAGGTTCCGTACGACGCCGCGCTAAAGGCCTTCCTCGCTCAGGGCTTCGAGCAGTGGCAGGTCTGTGCAGTTGATACAACTCAAAGTCGCCCAATTCATTTCGTCGAGTTTAAAGCAAGATCAATCTTGTCCCACAAGAATTACGCCAGATGTTGATCTGTCATCAACGCAGCCTGTGTGAACCCAGCCTTTCTCAGTGTCTGTTGTTTTCCCGAAGGGTGACGGGTTGATGGAGATGTACAGGGCTATGGACGCTGGGAAGGAGTTCGCCAACAGGGCAGACATCAGCGACTTCAGAGCCATCACCGGGGAGGAGCCGACCAGCCTCAGGGCCTGGGTCCAGCAGGTGGCGCCCGTCTTCAAGGCGTAGCCAGGGCGGGTCGGACAAAAAAGACTGGAAATTTTCTGTTTTATGCTTTTGCAGTTGTACGTCATTTTGTGAAGAGGCAAGATTGAGGCAAGGGAGTTAGAAGTGAAAACGTTCTCACAGTTCTGTTTGAGAGCGTTTGATTTGTAGTTCTGCGTGTGCAGTGTTGAGAGCGGCATCATGAATGCAGGAAGAGGAACCAACGGAGAGGGTGAATGGATGAATTCTTGCGAGAGACGCAGCAAGTCTCCACATGACCAAATGCGTAAAAATTCTACTTGATTTAGTTGCTCTGAGCCCTTTCCCGAGTGCTGTGTTGACCCAGGTTTCGTGTTGTTCTCTTCGTGTTTGTTTTGCTGACTATATTCAAATGCATTATGACACAAATTTCTGCGTGAGCTTTCAAATTTGAGTAGCAATAAACTTTTCTTTCTCATATAGAGTCACTTTTGAAGGAACTTTTGATGACAAGTCTGAAAAGGTCAATGAAAATTGGAAAGGTGTAAGATCAGGTGAAAACGAAATTGACAACAAATTTTCTTGGGCCAGTTGAAAAATAAATTGGTCCAGTCATATCTTGACGCGAAACTCCACTGTGAAGTCTGATTCTTCTGAGCATTTCCGCACTGGCGTCTTGTTGGGTTCATTCACTCAAGTTTCAAGAAAACCAATCGATAAACCTCCGCTGACGACTTGGAGCGAATACAGGCTGAGCGGTTGGCGTCATCCCTGAGGAGGCCCTCCCTGTGTCGCGCCTCCACCAGCTCCTAGATTCACCACACCAACTGGAAGGACCAGACCCCTGCCAGTTGGTGAGGTCAGAAACACAGCACCAACTGGTGGGACCAAATTTGTCACACCAACAACCCACCACACCAACTGGAGGGGCTCTTCAACTTTGGTGCCGTCCGAACCAGGAGACCGGAGGAAAGGAGCAGGGTCCCCTCGCTCCTGATCCCAGGGAAACAAATCTCATGTTCGCTCGCTGTTTTCGCGAGATTAAATTCGGATCTAACCCTAATCTCCGACGGTGTGTTTGGGAAGGACCACTCCTTCCTGTGACCAGAACTTTGAATCCTTCCTGTTTCGATCTCCAACAGTCGAACAGCACGAAATGCAACAGCTGGCAAAGTCGAATTTCTATTTCCACAAATCTATTCATTGAAATTGCGAGCGCGATTCTGCTCTTTGAGTTGGGTCGGAGCCTCAGACGAAACACGTGGCGTCTCCACGGCACCGCAAGCGGACGAACATCAGCCTAATTTCATCAGTGTGACTGCGGACTCGTCTGGCCTCCACTCCGCAGGGCTCCGGGCCAATGCATTTATTCATTTATTCATCACCAGGCACAAGGAAACAATGTGGACCATGCAGGCTCAGATGGTCAAGAGATGGACTCGTAAATCTAAGGGACGTTTGTCATGCTCCCGCCAGTGTGGACGCATTGTGCGCCGAGCTTGGTTATGGCGTACGGTCAAAAGAGCATGGTTGTCCGCTTCTCGCGCTGAGCAGATAATCAGCTGTTGTGGAGATTTGTACAAAACAGCGCGAAAACCTTGCTTTGCAGTCAACCAGTGGCACACACTAACAACTGAATTATGAATGACACTAAGTGAGATAAAATCCGCTCGTGAATGGAAGAGGAAACAGCACGACGCAGATTCGCGACATCGCGCACAATGCATCCATCGCCGCGCGGTCCCCGGGGGAATCTAGCGTTGTTTTCCCCACTGGATGATCGACGGCTCGGGTCCGGTGTAATGCGGTGCAGAGGCCCCTCCGTACATCGCTGTGCACCAAATGCTTGAGCCCCCACGCCAACCCCGCCCCCCTTCCCTATGCTTTGTGCGACAGATGCAATATCCTTTACGCTTGTGGAATATGCCTTTGATAATTTTATTGCCATATGTGTCAACAATTTGTATGAAATTATTGCGTACAAAACCAACAGGCACTACGGTTCTGGACGGCCACGAACACTTGTATACTCTTGATACATCTACGACACCACGAGGTCATTCATTCTGTACACAGCTGCTTTGTTGATATTTTTACACAATAATGCGAAAATATCGCATAATAAATACATGGCAATTTCGGACAGCTTTCCAACATTCGTTTCGCACAAAATCTGAGGAAACCCACTCCACTGAAGGGAAGGGGTGTTTCATTGGCAAAACTGATCTGGAATCAGCCTATCGAAGCAGCAAAATATTTGTCGAGTACGTTTGAATGATCGCAACACAGGCACACACACTGAAACATTCGCGCACGCTTTCGACAAAGCTTACGTGCGTGTACAATTGGCACTCTTCTGAAGCAGGAAAATTTGCTGCTGACGCCTGTACCTGATCAATTTGTCGGCTGAGCAACTGGTGGAGCAAAACGCGCACGTCCACACGTGTTCGACAGTCAATCTGCCGGTACCTTGTACAAGGGGCACCAAAACTTTCCGTGTGAAGCACCATTTGATCGTCTGAACCAAAGTAGTGTCATGTCAGCAAGTGACATGAAACGGCACCAAGTCTGGAGCGAAAATTGTAGGCAAGCTCATGGTGAATGACCCCATCCCCTCCCCCCTCATCCTCATGCGACAAGACGCACTGGAGAACGCACGACAAAATACTCAGGACCTTTATGAAGCCTCTGAGCAAAAATTTTACAACAATCTGGGTGCAATTGAGCCCAAGCCAACAGACGCTCCTTCAAACTGAAAAGCGTGCAACAAGCGAAACGAAATGACAAAGGAGCCTCTGTGTTCCACAGGACGAAAAAACGAAACCCATCCGTGCATCTCGGACACAACACTGTGCGAACTCACTGCGGCGAGGAATTCTCAGAGGAAGTCCCATTGCGACAGTGGAAGAGTTTGGTTTCCGCGTGAGATTGGCCAGTCGCGAACCAGCCATTTCAAATGATTTGGGCTCAGTCGGCCAGACGGCACACGTGAATCGAACACTTCCAGTTTTTGAGGTTCGCTTGCCCATGAAGAGCAAGAAGCGTTCTTGCTGTGTGCGTTTCCCAGACGAGTGAGTAATCTGCACGCAGTAGTCACGTCGCCTGCAGTAGCGGGCTCGCGCTACTGGGAGGCAGCGAGCTGCAGGTTGGTGGAGGCCCGCTGCAGGTGCCCGTGGTGCTCCATCACTGAAACAACACAAACCAACAACACTCAGCTTCACCGCCTGTCTCATGAATGCGTTTTTGTGAACAGTACAGCATGGAATTTTGAAGTGCTGCATTTTACAAAACGCATTCAGTGGAAACGAACGGAGAAACTGGGTACGACACGGGTGCGAAGCTAACGATTCCACCGGTGCTTACAAGGTACCAAATCGACACGCGACAACAGCACCCCTGGGTTCCAGTGTCAGCCGCACATTTCGCAGCAGAGACCGGACAAATTTGGCTTTACATCAGTGAATCCACTTCGTGATTTCGGCGGCACGGCTACGGAGCGATGAGTAACTTACACTGCTGCAGGATCCGCTCCAGAGATTCCTTCCGCTTCTGGTTCGACTGAAACAAATGTTGATGACAATTTCTCCTCCGTGGAAAATGCGTGTGAGGGAGCACGGGTGCGTGAGTGAATGTGCGCGCGCTTTTGTTTGTGTGCGTGCTTGTGCGTGCAGGCGTGTGCGCGCACGTTTGCAGATTACACTGTAATGGAGAGTCAGGTGCATGTGTGTGTGTGTGTGTGTGTGTGTGTGTGTGTGTGTGTGTGTGTGTGTGTGTGTGTGAGCATGTGCGTGTATGTGTGTGTGACTCGTTGTTCAACAGGTCCAGCCCAGTGCAATTGGCGGACTTTGTTTCAAATGGGTGTCTGAGGGTAACATTCAATGCACTGTCGCGGTGTGTGTGTGTGTGTGTGTGTGTGTGTGTGTGGTACTCACCATGAGCCTCACTTCCGTGTCCCCGAGCTGCTCCTTCGCCAGGTTGTACTTCTTCCTCCACTGGATCAGCTCGTTCCGCAGCTTCTCGTTCTGCAACCAACGAGACGGGTCAACAAAGAGCCAATCTTCTCTGGGGTGGGGCGCTTCAAGCCACTGTCACTTTTGTTTTTCTGTGTGTTTGATGCAGTGTTATTTTTCTGCTGTTGTTTGTGCAAAACATGACTTTCAACCAGAATCTTTTCCACAGTCTTTCGGTTTTGCGACCCTTCACCAGCTTGGATGACGTCCGCACTCTGACGCACGACGCGAACGCACCTCTTTGCCGGCCCTGGGCGCGTAGTGCTGCCCGTTCTCGTCTCGCTTCGGCAGCGTCGAGCTCCAGAAGAGGTTGATGAGGCGCTGCTCGTCCTTCTGCAGCGTGTTCAGATTCTCCACCGTGAGCGACAGGTTCCGCAGCGTGCTGTACTCCAGACTCTGAAACAGGTTCTCCACCGTGAGCGCCACCAGGATACAGGCGACAGACTTGGTAGAACAGGGCGAAAGGTTTGACGTTGCCGACCAAAACCTTCAAGGAACGGGTCTGTCCAACAGATGGAAAGCAGTGAAACGAAGGAATCCGCCTCATGTCTCGACCTTTGTGGGTACGCTTCACTTTTTGACGCTCGCGCAAAATGTTGACATGCGCAGAACTATGCCAGTTTCACACGGAACACACACGTGCTGTCTTATGACAAAGGGGTGGGGGCGCAACGGCGTGCATCATCCAGGCACCTGTTAACTCAACACAGTATTTGAACACAAACGCGGCCAAACAGGCCTCCCGTGTCAGGACGCACCTGCGCGGGCGTGCTGGGTTGGCAGTGGCGGAGGCGGTCGCGGATCTTGGCGTGCATGTTGTTGATGACGGAGAGCGCCTCGGACGCGTTGCGCTTGAGCAGCTCGTAGTCGTCGATCTCCCCGACAGCGTAGAGGCAGCGCAGGTCCGCGCCCACCCGCTCAGAGGACGCGTCTGCAGAGAGAGGGCGTCACGATACAAACACTGATCCAGGGTCCCGTTTTCACACGGGGTGCGCCACGCGTTGCGTAGCTGTGCAGTCCAATGCACAAACGCACTGCATGTAACACCCAGTGTGAAGCAAGCCGAAGTGAATGAAAGTCACCCGTCTCATCTCTTCAGTCTTGCAGTGATCTTTTGGTCAGAACAGACATCTCTTGGGGCACACAGATGTGCCAATAAGAGACGAGTGTCTGAGAAAGGACAGGATGTTTTGATGGAAATTGAGCAAAAATCATTCAATCCATTACACTGTCAATTCATGGGCACGTGATTTCACACACAACCTGTTCAAAGTGATCAAAGACAAACAGCAACTCTGCAAGTGAATGGTCAAGAAACGACGACAACAAAAGCTCAATTGGAGAAGTCAATCAAGTAAAATACCACTGGGGGGTGGGATCGCCAAATCCATCACGTCGTCTTCTGCAGACAACGAAGCCAATCTACGCGTTAATGAACAAGGCAAAGAAAAACGCTTGTTCACAACGAACTATACGACATCTAGAACGAAAACCTCCCAAAACCCCCATCATACGACATCACGGCGAGAATTTGACCCAATGCCCCACAAAAGTCAAGTTTACAGACTCGCAGCGGACACGTCTATTTACACTGAGGTTGAGCATCCGAGGCGACAGAGACTCACGCGGCGGCCGCTGCGGGTCCTTGACGCTGTAGCGGAGACTCCCGTCGGAGCGGGGCGGGCGCAGCGGGGCGGGGGCGGCGGGGTCTCCGGGGCGCGGGGCCCCGAGGCCGGGGCTGCCGGCGCGGTGGGACGCGACGAGGCCCGCGTCGCGCGGGGACGACGGGTGCGACGTGCGGGGCGACGACGCGCCGCGGGAGGAGCCGACTCCGTCTCCGAGCGACGCTGCGTCGCGTCGCGGTGCGGAGCGTCCTGCGTCGCGGGGGGATTTTCTGTGACGAACGGCGTCTGTCGGTGATGTGGTGTAGTCTGTTTCAGTGTGCTGCGATGAGGAACTGCGATTCAGTGAAGTGTCCGTTTCGTTGGTAGCGCCGTTCCAAGATGGCGACGCCGTGTGTGGAACGTCCCTGTGTCTTTGCGCAGCAGTTCGAGAATCGCGGGGAGAACTTGCAAGGCTCCCTCTGGACGAAGAACTGCGTGAGCCCCCTGTCGGTAAGCGCTTGTACGTGTCCACTGTGACGTCACGCTCCGGTCTCATGACGTCATCAGTCGGCGACTCCCCGAAGAGCTGGCGCTTGACGTGATCACGTAACTCCTCGAGGGATTCCCTCCTCCTCTCATCTGTAGCACACCACAACACACTACACGAGTGACGACTAAAATACTAAACAGCCGCAGTGACATCAAGTTTCTTTCCTTCAGATGGAGTTTCATGTTGTCACGAAAAACAACGCACAACCAGGAAGTGAGGAAAAACTGCAAACGCCGCACTTCCTGGGACCACGACCTTGCAACGTCTGGAAAATGACGACAAATGTCGTGATCCGGCTGTGCTTTCACTGCAAATTTTCCTGCTGACAACGTTGGTGAATGAGCCTGTCAGACTTTTGTCCAGAGCTACGGAAGCATAATTCTGATGCTGACAGCGTTTTGGATTTATTGGTCACACGCGGAAATGAAATTTTTGAGTGTCGGAGATCTTTTGTTTTTGGAAACTCAGCAAAGAAGGAAACTTGATCGAGACCCGAAAATCAAAACTACAAATCAAGCCAAATGTTGAAGGAAGTGGAGAGTTGAAGAAAGACAGTGCCACAAAATCTATCGCAACCGATAATCAAACACGACACAAATACTCCAGGTGATTTGCTGAGTGAAAGCGTTGCTCATATTGAGTCCTTGAGCTGAGAGAGAGTTGTGTGCCCGGCACCTCGGAGTCACTCACCTGTCGCTTCCTCGGCGGGTCTCTCTGACTCCGGCGCCCCGTGCTCGTCTGAAATCACACGACACTCAAACATGAGAGCAGAGCCAGGGTGGGGACGGATCACTGTGGTGGCTCCAGACGCCTCGAGTTAGCTTGGCCTTGAGCGTGGGGCCCAAAACTTTTAATCTGGGATGGACAAGACGACAAATAAATATTCCAAACTCAATCAATCAAATCATTGTTGAGACACACACCATGCTGTGTTGCTTGACCAAAAATCAAACAACTTCGTGTCCTTTCTTACAAACAGACATGATTCTCAGATGCAGGACGAGGAACGTCACACCAAAGGAAACAGTCAACTTTATCCGCAGGCGAAACAAGCGCAGCTGGCACTCCGTCAGCTTTACCAAAACCTGAACGATGCCTTACAAAACCTACAAGTGCTGTGATTCTTCAGTTGTGCAAACTTGACACAAATCACTGAAAAGTTCTGGTGTTGACAAATGTTTGAAAACACCAGATTCACAAGACATGCCACAGGTCAACGCATGCAACCCACGAAACTGGGGTCTGGGGCGCATGACGATACCTGATACGCGGCCATGTCTGTGTGTGTCCCAGGGCGGGTCTCGGGACACCTCGTGCTGAGCTCGGATCCTCTCACGCACACCGTGCGAGGTGCCGTCAGTCGGAGCTTTTCCTGCAGAATCGCAGCGCACGATGAGAAAAGGTTGGGTCAGATACGCAGTCTCACGCCAACTCGCGCGATTCGCTGCAGATCACAAATTTCCGTCGGACGCGTACCTTTCTGCGCGGCGTACACGTGGTGGATGTTGATGTTGGCGGCGCCTCCCCCGACGCCGGCGGCGGGGCGCCTGTGCGCAGCGAGCTGCTCCTCGAGCTTGGCGCGCAGACTGTTGTTGTTGTCGATGGTGCGCACGAGCTGGACGCGCAGCTGGCGGATCTCCTCGAGCAGCAGGTGCAGGTCGATGCCCAGCGCGCTGCGCAGCTGCTGCGCAGACTCGGACGGGTCCCCGTCTGCAACACGCACTCAACCGTGACGACAAACGGCGTTCGGCCCAGCGCTACGCTTTCGCATCCCAGCCTTCTCATCTCAATGAAGCGGTGCATTCGGGATCGTTTGAATTCAGGGCTTTTTGCACACAAACATACACACACACACACTCACAAACAGACAGACAGACAAACAGACACACACAAACACACACGCGCGACCCTGACCTCTGTGCGCGTTGTCGTCGTGCATCTTGTCGTAGACGCTGAGCTCGAGACGCAGCGTCTTGTTGAGCTGCTCGTTCTCGTGCACCTGCTCCTGCAGCGCGTTCAGCTCCTCCTTCAACCTGCAGCGGGAAGCGCGCAAAACAACCGTGTGAACTGGCGTCACATCTCAGAACAGGCCAAAGTGTGCTGCATCACAAGCGAAAACACAGCTCCCAAAGACAACTCTCTTCCACAACAAAAAACCTTCGCTCGGGCCACTTCTCCAATTCCGCAGGCCTCACCTCTTGGTTTCGACGCTCGAGTTGTGGAGATCGGCTCGGAGCGTCTCGATGTGGCGTTGCAGACGCTGCGTCTCGGCGTCGCGCTCGGCGAGTTGGCGTTCCCGCGCCTGCGCCTCGGCGCGCCGCTCCACCACCTCCCTCCGCAGCGACGCCGCCTCCCTGCGACGCAACCGTTCAGTGGCTCCATCAGCGGTTCGAAACAAACCCGAAGCGACTCAGATATCCCAATTTATGAGAGTCTCTGTCACCCCCAATCCACACCAAGCGCATCCACGCATACACACACCAATGTAACAGTGCACCAAAAATAGGTATCACACATGTGAAAGGCAAACTAAATGGGCAGTGAGTAGTTATATTCATACCAACAGTTCCACATGTGACTGTGATTGCAAATGGCTTTCAACCCCATTTGCATGTGGAATGTCATAAAAGTGGGTGCGTCATACACTGGTGCACGCGGTGTGGATTGGGGGTCACTCAACACAGTGTCGTTTCTGTCACAACGCCTATTGACGGGGACACAACGCACGACGCATCCAGTGTGAAACGGGCCTCACTTGGCGAGTTTGTCGAGGTCGGTGACGAGGCGCTCCTTGCCGCTGAGCTCGGCCCGGAGCCGCGCGATCTCCGCCCGCAGCGCCGCTTCGGCCGCCGCCGCCGCCGTGCCGCGCTCCTCCGCCCCGTCGTGCGGCAGGTAGATGTGCGTCGTGCCGCCTGCGCGACGTCACAGAGATTGCACGTGAAAGAGCAGCGCAAAACACGACAACAACAGCCATGTTTTGGAGATCATGCAACGTTTCGTGCGTGCACACAAGCACCCCTTTTCGGTGCGAAGTCGGTAAAAACAACACGAAAGAACAATTGTGTCCACTGAGACGAGTGAGATGAATTTTAAGACTCGGTTTCTGCTGAAACCGCATCAACGTACAAACGCTTTTGGGTGACTTTCTGTCTGTCGGACTCGACAATCCTCCACAGGTCTGTCCCTCAGTAAACACGTACCCCATGTCGTCCTCATGCACAAAGCGGGCAACACACACACACACACACACACACACACACACACACACACACACACCTGCGCCTCCCGCTACTACGGGCTCAGCCAGGTTCCTGTCGAGCTGCTCTCGGAGCTGGTCGTTGCGGCGGATGGAGTCGAGGAGCTGCCGGCGCAGGGCGCGGATCTCCCGCAGGTCGCGCTCCAGCTGCGCCCCGGGCCCCGCCGAGTCCGCCGCTGCTGAGGACGAGGCGTGAGAAGTTCTGATACCCATTCCGCAGAAACAGCGAGATGTTCTGTGCATTGCCTCGTCAAAGAGAGCTGCATCATCATTTGCAACACAGCGCGTTTTGACCACTTTCAACAATCAAACGTTTGCCAGGAACTTTTATCATGTGTGTGATGGTCAGAAATGACAGATATAAGATTCAACCCGAGACCGCTACCTGAGTGTGCGGCGGGCGTGGCGTCGCGCGGCGGGTCGCTCTGCACCCCGACGGACCGCGTCAGGTTGTCGTAGAGCGTCAGCTCGCGTCGCATCGAGTCGTTGAGGTCCTCGACGGCGCGCAGCCGGCTGCTCAGCTCAGAGATGTGTCTGCGAGAAACATCGCGTCTCACACACCAGCACACGTGTTGCGAACCGCGCGCGTCATTTTCGTGCGGGGGCGCAAAATTTCACGGAAGACACTGTTTTGTATTTCTCGTCACTGCTGGGGCGTCAACCAGGCATCTTTCCAACAACGACTTTCCCAGCTCAGATGAAGAATGTCTTCGGAATCACTCAAAATTTGGCACTGCTTCAAGCGAGTAAAACTTGTGAGGGAGCGTCGTTGAGCACCTCTGGTAGGAGAGCTCGGTCTCTCTGTTGAACTGGTCCGGCGGAGGTCGCGCCGGCAGCGCCGGCTCCGCTCCTCCCTCCACCAGCTCCAGCTCCACGTGCTCCTGCAACAACATGTCCGCCGGATGAAACAACACGTCCGCCGGATGTGAGGTCAAGGTCACGGGAGACACGTCAGGCGTTGCGTTTCTGATCAGGGAACTGGCGTTACATCATCATAATCTTTTCAGTCGCACAGGGACGCAAATCTCCCCACATTGCTTGCAAATCCGTGTCTCCCCATCAGCTCGTTGACACCTGTACGTCACAAACCAACTGAGCTCTTGCTGAGCCGTGAGCACGGGGGGGGGGGAGGGAGGGTGAGAGGAGGGGTACCGCACCTGCTCCGGAGTCTCGTAGAGGTACATGCGGCGGGTCTGCGCTGCGCTGTACTCTTCCTCCTCGTCCTGCTCCCCGACCGAGGAGTCGCTCCGCGTCGCCACCGGACTGAAGCGAAACATAAAGTTCAGCTTGATACAACAGATTCACTTCAGAAAGGTGATTCGTCCACTGATGCCCACAATTGCAACAGTTTTTGGTTCGAATTCTGCCTCTTTGTTTGTGTTGACCTTTCAGAAAAAAAAAAGTTGCTGCCACTTCACACAAAGCACACAGCAGCAACACGGAGGACCAGCTCACCTCGAGTCCGTTTCGCGCCCGTCGGGCTGCCGGCCCCGGCTGCGGTGCGTCCTCTCCTCCGGGGCGAGAGGCTCGCTCGGCGGCGGCGCCTCCCCCGCCCCGCCCCGGGGCAGCGCCGGCAGCGGCTGCACCACAGGGATGCCGACGGCCGACGGCCCGCTGCTGCCCGTGTCGTGCCGCGTTCGCTCAACCGAGTCCAAGTCTGGGTGACAGAAATTTAAACAAAAAAAATCAATGCTTTCTGTGTGCATCTCTGACACTTCATGAGAAACAACTCCAGACTGGACAAACTGTTTGAAATAACGGCAGGGAGTTGACAACTTTAAGCTTCAGGTCGATCACAGTTGCCTGATCCCTGTAGTACCTGTGTCCATGGTGTGCGCGAAGCCCCTGCGCGGCTCCTGCTCCTCCAGCTCCCGCACCTTGTCCATGAGGTCCGTGACTCTCCGGTTCTTCTCCTCAACCTCGCTGCTCAACCTGCAAACAGACACAGGTCCTGTGAGGGAAGAGGAAGTTCCGCCAATCTGACAACGTGTCCGCACGATTCTGATAAGATTTGTGAAGAGTCGAACGAGCGCTGTGTCCAAACGTGCTCAAAGATCACAGAAAAACACGAACACACGGACACACATCTGCAGATGTACGTGCAAGCTAATATGCACGTACACACGCACGCACACACACACACACACAAACACACACACACACACACGCTTGCATGCGGGGGGGGGGGGGGGGGGGGGGGGGGGGGGGGGGGGGGGGGGGGGGGGGGGGGGGG
>JAAUXT010036686.1_pt1 | contig 13581 bp, 12 predicted proteins | sample 7278171 | NCBI WGS metagenome assembly JAAUXT01 (sample SAMN14350112, study PRJNA611818) | marine sediment metagenome | isolation source: surface marine sediment (1.8m) | place: French Polynesia: Moorea | collected 2018-08 | reverse complement strand
TACAACATGATGGCAGATTGTCTCAAATGTACACATGTTCAACATGCTATCATGTTCAGTTGTGTGTGAGAAGCGCCACTCGCACACTGTGTCGTAAATAGGGTCAAACAGTGAGACAAGATGCCACAGTTGTAGAAAACTGCAGCCTGATCACTTTGAAGTATTTTTCACCAGAGACTTTTCAATAAAGGTGTTGGCACAGTCAGGGTTTTCTACTTGAGGTCACCGCACCCATCGTCCAAGCCCACAACAGGCTTTGCGTTTGTGCATGACCTCTGCGAGTTCTTGAGTACACGCGTACCTTTGCTTGGTTTGTCACACCGACTCAGGGTTCTACAAGCGTCACAGGTTGGACACCACACTCCGGTCCCGGACCTGCTGGAGTGTGTGTAACTTCCTTTCATGCAACTGGGAGCTGAAGGAACACACAAAACGAAACACAACCATTGTGTGTTCGTTGTGTATAAAACGGCGGAAATGTGACCGAGGCACAGCTCGGATGACAGTTGACGGTCACCCACGCAAAAAGAGTGTGTCCTGCTGGCGAAACCAGACAGTTTCCGCGTCCTCGGTATCTTCTATCTTCCTCCCGGTTCAGTCTAAACACCGACAGTTACCAGGACGGGTGTTTGGTGTGCCAGGTTTCACAGCAGTTCGCGACACCACAACCAGCAGGTCGCGATCCGCCTCACAACCCAGAAGCTCGGAGCTTCGGAGCTGCCTCGTTGCCTTTGGAGTCGTGTCTTTGTGTCGGCACTTTTTACAACTGCAGGTTACAGACAAGGTTCAGGATGACGAGGACCACAACTGACACGAGGGAAGCCGAAAGGCCCGAGGCGACGCCGAACCGTCCGAAGTGCATCGTGGCGATCGGCTGCCTCTCTGCGTTCTGCCCGTCCAGGCCGAGACGCGTGTTGAGATCGCACGTCCCGACGTAGTACATGTGGACAGTCGGGTCGTGGTCAGAAACGACGAAGCTGACGTAGTCGTGCTGTATGATGTCATTCGGCTGCGTCTTGGCGAAGATGCACACGTCCTCGTTCTCGTTGTCCTGAGCGACACCGACACACGTAAACCGCATGCTGAACGAGCTGTTGAATACGGTTGTGCCGGATTTGTCGTTCGTCTTCAGATAACAGTGCTGGAAGTTGAGGGTGAAGCTGTCGTCGTCCTGCGCGTGCGGCTCCATGCGGACGTCGCAGCTGCCGGCGTGCGTCCCCGCCGTCATGGAGCCGGTGCGCAGCGTCGTCCACTCCCCGGCGCGCGTCTCCGGGATGGCGCACGGCGCGGGCGGCGCTGCGGCGCGCACCAGGGTGAACCAGCCGTACGACTCGGGGAGGAACCGGTCCCGCAGAACCTCCAGGTCCTGGTGCAGCTCGGCGCTGACGCACAGACGCTCAGTGGTGGCCGAGTCGAAGTCGAGCTGCCGCTCAGGGTCTCGGTGCGGCTGCTTTCTGCCTCGAATCTGCAACAGTTGCAACTGCATGAACTCACCGCTTTCTGTGCCAAGCTGCTCGATGCTTCCAGAAGTGTGGAATTCCTTAATTCAGACTGCCAGCAAAACACACAACTCAAAAAAATCCCAAAACACCAGTAGTCAATCGGTCTGGATCGGGGGGGATCTGGAGCTGTTTCAGTTCAGAACAGTGTTTTGCGTCGACTCTGAGCAGCATCGCGCTGACCTTGACCGGGACGCTGTATCCATTGCGGAAGGCTATGAGCGCGGCGCTGCGGTTGTAGAGCCCGACGTTCATGACGCGCGGCGCGCAGCCGTCGTCGGACGCGGCGAGCAGCAGCGCGTCCTCGGCGCCGGAGTCCGGGGCCCGCGCGCCGTCCCGCTTCCGCAGCTGAGAGTCGAGAAGCGACAGCAGATCGAGGCCACGAGGTTCGGCTGCACTAAAAGCCCACTCTCCGGGACCCAATGAAATGCGCGGCGATTTGGGACGAGTACAAACTTGCAAAATGTTCGGTTTGCACACACTTTGGAGAGTGGGGTTCATGTTCCAAGTTTCCTGTTTTCTCGTGCACTTTTGTGGCAAGTCCACTCAACAGTTGTTGTGACCGAAAGATTTCAGCGATCCAGGTCCCATTTTGCTCCATTGTGAAAGTGTTTTTGCCATCTCGGACACGATTTCGCAATTTCTGCACGTCTCTCGGCTGGACATCCTGACTCTACATCTTGGCTCGAGGTTTTACCTCTTCGCCGACGCCGCAGTCGGTGTGGCCCATGTACTGGAAGGTTCCGAGGGACGGGATGGTGACGGTGGAGTCGGTGACGGTGACGGTCTCGGGGCCCAGCAGCTCCGTGTCGCGGCGCCAGGCTCCCCGCAGGGGGGCGCTCAGCTGCAGCGAGTCCCAGGGGCGCGCGCCCTCGCTCCCAGGGCACATCCCACAAGTCGCTGAAAAAGTGTACAGTATAAGTAACCAATCGTTAGAGTTGGTATCCACCACAAAGCAAATGCAGAAGACGGGGTTCTTGTCCTCTTCATTTTCTGTTGTCCAAAAGTCAGCAAGAAATGCCAAAAGGTGTGTGTGTTTATGTGTATGTGTGTGTTGGGGGGGGGAGTCTGCCGGCGTGAGGAGCGTACACAGGAAAACCATCTGAACATAACTTGAAACAGTTCACACAAGTTTGAACGGGTTTTGTAAACTTCAAGATCTGCAATCCTGAAGGGAGAACAGCAAAGCCGAAATTTCGGTGGTTCCATTGCCATCAGGCCTCGCTTCGCCGGAGTCCACGAGCAGCGCACCTCGACAGACACGACGCTTCCTCTCCGAGCCGCAGTCCGACGCCCTGCAGTTGCTGTTCAGGTCCGAACACACGTCGCGCACCACCTGCCTATTCAACAACAAACAGCCCCAATACAGTCAGCGCAAGAACCAAAGGGGAGGGGAGAGACCTTGTCATACGAGTTTCGCCCTGGTGGGACGACTCGTCTTGAAAAAATACAACACGCCAGAACCACATTGTTGCACCTCCAGTACGAACTGAGAGGCCCGTGGCAGATTTTGGCGCGAGAATACCCCCCCCCCTTCCAGAGAGCGCGGCCGGTACCTCCTGAGGCTGAGCACGACGGTGTGCGGCAGGTGACTCACGTCGGACGCCGCTCGACACGCGCCGTCCAGGAAAAGCACGGCGTTGAAGTTGTCGCGGCTGTTCGTCGGGAACCTGCAAAAGCGCTGGTCTTGTCCAAGTCGTTCTGCCGTGTCAGTGACGCAACACACGCGCAAGAGCTGTTGTCAGCTTTGGCTGGCAACACGTGCCCGTTGGAAAGTGGAGAATGTTCCCGCAAAATGCAATGTATTCGTTCTGCTACTTGAGCGGTTTGCACAGAAGCTCCTGACCTCATGCAGGGCATGACGCTGTCCTTGTAGCGGTTGTAGAGCAGCATGTAGGTGTAGAACCCCTCGGTCCAGTTGGCGAGGCAGTAGTTGGTGTGCGTGCGGCCGAGGTGGTCGATGCCCGGCACGTCGCAGTGCGCGCCGTAGCTGACGAGCGCGATTCCCTCTCCCGCCGAGCACTCGGCCTCGAGCCGCGTCGTCTTGCCGACCGCGTTGCAGTGCTCGTTGCCCTGCGAGTCCGTCCAGGTGGCGAGGAAGCCGCCTGACGTGGAGGAGGAGAACAAGGTTCCACAAGGGAATGTCATGACCTGACAAGTGTGATTGAACATCACTTAGTGTTTTGTTTTCGCAAACAGAATCAAGCGTCGTAAATTTTGTGTCACCCGCATCATGGTTCCACTGTCATGCACAGACACACGGTGTAATTCAGCGTCAGCAAGGTTATCTGTTGTCATCACGATGGTCTCATCATTTCATTTCAACCGTCGGTCTCCTGTGCGCACCGACCTGGCGACTCTCGCTGACAAAGTCTTTACATCAAGAAGCCACTCGTGCAGCACAAAAGTATCAGTTCTGCCTGGGTTGATCAGGACAAGACCTGCACTGCCGAGTTTCTGTTTTGTCAGACTGTGCTGCTCACACCTTTGAGCGGACACGGGTTGTAGCGCAGCGCGCGGTTGCGCGGCTCGTCCCAGAAGGTGGCACTGCCGCTGTAGACGAGCGGCGCCGCCTCGAGCCGCAGGTTCGCGTCACCGCACACGTCCACCGACTCGTCCGTCGTCGGGTCCGCCATCCGCAGCTGCACGACGTTCACGGCCCGGAACACGAACTGCGGGGCGAGCAGGTCACGCGTCACGTGACGGGCCACGCGACACGAAGCGATCACGTCTCATTGAGCCATGTGCAGGTCAGTTTTCTTGGCAGTAGATCTGTCTCGAACATCACATCTTGTACTCAAACCCATCCAGCTCCCAGCGGATAGAGACACCAGGGATTTCAAAATGCATGACACATGAGCAGTAACGACGACTGAATTGAATCTTGCTGTGATAAAACACTCACAGCTGGCTGAAAATTCCGGACTCTCACGAGGCTCTGGTTTCAGGCGTATCAGGTGCGGTGGAACGAAATGAGGAGACACCCCAAATGTTTTACGATACCAAGTCAACTGAAATGGCCACACATCCCTCCCCCCTCGTTTGGGGTGTCTGACCGTTTCGTTACACCGGGACCTGCGACCCAGCGGGAGCGGGGCGGGTCCTCACCTGGATGCACGTGTACTGACCGCCGCCGTCCTGTTGCACGTGGCGCCGCAGAGCCCAGTACTTGTTGCTGCCCTTGTGCTTCTTGCAGGCGAACTTGTACTCGAGCACCGTGTCGTAGTTGCGCACGTACTTGACGAACATGAACGTGTCGCGGAACGTCACTTTGCGGTAATCGTGCTCAACCGTCTCTCGATCGTCCCTTGGGAAATCAACCAGAGTTCGCTCTCAGGGGACACGGTGCGCTCGCAAGAACAAACTAGTGATTTCCGCAGAATTGTTGCCTCTTGTGGATCCTTGTTGAAGGAAAGGTCAAAGCAATCGTTGCGGACGGATAATTGAGCTGTTTGGCACCAACAACAGTGATTGAAGCTCTGCCAGATCACACAGGCAGCATGAAGCGAGAAGCCGACAATCAATCCGATGAGTCTTTGATGTGTTTTGGATCCAGATTCAGCTGGAATCAAAGTTTGACTCGTTTAGAAATGTGAAAAGCGTCAGGACTCACTTGGCGAACATCCTCCAGGGCGCCGCCACGTCGTACATGGTGTCGGGAAACGCGCACATCTGACACTTGGAGCAGGCGTCCAGCTGCGGGACGCTGGTCAGGACGAGGCCCAGCAGAACCACCGTCCGAGCGGTCACGCCGAGTTCCATCGCTGTGACTGCGGAGGTCAGCCGAGGTCAAACTTCATCTCCTGTCTCTGTGAATGGGAACGTCCTGCGTCAGTCCCGATCTCAAAGACACACAACAGGCTGCAGACTTCCTCTGTGGATCTCTGCGCAAACAACAATCAGTCGATATCTCGACGCATGCTGGGTCCACATCAGAGACCCTGGGATGTCTCCCCTTCTATTGCCATACTTCTACAATTACGTCGCAGATTGAGCTGAATTGCGTCACATACTCAGCGAATTCCTGCCAGCCAAGTAGATTCTCATTGATTTGGAGTCACGGTTGAGACTGCCATGAAAGTCGTGTTTTGTGCTGCTATTGACGCGACGCCTGAACGTCGCTCAACGAGGTCAATTTGGCGACGGCTGCGGCGTCACGTGCCTTGCCGTGTTGACTTACCTTCTGTCCTGTTCGTCAGATGTACGTGTGAACTGAACCACATAAGATATGACCGTGGCCTTCAGCACACAGAACGCGTCCTACATCTGAGTGGCGCGGCTCTCCTGGATGAAAAAGTGAAGCTGGAGAGGTTCAATAGAGAAGCTGCGGGCGGCGCAGGGAGCTTCGCCACTCGTCTGATGGAAGACACGACTGCGCTCAGTTTGACGAACCGAGGTTGTTGGCTCCAGAGCTGAAGCTCGGGAAGGTGATGCTTTGAACAGGATAGTTCTTCGTGCCAAAGGAAATTTCAGCCAACACCTGACACTGCTGGAAAGTTCTAATTGTTCTTGAAAAATATGCTTGTACATTCAAAACACAAACCAAACATCAAAATCTTGCTTTGGTCCTCTACTCGCACAAGTTTCATTGACTTGCAGATGGGCACCGAACAGTGCGCAATATCATGCGCGCAGACGATTTTCTTTGCAAAGCAGCAACAGAACCCCTTCTCCCTGCGGACCATCTCCGTCGAAATTGGCCTCATTCTCCTCGATATAATGAAGTAAGAATAATCGTCTCTTCGCGTGCCCGGGCTGATAGAACGCAGCAGCTCGGAGCGGCCCCGTCGCGTCTCTGCTCCCCGGACCCTCTCAAACTGAAGCCTGCTCAGCGTCGCTCTGCACGGCTGCATTGCTGTTCACACGCTAAAGGGGACAAACGTCTGGCGTGCAGGCTCTGGGTGCAGAAAGGGATGTCCTGTACTCTGCCTCTGTCTCTGTCTCTCTGTCTCTGCGTGTGACACAGTGCCAAAAACAAGTGGTCAGGTTGATGTCGCGAAGCCTGGCGGCAGTGTGTTGCAGTACATGTAGCTGCACCAAATCTCCAACGGTCAATGTGCAGAGCAACAACACCTGCCCCAGACTTCAACACAAATCAACGCGCGACACTTGGCGCAGAAGAGCCCGAGTCGGGCACAGCGCGTTGTGCTCACGAGCGTGACGTCGCGTAGGACGGAGCTGCGCGGTTCAGTGCCGTCATTTGCTGAGACCTGTACTCGCGGTGGTGACAGTTCTCACAGCGTGTGAGCAGAATTCATCCAGGCCTGCAGGAATGACACCAGTCTGAGAACCCTGTGCAAACAGCTGATTCTCCTAATCCGAGCGCAGCGCGCTTCTGAGGAGCCGTCCGAAACCAGAGCCGCGCCGGATTGCCCATAAAGGGCGGAATGGCTGTTGGGCGCCGCGGGATCGATACAGCTGCCGCTGCCAGTGCTGCAGCCTCCCAAGCAAATAAACAGCTGCCAAAGGCAGAGCGCACAGACATGAAAATAAATAGGCGATACATCAACAAAAATAGAGTCACTCTCAACGTAGCGGTGCGTCAAAGCAAAAAATGGTGGAGAGGCGATTAGTTTCAATTGGATTAGCACGAGCCTGGGACGGTGCTCCACTGACACGTGCCGAGGTGAGAGCCTTACTGAATGAACACAGCGCGATCTGGGTCACAATGAGAAGCTTGATCACAGCAGATTGGAATCTGCCATGGGCAGGAAGCGATTTGGATCGCAGATAATGAATGCAGGTTTCCCTTCGTGCACGGGTGCTTGACTCGGTGTTGCGCAGTTGCGATCAAGAGTCACGCGCCTCTTTTGGACAGGAGGGAAAAGATGGGTGCGCAGTGGACACAGACCCGAGCATGTGAATCTGGTTGAGCGTATGCTAATGAACGGTGACACCCTGTGTGCACAACTCATCTGCGCAGATTAGGTGCTGAGTAAACAACGTTTGTCTCTCGGCACCTCGCGTCCTGACTGTTCCTGTTTTGTTTTGTTCTTGTAAATTTTACTGAAGGAGCCTGAAGCCAAGAAGCTCCAGAACCACAGGCTTCAGCACTAAGACAGCATTGTCTTTGCAGACCATGTCAATTGAGTGAAGAGCTCGAGACCCTGAAGCAACTCAGCCGAGAAGGTGCCTGAACAACGTCTTCCCTACAACGTGAGACAACCTCGGGTTCCACGCACCTGATGCACAATGAGAGAGATCTCGCACAGCAGAAGCGCGAGCATGCAAACACGAAAGTGACAAAATCAGTCAAATCAAAAGGCCAACAACACAATTTGACGCGAACCTGCTGGGCGATTTTTCAAAAGTGCCACTGCAATGCACGCAGACCTGCAGGAAAAGTCTTCGCTGCCATACAGACTCACTCCAGCCTCTGTCTGTCTGTCTGTCTGTCTATCTGTCTGTCTGTCTGTCTGTCTGTCTGTCTGTCTGTCTGTCTATCACTCCAGCCTCCTCTCTGTGTCTGCAGCTCTGGCGATGTGAGTGGCGCCCCCTCCGGCAGCAGCATGAGGATCAACCCGGATCGCATCATCGGCTTCATCGTCATCAGCCTCGCGCTCATCAGCGGCGTCGTGCTCATCGTGCTCGCCGTCACCAACCAGGACAAGCTCCACATCCTCTGGGATAGGTAGGACAGACTCCATATCCTCTGGGATAGGTAGGACCCAAATTCAATCGGCCAGTAAGAACGGGGCCTCAGGGTACAGGGATGCACAGAAGCAAAAACACGCAGATACACTGCAAAGTTGTGTGAAATTCCCACAGAAAATGCAAACGCTCAACCCAGAACAAAACCATCTCTGGAACAAAAAAAAAAGAGTTGCAGTCAAACACAGCTGTCTGTTGCTCATGTCCTCCCAAACAGTCTTTTTGGGGGTGGGATAATGACCGTTGTATCTGTGTGTGCAAGCGACCAACTCCGAGATGTGGGTTTGAAATCTTGTGAGTTGCAAGGCAAATTGATTCGCTTGAACGTGATCCTCAGTTTGAGGTCGTAGGTTGAGATCAAAACAGCAAACAGGGGCAAAGCAAAGCTTGTGAACACAACACACACACGCACACACGCACACACACACGCACACACACGCACACACACTCACACACACACACACACACACACACCCCAGTAAGGCACAGGAACCTGTCTGTTTGGAATCGACTGCGAGCTGTGTGTTTGCGCAACGTATTTACCATACCCCACATGCGCATAATTTGCTTTCATCCTGCCTCGCAACCGCGCTGCAGTCGCGTCGTCAGACCTTCTTGTGCATGGATACGCACTTTTGATTGACAATTACTCGAAATGTGTGTGTTTCACACCGTAAGCTCGTAATCCTGGCAAATTGCCTGAGGTAAGATGGTTTATTGTGTGGATTTTCCCCTTCATTGCAACACTCGCACGTGAGACCACAGTTTTCCCCCTCATCCATCATTGTTTGCAGCATTTCGCTTCAAGATTCCACAAGCAAGAAACAAGTTCGAGAGTGACCATACAAGGCTAAAACCGGTACAGCAAACACAAGCCACGCCAACAGGTTGTGGTCTTGAGGTGCACTGATCAATCGCACCGCAGCATTTGTCCCCTTCCGCTGCAGCCGCTGAACGCCTGAGCCACACCCTGTACGCCAGTGGATCCCATTTTTCTTGCCCCTTCCCTTTCCCCTGAAAAGTGTACCACGGGTTCAGTCGTGTATAAATTTGCTGTCCTCATCCCAAGGGTCAGGACAGGCTCGCCCCTCCCCACTCCAGCCGCGACATCTGCATTCATCCTTGTTGGTGCACGCACACGTCACTAACGCACACGCACACTGTCTCATGGGGCGCAGGTACTCGGACCCGGCGCTGGCGCGGCGCCTCGCCGTCGTGCTCGGGGCGGCGCTCATCGTCGGCGCGGCGCTCTTCTTCGTGTCGTCCTGCTGCTGGCTCGCCATCTTCGACTCCGCCGACGAGCGCAAGAAGCGCAAGTACCGCAAGGCTCAGCAGCGCAAACTGGTGAGCACCGGCGGAGCCGGGATCGGGCCTGACCCTCGATTCTTTCCCTTGGCCGCAAAGAAGGCACCGTTGGTGTAAACAGTTGCATTTTCTTTGTTAAGTGCTACAAACTTGAAATGGGCCCTTCCGGGGTCAGGCCGCTTTGACAGGATCCTGAATCGATGTAAGAGTTGCAGAACCTTGAAAGAAAGAGCAGTTCAATGCTGTTCTTTTCCGTAATCAGCACTGTCCTTCTTGCAGAAGTCGAAATCTGCTGAGCGGCAGGCATCGGAGCAGAGCGGCGGCGGCGGCAGCGGCGTCGTCATGGCGCACGCCTCCACGTCCTCCCCGCGGGCGGCGCCGAGCGCCCCGCCCTCCGCCGGCGCGTCTGCCCCGCCGCCGCCGCCCACGGCGCCCGACGCCCCGGAGCTGGAGCTGCACGACCCGCTGTACGCGACGGTGACGGACCCGCTGCGCCACCCGCCGCCCTACGAGTCGGTCATCATGCAGGAGTGCATGAAGTTCCCGTTCGCTGACGAAGTTTAGCAGATCCAAATAGGAGGTCCTGTGCAAACAATCAGACAACGACCAGGGGAAGGGACCTCGCAGTGCTGCGCTCTCTTCGCAACGGATCTCAGCAGATGTTTGTCAGGCAACTACAAGATGATAACATTGTGGTCAAGCTGGGGTTTTGCTGAAGGACACTGACCTTGTGTTGGCAGCAGCTTAACGGAGCACGGATGAGCGGACGATTGGCATCGACGCCCGCGGCTTCTCCAACACTCTGCATTGTTTGCTTTGTGCTCCAGTGCAGCACTCAAGGAAATGGACCTGAGCTCGGGATACCCCGTCATCCGAGCACAAGCGACTGAACCCCACACACGACACAGCATGTGAACCTGCATTGTCAACTTTCATGGCGAGCTGGTGAGCTTGCTGCGGTTGTCCGTTGGTGAGAAGGCGGAGCGGACCCTGGTTCTCCGGGGCTCGTTGTGCGCAGGTCCGGTTCGGACCCACTGCAGCCAGCGCATTGGTCTGAAGCGGATGTGTGCACACTTCAGTGAACATCAAGATTTATGGTTCTGCTATCTCAGCTGTTGATGGCTGAACGACAATCGCACTCATCATGTGCATGGAGATTACTGTGGAATCTGCGTACTCTGCTTCACACCTCGTGTTGGACTGCGACATCAGTGGGACATTGGTGACCAAGGTTGGCGGCATCTCAAGTTGGAAAATTCGCTTCCGCTGCAGCTTGTCTCACCCCACAAAGCCTGGCTGAGTTGGAAATCGGTTCGAACAGACTGTCAGGAACCCAGCATTTAAGACCCCGATCCGTGAACAGCGAGTGTTTTTACCTTTGAAACAAACGCAGAGGGGTTGATGAATTTTCATTCCGTGCGATGCCCCAACTGCCAGATCCGTGGCACAGCTAGATTTGCGCTGGAGAGCCAACGGTCGTGACCGAATAGTGTCTGTTTCACTGGTCTGGCAATCAGAGGACGTCGAATGTTGATGCATATTCATCACTGCATGTGAAAGGTACGGCACCGGTCCCACACATTCGAATCAGATTGGGTTGGGCAACGACCAAATCTGCAGAAGAGGTTCGTGTGCCATATTCTATGCACCTCCAGCTGCAGTTTGTCCATTGCAGTCGACGTTTCCGGAAATTGCAGCACAGTGCGTCGTTGTTGCCGTTGCTCTAAACACTTGCAGATAAATGTCCAACACCAGTTCACTGCACGTGCCGACCGAAGTTGTGTACATTCTGGCCTTTTTGCAATCCTCATGACCTGGATGAGAAGCCATTGTGCGGAGCGTGATTCAGTGCACGTGGTGATTTGTTCCAGCACCTTTGCTGCATGTCCAGCGCGCAGCTTGTGATCGGGGAAGGTTCGTCCAGAACCTCGTTCACGACACGTGCACACAAAATTGTGAGACAATCAAGATGTGGCGTGGCATTGATACAGATCGTTGAAGCTTTGGCTCTTGTGGTGACTGACACCCGTTTGTGTCTTTAACGTTGTCAAAAGAGCCCCTGGAGCAGGTACAGGCCTGGGGCTCGAGGACCTCATCACTCCACGCGTGCTCACCAGTTTTCTCCTGTGCTCGCCTCGCAAAGTTCTCAAACCTACCCAAGGACTCACATACCCATGTAACTCAACTGCATACGTGCACAATAGCAGCATACACCTGGTCTGTCCGATCAATCTCTCCACAAAACTCCCATGGTGTGCAAACGCGTACCCACCTCGTGGCACGCAGAAACGCCCAAGGCGTCCGTCGTTGTTTTCTATTGAAGCTGGAGGTTTGAATGTGGATCGCTTGGATTTAAACAAGTGTGCACGAAGTTTCATTTTCGTGATCGTTTTCAATGCAAATGTACAGAGTGCAGCTGATAATTGTATTCACACGTGTACAACACATACAAAATCAATGTGTGCGAGAGAGTGTCTGAAGCGCCGCGTGTTCCCTGCGTGTTTTCTTGGACAGTTGATGAATTCGGAATTCGGATCCCAACACGGTGCCGTGGCTGAGCTAACCGCCAGATCTGCGCCTGTTTGAAAAACAAAACAGTGAAATGTAAGATAAATAGGAAAGATACTTCCTTTTGCATGCTCGTGCAATGCTACGATATATCCGCATTCCGTGTACCACCCCAGTCGAAAGTCCATTGACCTACATAACAGCAACCCGTTTACACTCCTCCCCACTTTGTTTGTTTGGTTTTGACACTATCGGTTTTATGATTATGGACAGTGCCTTGGCACAGCTGGTCTCCCATCTGATGCCTTGGCCTACCTATCAGCTGCAACCTAAGGGCCTACAATTTATACATAGTCGTCAATTGTACCTACTGGATATCTAACTATTTTTTTTACATTACTTTTGTGAAGTTTGCTTTTTCAGTGTTCTTCAGTGTGCAAGTTGCAATGCAACTGTCAATGATAGTTCGAACATAACTTGCCACTCTTTGCTTCTGGTCTGGCTTTTCTACGGATACCAGCTCCTTTGGCATAGTTTCACAAGTTACTTGTTCTGCAAGTTGTGCTTTGTGAGCCTTCACCAGCAGACCTGGAGAATGCACTCTGGGTCTGACTTGATGTTGGATTTCAATTGGTGTCTCAGTTCCAACAATTTGTTGAGTTTCTTCAACTCTGGTGTGTTTCACCCACTCTTGTACTTGATGTGGAGCAACATACTGGTACTGTCTGGCAGTAATGTCACTCAAGTTCTGAATTTGTTCTTGGCACTGCCTGCGAAGCCTAAACATTTTTTCTTTTTGCTTTTGTTTTTCCTTTTCCATTTGCCATTAATGTTTCTGCACCAAGACTGTTTCTCTCCTTTCACTTTCTTGGTTCAGCCACACTTTCATGTAGGCAATCTTGTTGCTGTGCTTCTTTGTAAGATCAGCCATTTTTGTCTGCAGATCAATATTTTCCTTTTCAGTATTTTTCAGCTTTGTTTCCAGTTCCACAATCTTTTTGTCTTTTGCAGCAACTTCTTTTGCTGTTTCCTTCAAACTTTGGATTTCTTGTCTATTTCTGTCAATGTATCCACAGTAGTATTTCTCCATTATGGACATCCTTTTCTGCAACTCTTGGTTGGATTCTTGTGTTTCCAGAAGAGCATCTTCTGCTTCTGCAAGTTTTGCTTTGAGGGCAGCTATGATATCTGTCTTCTTTGCCAGTTTGTCTTCCAAATACTCTGCTTCTTTGAGTTTTCCTTTGAGGGCAGCTATAATCTCTCTCTTCTTTGCCAGTTTGTCTTCCAAATACTCTGTCCTCTTCCCCATTTTGTTCTCTGTTTTTCTTGATTTGGGCTATCCCAAGGGTTGGAATGGTTGCAGCAGCTTGTCACCAATCTGCACAACCAAAACTGAGGCCCAAGGGGTCCAAATTGCATGTACTAATTAGAAATTCAAGATGGCGGCTGAAAAACAAGATGGCGGCCATCAGGTGGCACCACCTAGTGTGTAGCAACACCCTACAAGGAGGGACAACCCTCCTGGCAAGTTTCAGCCCTAGACAGGGAGGCAAACCTGTCAAAAGGGTCTCTAGATCATTGCCTTGCACAGAAGCATGAGTAAGATCCCAAACTGTGC
>JAAUXT010025277.1_pt1 | contig 13583 bp, 10 predicted proteins | sample 7278171 | NCBI WGS metagenome assembly JAAUXT01 (sample SAMN14350112, study PRJNA611818) | marine sediment metagenome | isolation source: surface marine sediment (1.8m) | place: French Polynesia: Moorea | collected 2018-08 | reverse complement strand
TGTCTAATGTATGTAATAATTAAATATAAAAATATTTAGAATATAATTAATTGGCTGAGGCCAGCACCCCCTGGTGGGGGAGGAGTGTGGTGTGACACACCAGCTGTGAAAACAGAACCACCGCCTGACAGATGGTAGCACTGTGTACTAAATAAAGCAAGAGATTCGCGCCACCGGGCCAGTCTCACCTGAGATACAGACCAGTGTGTTTGTGATATCACTACAGTACCATTTGAGTGTTCGAGAATGCCGGGACAAAGATACTCGTACACTGGTGACACGTGTTGTTTGTGAAACAAGAATCTCATGTTATTTACAGGGGTACGTCAAGTGTGGTGATTGGGTGTGCTACGGTAAGTGCTCAATAACATCAGATAAGGGCTTGCATCTTCCAAAAGAGGAATGTTCTCGACAAAATAGTGTATTTTGATTGCTGGAGTGCCTCGTTTTGGTGGGACACCTGGTGCTGGTGTGGAAGACAATGTGGTCAATTACATTCCACTGAGTAAACTTTTACACGGAGAAACTGACGTCGCATCCCAGGTTTATTCGTCTCTGTTTTTTGCAGGTACCGGAGCATATTGCTGCAACCATGATTCTGACTCGTGTTGTTACTACATGTGGAGCTTCTGGTGTAAGTGTCAACTTTCTCTGTGTTGTGTGTGAGTGTGTATGTTTGTGTGTGTGTATGTATGTGTGTGTGTGTGTGTGTGTCATTATTTGTGTTGAGGGCAAGCGAGGAAAACTGAAGTCTGAAAATGAATTGCAACTTGGGTTCTGCAAGAGACAGAATGCCCACTCCCGGATGCAAAACTTCTTGACGATTGAATTTTGATGCAGAGTATTGGGTGCTGATCCTCGCAGAGCGCTCAGGCAACTGTCTCTTGGGTTTCTGGTGATCGTTTTCTTCCTCGATCCGCACAGGGTTCTGGATGGTCTGGCTCCTGCTCTTCACTCTTCTCATAACGTGCGGATTCTGGTGCAGAAGGCGCTACCGCTACCGGCGAGAGTACATTCTGGTTCGACATCCTGACAGCGTGGCGCAGGTCGGGTCCGTCACAGTGTACGGAACCGTTGAGGGCGCAACAGCGTACAACGCCACCGCACCGGCGGCACCCACCGTAAGTGACACCTTTCCGAACCACGTGAAATTGGTGTGTTGACTGCCTTTGTTAGCACCAAAAAGTTCTCACAAGTGGCCACCCATACCAGAGGTGATGGCTACGCTAACGGTGGCGATCAGTCGGTGACAGTTGTACGACACGGCTTGTGTTCAATGTTCTGCTTTCTTGTTTGCAGAAACCACCTGCTTACACAGACCAGAGGCCACCATCTTACAGCAGACTCACTTCGTAAGAGAATTGCTCTTTCGTTCAACGTGATATTCGCTTGTGTTGTTGTGTTGTAATGCGTACAAGTGTTAACGAACGTTCCGCGGCTGTCATTCTCGCGGTCTTGTTTGACGATCACTCATGTCAGGCGGACTGATTTTTTTGCACGTTACTGTGAAACTTTCCGAGTTCCGTTGATCAGATGTTTGGTGCAGTATTGTGACAGAAAGCGGGAAACGCCAGATGAAGCTGCCCAATCACTCAAATGAAGCGCTCGATTGCGCGAAGATCGTCGGGAAACTTCTACGAGTTGTCAATCCTCGATATGTCTGCAGAATTATCAAATGTAAACCTTGCTACTGCGATCAATCGTAGAAAAGACTCATCTTTGAGCTGCGTACTTGCGATAGAGTTTTGGCTGTGCCATTTTATTTACACTTGGTCGCGTGCTGTGCGTGAGAATTCCATTTTTCACAAACTCATCAACCGACGGTTTGTCAGATTGAACATACGAATTTCAGTGCCTCAGGTAGATCCCAGTGAACCAAATCGCGCTGTTTCTGTGGATCGCAACCAACTGGTGTTTGAGCGTTTGAACAGTTGATGCTCAGAACCACCCACTCACACAAACCGACTGTTTTGCTCATCGTTCCTTTCGATGAGGCACTGGTCCATTGATCAAAAGTCACCCAACACTGGGCCACTGAAATACCAATCGATTGGACAGAACTAGATGCCCCAAAGGTGAAGCGAACACCAACTTTGTGGTCATTTTCCCCAAAATAAAGAGAAAAACATCTCTGTGTCAGGACCAACACAGCTGTAGCAGAAATTTTGCGGTGCCCTGTTCCGTCGTTCTCCTTCGTTGCTTGGCAACAAAATCTTGCCCACAAAGATGGCCTCTGTGATTGGTCTGTTCTTTTGGATGACGAAGTGATTGACCTGTGAGTGACTGACTTGGACATGGGTCTCATGTGCGATAGTGTTTGCTATTCCTCGTATTTTGTGCGATAGTTATTCGCGATTCCAATGTCATGATCACGTTTTGCTTTTTGTGAAACTTCGCTCAAGATTTCGCTCTGTTGCGTGTTCAGAAATAAAGTCGCCAAGATGGGGCCGGTGTGAAAGTGTGAACGAAATCAGTCGGTGACGCCTCTGTTCCTTGACAATGGTTCCGGTGACGCACGGGCGGTTCCTGCAGCCCTTTGTTGGTTTGCCCTTGTCCAACCCCGAACCCTACGCTCAAAGAAAATAACCTCTGCTGATTTTGTGCCGCAAGGCGGCAAAGTGTTGCCTTGACCTGACCTGGAATCCGCCCTCCCCCCCCCCATCCAAAACAAAAAATAATTTGCTGTTGTGAGCACTGAAAAATCTTGTGGGTTTGGAAATACAGTATTATGGTGCGTGCGTGTGAAATTATTCTGGTAAATGATTGTTCTTCCTCGTGTGAACAAAACTTCCTCTTCTGCTTGAGCACCACCCTCTTTCTCGATATGTTTGGGTTGGATGAAAGGGAAGCTCAGCCTTATCTTGTCGTTCAACCAACATTTTTTGTCTTTTTCCATTCACATGACAACATTACGAGGCGCCACACCCGCCTCAGGCAAAATGTGGAGCATGTTGGTGTTTGACGATCAGTCACACTCTTATTCGCCTCACGTTGTGAATGTTGACACACTTTTTCTTTGGCGTTTCCAAGTCATGACGAAATTCCTTTCAAGTTGAATCAAAGACAGAATAAATATTTTCCCACCCTGTAGGGGATATACATGTATGCAAATTTGTTCCAGTTGAAAAATCTTTTTGAACTTGTGCATGCAGTACGAGTATGCGTGGCCGATTCTTATTGGCAAGCTCTCATGCAGCGACCGGTCGGCAAGAGTGTACACGGCTGAAGATCACAGGTCGTCGAAATTACTCGCTTGGCTGATCGCAACCTACATGGTAGGCTGTACATGCACAGGGAACGGCCGTGACATTTGGAGCAGAACCCGGCCTTGCACAAAACAGGCGAAGTCCTTTCGAGAGAGAGGTATTGCGCATTTTGAGGTTACACCTAATTTTTCTGAAAGAAAGGAACTTCTGATTCCTGTGTTTGTCGGGAAAGCATTGGAAGACCAGTATACTGGTAAGTCTTGTTTTCTGACTCGTATCCTCGTAACTTTTGTTGCGGAATCTTGCGCTTGTATACGGGCGTGCACATTTACAGAAAGTGCCACGCATGCAAGGGTTGTCTCGGTTCAGTTTGCCCCCTCGTTGAATAAGGTTCACCAAGGAAAGTGGCGAGCAGTACGAGTACAGCGGAACTTGCCGACCAGTTCGTACGAGTCACCGTTGATTTTGTCGAAAAATCAAAGTGCGTCATCCCAGTTTAATTTCTCGGCTTCGTGATACGAGAAGTTTGTCTCTTTCACTCAGGAAAGACTGGACTGAGACCACTTCGCACAGTTTACCAAAACTTTTTGTTGATTGCCCCTTGAGCCAATCTTTCGGTGACGAACTTGGCAACCTCTTTGGCTTCGTTCGTCGTGGTTCCAAAGAGAAAATCGACAGAAGGAAGTACAAAACTTTACTGTCGTTTATGGCATGAATGCACAACGATTCAAGAGAATCGTGACACCACAAGAGACGCGAGACGCTTCTTTCTTGCGCACAACTTGGGTCCCGAGGAGTCCGAGACAAAGGTTGCCGTGGACTGGGGACGGGAAAGGAGTCCGCCACAAACCCTTTCCCCAAGGACAACATGCCGTGTCGCGAGTATATTGTGTTACTGGTTGGAGCTGCGTTCTTGTACTCGATCCGCATATGTGTTGGTGTCCGGCTTGACAGACTTTCTTCCCTTCTTATCTCAGGTGCGCGTACAGCCATGGTGCTTCCGGTCGTGATCGCGGCGGCGGCAGGCGGCGGTGTTGCCGCGGCAACGGGCGCTTTCTTTCTCATCCGGCGTCTCCTGCGGGGCTCGGGTTCAGACGAACCCTACGCCTACCCGCAGGCGTTCACTCTCGAAGAGCTTCCCAAGTACGACAAGTCGAGACCGCTGGGCCAGATGGAGTTCATCATGATGAAGCTTCACGAGATGGACAAAGGCGTTTTGTCGGTGGCGCTGGTGCTGGAGATGAAGTCGGACGTGACGGAGGCCGTGGTCAGACAGGCGCTCGGGAACCTGGCCAGATTACACCCACTGCTGAGAACGAAGGTGGTCGTGGACAACGATGTGCCCAAGTTCAAAATGATGAAGGACGCGCAGCTGGACTTCATGTCGCTGAGCAGCGGAGTCTGGGAGGACGTGCTCAACAGCGAAGTGGACAAGAAGTTCGACGTTGAGACAGGACCCCTGTGGAGAGCCGTGTTTCTGCCGAACGCAATGACGGCTGAAGTGGCGGCCAACCCTGGATCCGAGGGCACGTACACCGTGGACAACGTCCTCGTCCTGTCTTTTCACAGGTCTGTTGTGGACGAAGGATTCATCGCCGAACTGTGCGCTCAGTTCCTGCGTATCCTGAACCACGAAATGGGAGACGAGAGGAAACTGGAGACGCAGCAACACGATCAACTCCTTCCCGCCCTGGATGTCAACTTCACTCAGACCGACGTTCCTCCGGAATGGTACAAAGCGATGGCGATGCGCATCCAGAAGATCACTGAAAAGCAAATCGAGAAAGTTGGCGAGATCAACGAGAACCAGCCCAAAGCGAAGGAAATCACCGTGGAGAAGAAGAAAGTCGAGAGCCTCCCGCAGGAAGTCGTGCACAAGAAACTGGACCAAGATCTCACCAAGAAGTTCTTCAACAAGTGCGCTCAACACGAGGTCGCGATCAGTGCTGCATTGGAGGTCGCCGCCGTTCTGGCATTCGCGCATGACGAGAAAAAGAAGGACGAAGTGATGCCAATGCAGATTGAGCAGTCCGTGTTCCTCAAGCCGATGCTCCCGGCCATCCCTCTGGAGTACTGCGGAAACTACTCGGTGGAGAACGTCATTGATACGGCGGTGCCACAGAGCTCGAGCTTCATGGATTCCTACTGGAACCTGGCTATGAGCGTCACCGAAGGTCTGGCCACCACCATGCAGACGGCAATGCCCATCGTGGATGCTGGTGTCCCACAGGAGGGCAAAGGCGAGAAGGCTCCCGAAGATCAAATGGAAGCTGCAACTCCGGGGGCTGATCCGGAACCAAACAGTCCAGCGCCAGCGGAATTCAAGACCCTGAGGGTCTCCACCATGGGTGCGTGTGCTGAAGGAGAAAACACGAAGGACCCCAGCGTCCGCATCAAAGGTCTCTTCGGTCACGTCGGCTTGCGCGTTGACGGCCCAGATATGGCACATTGTCACACGGCTGTGAACGAGCAGCTCTGCTGGACTCTCACCTTCAAACGAGGCAAGGCCAGCAAGGACGAGGCCGAGGCTCTGATCGAGAAAACAGTGGAGTACATCAACAAGGCTCTGACTCTCAACCCAACCCAGAAGCAAGACGTACATGGTGTTCCTCCAGCAGCTGCTGACCAGAGTGTCTGAAGAACGACGAAGACGAACGAGGGGACTTTTCCTCATCTCAGACATTGCATTTCACACAAACTGTCAAATCAAGGACACCAACGCACGAACTTCTTCACAAAAGAGGGAGGTGGAAGCCACAATGCAGTGGACTGAGTGACAACAAGAAAGGATGAGATACTGGGTGGCCAGCTTTGCGCGTACTTGTACAATCGAAAATTGTTTTCGTTTTCGTGTGTTGATGACGTACCACTGCTGAAAGATCGTTTTGACATTTGTGGATTGTTGAAACAAGACTCCCGAATCGCGCAACAAACTGGAATGAAACGAAACTTTTTGATTTTGTCACACAGAACACAATACATGTTCGATCAATTTCTGACCGACGTATGAATGTGCCCAGAAGACTCGGGCGCAAATGAAAACTGGGTTCGTGCTTGAAACATGAAAGTCGGAAAACTTGTTTCTTTTCAACATCTGCAGTTAAAATAAAAGTTCTTGTACAGATATTTGTACTCTGCGTGAGTTCAAAGCGAAGACCTCATCGCTCTCGGTGCGAAGTTGGTTTTGCGTCTACATGCAGTGCGCATCGTCATCCATTGACGAAAGAAGCGGGAGAAATTTAGATGGTGGCGTCATCTTCTACTATGCAACGTGCAGCGCCACCTGGCAGCAGTCAGACGAAATCAAAGATGGCTGCGCCCAGTGCCAAAATATGTGAAACGGCAGGTTGTGGCAACGAGGCCAAGCTTCAGTGTCCAACGTGCATTAAACTGGGAATACAAGGGTCTTTCTTCTGTAATCAGGTGCTTTTTTGACTGTTGTTGGCGAGAATTGTGCGCTGAAGTGTCAAAGATATTGAAGTCTTATTATCGCCCAAACAAGCCTTGCTCCTCCATTCCTCATTCCCCTTCGATGACATGAAGTGTGATGACACGAAATGTTTGGAGGGTGATCCCCTTTACCTAGCAAAGCTTGGCTGCCAAAACGGTCTGTCTTCGAAGGACAGACCAACCAGACCCATTCCACTTGTATGGTGTCTGTCTGAAACATTGGATCTCGAGTGAACACATTTCGCTTATTGTCACCCTTTCAAACAAATTGATCACTGTTGAGAAGACTTGACACTTGAATTTTCATGCAGGATTGTTTCAAGAGCAGCTGGGCTGAACACAAACGTCTCCACAAAAAAACGAGTGAGTGGTTTTGTGATCAATTGCAAAGGGCAACCTACGAGGTACGTGTACAAAGTTGGGTCCGTCATGTTCGGAACAAAACAAAAGAAATCGGTGACTCAGTGTCTGTCACCTTCGTTGTCGACACCAATTCGGCGAACACGACGGACCCAACTTTGTATACATACCTCGTACTTCGGGCGACCGAACGCACGCGTTTCTTTTCGTTTATTGTTTTTCTTGAGGTGGAGAGAAAATATCTTGTTTGGAGCTGCGTGATGTTTAGTCCTCTGGTGTCACAGGGGCATAGCAGAAAGAAAGCACACCAATATAGGATTGGTCATTGGGGCCAAACCAGCAAACTCACAACGAAATGAAGGCAGCAACTTATTTCTTCGGTCAGTGGACAGGCCCCATGACCTTTGTTGACGAGCTCGCCCGACCTCGGTTCCGCAGAGCTTATTTTTCTCTTTCCAAGGGTCAGACTCTCTGAGACTTGATCGGTCCCACAACCGCAATCCTGGGTCACTCGAGGGCATGCGTAACAGTCAATGTCTTATTTTGAAAGCACATGTACCGTAGTTGTGCCAGGAAAGTTCCTGAAAAAATAGGAAAACGGGGGTGTGGAAGCCTTTCAGGAAAACGGAGCGGTAGAGGGATAACAACAACCAAAGAAGGAACGCAATGTACCAGCTGTGGGGGAATAACTATATTTGGCATTGTGCATAGTATGCACGCAGGTGAGGTGGGGATTTCATGGAAGATCCAGAGATATTCTGGTGGTTTGTGGCGACTGCACCGTGTTGTTACCCTTATATTTCAATGGCAACATTACTGCATTTCGGAAGCCAGAAGTGGAACACTCTTAGTTTGTCCCTCATTTTCTATCGCATTTCTTTGTCAAGCAAGACAAAAATTGGAGGCTTGACAGGAAAACAACACAGTTATAGAATCTTTTTGCAGAAAGTGAAACTGACGCCAACCAGAATAACAAAATCTACAACCCATGGCCCGGCTACAGCTTCACTGGAAAACTGCGGCCTTGCGAAGTGGTAACAGGAGTTGTTACGTTGGATTATCCAGAAAGAGTTTTCAAGCAGAACAACATGCTATTCTCCCAAATCATTGCGACATTGCGGAATCTAAGTACCGTATCACAAATGCTGTGTCAAGCTACTCCCACTCCAGTGCAACATTTTGTTTCTGGTTGTGTGGCTAGTGGTACGTGATGAACTGATACGACAGTGTCATTTTTCACACAGACCCCAATGCGGACAGTGCCGGATCACATCGAACGTCCGGACTACGCGGATCACCCAGAGGGCTTCCCGGCGAGCGAGCGCGCCGTGCGAGGTTCCACCAACATCGTGACGCTCAGCGACGAGGATCAGGAAGAGATGCGCACCGCGGGCCGGGTGCGGCGCAGACAGATTTGTGCAATAACAGACTCGTGCAATAATACTCCACACACAGACATCGTTCTGTGTTGGCTGGATGATTTCGGTCAAATGTTAGAGCCAAAGCATTGAAGTCAGTCTGGCTCCGCAGCAAATAAACGCGCTGAACTGTGAGGCAGTTTCATTTGAAATAACATTCTTCGCGTTTTCAGCTCGGGAGGGAGGTTCTCGATGTAGCAGCTCAAGCAATCGCGGCAGGAGTGACGACGGAGGAAATCGACAGCCTAGTTCACGAGGTGTGTGCGCAGAATGTGCAATAGAACTTGAGTTTCTTCGTGTGGCTACCTCAGTGGACATATTGTGCAGTCACTGCCGATGAAATGTGATCTTGTTGGGCAGGTGTTGGACTTTTTGAGTGTTTTTCACTCGCTTGATGCCGCGCGATTCAAACACTTCGTGTTCTTGATGAAATGTTGTTCTCTTTCAGGCCTGTGTGGACCGCAACTGTTACCCTTCACCGTTGAACTACTTCAATTTCCCGAAAGCTTGCTGCACGTAAGTTGTTGTGTGAAATAAATTCCCCAGAAGTTCTCTGGTGTGAGAGCATTGGGTCTGGTGTTTTCGAAACGTCTGAATGCCAAAGAATTTTGCTTTGATGGTTTCAGTTCTGTCAACGAAGTCATTTGTCATGGAATCCCAGACAAACGACCACTTGAAGATGGTGACATTGTGAACGGTGAGTCCTGTCGATTTGTTGATGTTGAGCATTCTCGCGAAGTTGAGACGTCAAAACAGTCCATTTTTGTTTTTTTTTCTGCAGTTGATATCACAGTGTGTCACAGAGGGTTTCACGGTGATCTGAATGAAACGTTCTTCGTTGGAAATGTGGACGAAGAGTCCAAAAAACTTGTACGGGTCACGTATGAGTGTCTTGACCAAGCCATTGAGCAAGGTAAGCACATTGCCAACGACAGCAGCGTTGACACACAACAACAGCCAGGTAAAAGTTGGGATTTCTTTGTCGATGGTCAAAAAGAACGATCGGGGTGGTCATGCTCAGAAGTTCTTTTGCGTAACAGCAGATTGTGTTTGAAGACATTTGAAGACACTCTTCTCCCTAAAAATTGAACAAGGCCAAATGACCCAAGTCTGTCAATCACAGTACCGTCGGATTCTTGCACTTTGCAAAACTCGACAACATCAAAAGCAGCAGAAAATCAAACAATTTGAGCCAGCTTTCGATTATGACAGGCATTGCGAGACGAAGTTTCCAGCTCATTCAAAAATTGGTTTGTTTTACAAAGTCCAGGGACTTGCTTGAAAATGCTGATGTTCTCGACTTGCACTTCTCACTGTTGGTGTTGTGGTTTCTGCAGTGAAGCCTGGGGTGCGCTACCGAGAGATTGGGAACGTGATACAGAAACACGCGCAGACGAACGGCTTCTCCGTCGTGCGCAGCTATTGTGGCCACGGCATCCACAGGTCAGTGCTACGTTTCTGCGAAGTCACGAACCAGTTTTCCTGTCTGGGAGAGTGCACTTTTGAGAAAGACATATTTTGAAACCGTAGTTGAGAACAAATTGTTTCTTGTCTGTTCTCTCGAAAGAAAAGAAGTTTGGCTTGAATAAAACAAATTGAATATGATTTTGTGCTGTTCGTAAATTGTTTCCGCCATGCTCGGGTCGTGAATGACCTGTGCGAGCATTAGGACTTCGAAATGCAAAATTGCGTTTTGCTTGCACAACAAATAGGCCTGTTTTCTTGTGCTGAAGTGCGCTTTCAACAAATGGAAGGAAACTTGGAATTTTGTTCGAATTTTGTTTCAGACTCTTCCACACGGCTCCAAGTGTACCACACTATGCGAGTAAGTCCATCCTTGTGATTCGAGACATGAAAGTTTGGACACCAGCAACTATGAAATCAGTCAGTCAAACTTTGCTGAGTCCCTTGTTTCTTCTTTCTTCACGGCAGAGAACAAAGCTGTTGGAATTATGAAGCCTGGGCACTGTTTCACGATTGAACCAATGATATCAGAAGGTAAGCACAACGTTTTATTTGCTGTAGTGCTTCTGGACAGAGTGTTTATATGCGTGTATATTGTTACTCGGTGTCGTAGGCAAACTGGACAAACTTCAAAGCGTTCCAAATGGCGGCTGTTTCAGGCACCTGGAGGGACCAAACGTGGCCGGACAACTGGACGGCGGTGACGCAGGACGGGCGGCGCTCGGCGCAGTTCGAACACACGCTGCTCGTCACCGACACGGGCTGCGAGGTCCTGACCCGCCGCTCCGACCACGACGGGAGGCCCTGGTTCATGGACAAGTTGTGATAGTTCATGCCTCGCGCCTCGGAAAACAGGAGGCTCGGGTTGTTGTCGTCAGTCGTGCGCTATTTTGGCAAAAAGGACGACGTTTGTGAAGACGGCGACAGGAGAGCAGTTTTTTTCAGTTTATCCTGTTGTGAGACGCGAAAAATTGTTCTCGAGTCACTTTAACCGTGTTTGAAATCCCTGTGTCTGATTATGTTCTCCACTGCATTGACACGGTTGCTTTTCCGATGTGCAATTCTCACTTGTCAACCCTCGTGTCACATCTGGACGAATGGGTGTGATTCGGACAACAAAGTTATTCCGCTTCACAGTGAAAGAACACAGGCAAAGGAGTCGCAAGCAGTCGTTCGTGTGTGTCTTTGTGGTTAAATACCGCAACTCACCTGACTCCCCTGAATCTTCACGCCGCGTTAAGACGGCACCGCGCGTTAGGGCAACTCAATCAAGTGTGCTCGGCTTTCACGCAATAAAACGCGATCTTCACAGTTTCATTGTTCTCGTCCTTGCGTTGTGCATGTAGATTTAGCGTGTAATTGCAAACGCCAAGAACGCTGTCAATGTCAACTGGTTTTGGTAGAAAAAGGCACGAACTATTCATCGAAATGCTTCGAGTGCAGAAGGCAACATCCATGGGTTGTAAGTATTTTATTCTCAAAATTGAAAGCAGGGTCGTGAGATTTCTGTGTACGAAGTGTGCCACAGTTGTGGGAAGTTCGCAAAAAAAAAAAGATGGAAACGTGAAAGTACCTTTGCTGTTGCAGCGAAGAGAGGCCCCCGCGGAGCTCCGATCACGCCTGAGATCGAGGCGCGTCTTGAAGAGGTGTTCCGCTCGACTCCGAAACCGAATTACTCAACTCTGAAAATTCTGAAGTCCGAGTGGAATGTGCCTTGTGTTAGATTGAAGGTCAGTTCTGTTTCGTTGACTTCTTGCTAGAATCGGAACTCTGGTCAGCTTCAGTTCCTACAGACTCAGAAAGCTCGTGTCTGGACGCCGAAGTTTGTTTTTGCAGGAATGGTTCCGGAATAGAGCAACCCGAACCGACGAAAACGAAACAGTTCAGTGGCAACAGCTGCAGTACGTTTCCGGAACCTACCGAGCTGAATCAACCACGACACCATTCGCTCCCGTGCCACCTGCGCGCTCAATGGGGGCACGAACAACCACGTCTTCCCCATCCCACTACGCCGCGGTGCCGCCGGGAATTCAATCGCTTCTCGTCAGCCAACAACGTCCAGAACAGTTTTCCAGACAATTTTTGTCGTCCAGACCAGCACAGACTGGCAACCCAGATACACGTCAGTCAGGAAGTGAGTGTGATTTCAACCATTTCTCGACGACAGGGCGAGCGCCAACCGGAGTTCCATCATATCCTCACATCGCACAGGCTGCGCCCACACCAGACCGTGATCAGTCATCGCTGTCGGACTTGTTTGAGTCTGAAGACCCGGACCTGTCAGCGTTGCTCAAATTGGAACCTTGGATTTTGATGGTACCCCCAACCGGACGTCCCGTGCAGCGCATCACGGGGGCCGAGTTGGAAAGTTCGTTCATTCAAGAATCTCAATCAACTTACGAGTGAACTCCTCGCACATCCTCCGGTCGGCCCAGTTCGACAGTGATAGAAACCGACATGTTGCACGACTCGTCATAATTTTGCTCATTGCGAAAAGTGTTGACCCTTTATACGATCAGTTGGTAGTTTTGCGGGTGTGGTGCTTTTTGTGAAAAAAGAGTTCAATGTGCTGTTTGGCACTGACAACAGAAATACTTGGACGTCTGGTGCGTACATAACCGTGGTTGTTCACTGAATGAAGTTCTGTGCAGAACACGTCTCTAAAATCTGATCGAGGGGGGGGGGGTCCTCATGACACAAGAAATTACAGGTGACAAGAAGATTGTTGTTGCACCAACCAGGGACGGGGTCCGTGACATCAGATCCTTCCATGAAGATTGGTTTCAAGACTCGTCGGCAGGTGATGGCAAATCTCAGACGTCAACGTGCATGTTCAGTCGTTTCCCAGAACTGCAGGTGCAAATGTTTTGGGGTTTTCACAACAAATGAGACCCAGAATACAAAAAATTTCGTGAGTGCTGTTTGGGTATTGGGCCTCTGATTTTTGATATTGGCAGCAATCTTACTCTGGGTGAGTTAGTCACCAACGACAATTTTTGGTGTCGGTTCCATTTTCATGAGGTGGGGTGCCTTTGTTGATCGATGAGTGACACTGAAGTTATAGCTGGGTGTGGACACTAAATGTCCGTTGACTTTGTTCTTTGATTGTCGACAGCGTGCACCGGCAATTATTCTTTGCATAGACAATGCACATTTCTGGACACGTCTCTGTCATTCACTTGTTTTAACCTGCCATTCACAGTTTTTTTTATTCAAATATTACGTGTCATTTTTATCGTAAAAGTTGCGATACGTTTCCCTCGGCAATTTTCCGAGGGCCTTGGGCGTTATAATGCGTGTTGATATTGACCGCATGCGTCTTGCTTCAGTTTGTTCGCTGCTTGCCTTCTTTTTTCGGACAACAATTCAGCAAATTGAAATTTTTGTCAGAAATAAACCGTGAAGCAAACTTGTTTTGTTGTCTTCAGGAGCCGAAGTCAAAATGTGGTCCTTCAGAGGGTCCCTTGCTTGAGATTTCTTGAACATCAATCTTGCTTGCTTGCAATTTGCGCACATATTGAAAGCAACAAAAATATATTATCATTTGCATCGTGTTCTTCGAATGAAAAAATGTACATACGTAGCAAGAAATTTAAGTACCCGATCGGGCGGCGTTTCTGGTGGTTCGGGTGGGAATTTTTTCAAATCCTGAGAGAATAACAAAGAGTAGGACACAATCTTCCTT
>JAAUXT010106810.1_pt1 | contig 13584 bp, 14 predicted proteins | sample 7278171 | NCBI WGS metagenome assembly JAAUXT01 (sample SAMN14350112, study PRJNA611818) | marine sediment metagenome | isolation source: surface marine sediment (1.8m) | place: French Polynesia: Moorea | collected 2018-08 | reverse complement strand
CCCGCCCCCCCCCCCCCATAGTTTGCCCTGCCCCACCCAACGTCTGCGCTGACGCACCCTTCGTGTGACCGGCCCGACCCACAGTCTGCCCTGCCCCACCCAAAGTCTGCCCTCCCTTGCTGCGAGTCCAACCGTGGTCTTGTTTTTCCCTCGGACGAAAAATGGCCGCACGGATCAAAGAAGACTCAAAGAAGCCCCGTCACCATGGTTACCGAGTACTTTATTGACCATCACAGAACATTCATTGTTTCTCTAGAGATCAACATGTAAACAACGACGTCATCATCTAAAAATGTAACACTCAAAATCACACCACGAAAGAAACAAAGAATTGGGAGTTTGAGCGAAGTACCCGTGCATGTGCGTCACCCGTGCACGTGTGTGCGGTCAGTTTGGCCTGTTTCCCCAGCAACTGTGACGCGCACGTGCCATCGTCACCGGACACTCAGCTAAAACTCCCTAACAACTCATTCGCACATAACCTGGGACAGAACTATGTACACGTTCGATTTTCGCGCGTCGCGAGTGGTACGTGATGGGTGTGTTCGTTTCTCATGCCAGGGATGGTGCCCAAAGCGTTCGTTTTTTCTTTTGTCGCGTCTCGCGAGCACACAAGAGCGTGAGAAACGAACGCAACCACGGAAATAATACTTGCAGCGAGAAAGAATACTGATTGTATTGCATTGTGTTTTGTGCGAGGGTCACAAACCCTTTTTGCACAAAAATAGCAGAAGGTTTCAACACGGAAACTTCGGGATCGTGATCGGCAACAAAAACACAATAGCAGAATGGGCTTTGAAATTCCAACAAACAAAATTCAGCAAAAATCACCCATTGGAAAGTCTGCCACGGGTTTGTCTCAGAGAAGACGACACCCGGCGTCCAGCCCGTGTCGTACTAGGGGTTTTCACATGGGGCGACGCGCGGTCGTTTTCTGGGCTGACGTCAAATATTGCGCTGTAGGATGCAATGCTAAATTTTGACGCTGACGTCAAGAAAACGACCGCGCGTCACCCAATGTGAAAACCCGTCAGGAGAGAACCACGAACTGCTTGCGCCTTGAACAGCATCTTTTGACAGTGGACGCTGACGTATCTTACGCTGACGTAGCTTACGCTGACGTCAAGAAAACGACCGCGCGGCACCCAATGTGAAAACTGCCATACGATGGTAAAACGTGAATGGGACCAAAGAATGGGACGAAAATAATCACCAGTGGAATAGTGGAGCCACCCTACGTCGGGTGTGAAACCATTACATCTGTAAACGAATCTGTGTGTTCCATTCACGCGTTGCGGCTAGCCGAGTGAGCACAAATGGCTGCCCTTGGCCGTGTTCGATTTACAAACCAGAAGCAACCGTAACCAGAAATTTTCGTCACCTATTGGTTGGCAACACGCCAGAACCAATCAAGAGACAGGACTTTCTGGTTGTGGTTCCTTCTGGTTCGTAAATCGAACACGGCTAAAATGGCTCGCTTCGCCCAATCTCCAACCCATTGGCGCGACTTGGCCGTCGGCTAGCCTCACAGGTAAATCGAATACGCCCATTGGACACAAGAACCAATCCTTACCCAGATGCCCAGAGGGGGTCCAGATGCTTCTTTTCTTCACCCAAGCTGTGACTGGAACACAACAGGGAGTTTTAGCATTCCCGTTCGTCGCCCGTGTTCCGTCTGCGTGACGTGGTCAACAGGGAGGTTTGGTTGCAACACGCGAGGGCATTTTACGTGTCACGTGGGACGCCGCGTTTTGCGACGCTACGAGTGACGTCACACGGAGTGCGCTTTGGAGTTTTCGTTGCAGCACATGCGCCGGACACCCGCAACGAGAACCAACCAAACCTCCCTACTTTTCTTCATTGTTCCCCGTGTCCACTGCGCATGCGTGTGACACACTCCGCGTCGACTGAACACGAGCCACGAACGTCCACGCTTTTACCTCCCTACCTCATCCCCCCCTAATAAACCCGATGATTGACCAGACGTTTCACACAGTCCTATGTATACATGTACATGAACCCCTCCTCTGCTATTGGCGCACGTGTGTGGCTCCCTCTATATACAACGTCGGATGGAGGTGTCACGTGACCTTATGTACAAGAGAATCGCCTCTGAACACTGTATGAGATGTGTCATTTGGTGTCTACGTACAAAATCCCTATTTACACGAATCAATGAGTGGTGAGCATGTTCTCCATCAGTATGAATCTAGTGAGGTGGTGCACGCATACCTCACTCACACACACGCACACTCCTCAGCAGACCAACCCCGCTCCATGGACCCCAATCAGTGAGTTCTGTGGCACAATCTGGATGGATACAAGAAGGAAGTTCTTGTAGATGGTGGGTCCAGGATAAAAGAAAAGACACCCCAAGCCAGGGTGGGGGCAGGGTAGATCCTCACAGTTTGCAAAATCAGAACTTTTGATCTTCAGTGGGTGTTACTTTCGGAGGTCAAGGGAGTTGCTGGTTGTGGAGAACCCTTTGGGTTTATGAGTACGTGGTCGTGCCCCACCCCACGTATCCCAAGGCCCCCACCCCCACCCCTGGTGCGCCTGGATGAAAAGGACCTGAAGGGCCCCGGAGGCCTTTGGGCTTGTGATCTGCCATCAGACACGTCTGGAACAAGCACTTGAGAACTATGTGCCAGATTCAAAACTGATGGAGAACTTGCTGTCGCGATTAAGTACTGAATCATGGGTAGAAGACGCGCGCATGCGCGTGGACATGCGCGTGGAAGTCGGAATCGGATGTCTGTACACTGCTGCTCGTCACGCTTTAATCTGATTGGCCAACAGAGACGCGAGCGTCTGGGTTCCCCTGGAAACGGATTCTCCTGTGTCTCAAGTCCGTGTCAGTGTGACTGTGTCCGGATTCGCTCGGTGAAGAGTTCTGTCCTCGCAGTCCAGCGTTTATTATTGCAGCGTTCGTTGGGTGGTGAGGTTCTTCAGGGGGTGGCGTGTGCTCGCTCTGTGTCACACTGGGTGCACCTGTCGTGCGTTGCGTCCCTGTGCACGTCAGTGGGCGCCTGGCCATGCACTCAGGCAAAAATGTCCACAACTTGCACTCCGCGTTCGATTTGTGTGAAGATTCAGGCAATAAATGCACCGCTACAGGGGATTACACTTTGGGTGGTGCGCGCACGTTTTTTGCGCTGACGTCAAAAATTACACCATTGGGTGCAATGTTAAAGTACCACCGCGTGTCACCCAATGTGAAAAGTGCCAAACGTGAGAACACAAGTGTGTGCAGTCGTTGTGCGAAAGTTCCCTCTTTGACGTGCTGACGTACACAAGGACGCAGCGCCCCCAGTGCGAGGCCGGCGGAACCAGTAGGGGGCGGCACGGCGCTCCGGCCCGGCGGGACCCGCGCTGCCACCAGGGGGCGGGGCGGCCTATGTCTGGTACTGCAGCACGGGGTTGGTGAGGCCGGGGTGCGGGTTGTTCATGCGTAGAGCGGTGAGACTCTTGTTGTACCAGTCGTCTTCGTGCGTTTCCTGCAAACATACAACAGGGACAAGCGTGAATACAGTGATCATCTCTGTCTTCGTCTCTGTTTTTCTGTCTCTGCAGCCTCCTTCAATCTCTGTTACTTTCTCTCCATTTCTCCGGCCGTCATGTCTGTTTTTGTACTGTCTGTGTCAGGAACTTATCTCTCTCTCTCTCTCTCTCTCTCTTTCTCTTATCCAGCAGTGACAAGTCTGTGTGTGTGTGTTAGTGGCACTGCAGGGACAGTGCTACAGGGACGGCGCTGTGAGGATGGTACAACCCTGGAGGCACAGCACTGCAGTGAGGCGCTGTGAGGATGGCGCTGCAGGGACGGCGCTGTGAGGATGGCGCTGCAGGGACAGCGCTGTGTGAATGGTACTACAGGGACAGCGCTGCCCGCAATGCGCTGGACTGACATCTTTGAGAAGCGGGGTCGTGCCTCCCCATTACAGAGCTGCAGGGATGTCGCTGTGAGGACAGAGCTGCAGGGACGGTGCTGTGAGGACAGAGCTGCAGGGACGGTGCTGTGAGGACAGAGCTGCAGGGACGGTGCTGTGAGGACGGTGCTACAGGGACAGCGCTGCAGGGACAGTGCTGCAGGGACGGCGCTGTGATGACGCCGCAGCACTGACATCTCTCTGAAGCGGGGTCGCGCCTCCCCATTACATCGCGGACCCCGAGCCTCGACCCTCATCAACATTCATTCTGCGCGCGCAGATCAGGGTCAACAGAGGCCGAGGCTCCTCTCCGCGCGGAGGGAGGGTGTGCGGAGGGGGGCGAGACGGGCGCAGAGAGGGGGTGGAGAGGGGACGGTGGGCGGGGGGGGGAGCGGGCGCACAAGGTGCGAGAATGGTCACACCAGGCGCACTGCGTCACGCGCTGCGTCAGCCCATCCCCGCGGTCAAGCTTCGTACGTCGTTCGCCACGTCAACGTCTTCTACCCAAGGCCCAGCTGGGGGACTGATGTCACAATCCTATGGTATACTGTTAGCTTCAATGTTAGTTTTGACGCCGACGTCAAGAATGCACCCTCACGTCTCCAATGTGAAACCGCTTGCCACTTGTCGCTTGCGTCACGCTGGATGCGTCACGCGTCTTTCTCTACGTCGCGTGACCCTGTCTCTATCTCCGTCCCAACACCCTCGCAGTGTGCCTCAATTTTCTCAGACTTCAGTCGCTCTGACCTCCCCTCCCTCCCTCCCTCCTCTCACACGCGAGTCATTTTCCCCGTAGCAGACAATTTCCCTCTGCACTGACCCCCCAGAACGGGGTCACCCAGGACTCCGCACGCGCTGCGTCCCTACACAACTCAATGCGTACAGGACCCTGTAGGGAGTTTGGGTCGTGGTGAACATTGCTCCGGTGTGGCATGTCACGTGTTCTTGTTTCGTACGGCAGATAGGTTACAAGTGTTTGCTTCAAGCACTGGACGGACCATCATGAACTCAAATAATCTTGCCGCCTATTGGCTGACAACTTTCCACAACCAATGAGAAGCCGGAAAAATGTTCCAGTTTGTCGTCCGGCCTAGCACGGCTGTGGACGACAGTGACGTCACGTGACTTGCACAGTGCGTTACGTCATGCGGGCACAAGACAAGTCGGAGACACAGTGCTACAAGACAGTTGCGCAGAGACGCAGCGCATGACGCGTTCCTTGTGACGTAACGTCCCGGACGCACGACGTGACGAATGAAGGACGCAGATCCCCGGCGTGGACTCGACTTGACGTAGCACGTGACGTGCTCGCCTGACGTAGCGTGTGACGCCCCCTCGGTTCGTCACGTCTCGCTGACACACGAGATTATCCCCGTTAATCCAATAATCCGCGTGATTGACGTCGGACTTGTTCTCTTCGGGCCGCTGCGCGGTTTCAGCGCTGACGCGTTCCGTGGAGAAAGTGCGACGCTGCGTCGTCGCGTGGAGGAAGCGCCATGTACGAGGTATGGGGGTGGCACGGAAGGTTGGCCTCACGGGGGACAGCAGGTGAAGGACAGCACACAGAGAGTGACGCGTTGGTGGTGCCCACAAAAGGCCACGCGGGGACCATGTCAGGGGGAACCTTGGAGGGGCTAACACAGAGGCGCACACAACAGAAGGGCGCCAGGGATGTTCCACTTGGGTAGCACCATTTAGGAGGACCACGTGAGGGCTGAAAAGTGACGGGAAGAGTGTTATTTTCGAGTTCGGAGTGGGGCAGAGCGTTCAAATGCGTGTTGTCTGTCTTTCTGTGCGTCAACAAAGAGCGGGATGCACTCCTTATTCTGGGTCCGCCAGAGCAATCTGCGTTCTCCTTTTCCGAAACACGAAACCAGAAGAAACCAGAACAGCAGTGCGCAAAGTGCCTTTCATGAGATGTCGGATTCGCACCGGGAGGGACTCTCCGATTGTGGCGCTGATTCCCGGAGAGGGGAACACGAGAGAGGCAGGAGGGAGGGAGAGAGGGAGGGAGAGAGGGAGGGAGCAAGAGGGAGAGAGACAGCGAGGAGAAAGAGAGGGGGAAGAGATGAGAGAGGGGGGTAGAGGGAGAGGGAGAGGAGGGAGAGAGGGAGGGAGAGAGAGAGGAAAAGAGAAGAGAAATGGCAGGGAGGGTGAAGAAGGAGGGAAGGAGAGAGAGAGAGAGAGAGAGAGAGAGAGAGAGAGAATGAGAGAGAGAAAGAAAAGAGAGGGAGAGAGAGAAATAGACAGGAGTGAGGAGGGAGAGAGAAAGAGAAAAGGGAGGGAGCCCAGTCTCTGCTGCTGCATTCATGAGGAGCTTCCTGGTTTTGTTTCTTCTGCACCATTCTGACCCCGGACGACCCCTTTCGTGACCCACTTGCGGATCCGCCCCAGCGACGCGAAACCAGATCGAGGCCGCAATCCCTGACAGGATTTTTTTGAAAGACAGCTCAGGGACGCGGGCGGCGCTTTCTGTCGCGGGTACCAGGCAGGAAACCCGAGGCCCCGGCGCGTCGAGCGCTCACGCAGGCACCGGCTGCATTATTAACGAAAGCAATAGGCGAAATGTACCTACCCTTAGGACCCCTTTGCGCACGCTCAAACGCATGCGCCAACCCCGGACATTTTTCGCGCCATTTTTGCGCACGTCTCCGCGGGGCGGCGGGAATTTTGGTTTTGGCGGGAAATGTGGATTTTTCGCAGGGTAAGTGCATTAACATCCAGAGAAGGACGCGCGGTCCACACAGCTTGGGCGAGGGTCAAATTCGCTCGATATTTCCAATCTACGGTGTAATTAAAGACCTCAACTTTCGACCCCGTCTGGTCAGGGGGAGGGAGGCGGCGGGGACCGAGACCGGGGACCAGGGAGACGGTCGGGGGGAGGATCCATGGGACCTGGAACCAAGTGAAGCCTTTTGCCCTCTCGCTCCTAAACACTCTGGGGTGTATGTGGAAGTAGTTCTTGGTTTTGCTGAATTTCATTCAAAGACTCTGCAATGATCCAGGTTGTGGCCAAAAATGATGTTTTGATTTTCTTCGCAAGTGATGTTGAGCAAATTTCATAGGTTCTGTCTCCCTGTGTCTCTGTCTCTCTCTTTGCCTCTCTTTCTCAGTCTCTTTCCCCAGGTGTCTCTCTCTGTCTCTCCCTCCCTTCTCTCCTCTCTTTCAGTCTGTCTTCTCTCTTTTTCTCTTTTTCTTTCTTCTTTTCTTTCTTTCTCTCTCTTCTCTCTTTTGCTCTCTCTCCTCTCTCTCTCTTCCTCTTCTCTCTCTGTCTCTCTCTGTCTCTCAGGGTCTGTCTATCTCTGGTGCTGTCAGGCCCCCCTGGTCGTCACCCACTGGACCCGCCCCTTCCCAGGAGGCAGCGCCGTATTGAGAAGACGCCCCGCTTCGGAACACCGCACTGAATCTCAACCGCCTTCATGCGCGTCCTCTGGTCCCCGAGCCTCGCCCTGGGTCCCGCGTCCTTCCCCCGCGTCCCCCACCCCGCCTGGTTCCCGCCTCGCCCGGCGCGCCGGCGCACACCGTTAATGAGACCCTCTTCACACCACACACCTCACGCAGGGCAACCCACCGCCCCTGCGTCCCCCACGCCTCCCGTGTGAACCTCCTTAGCAACCAACCCGGCAACGCCAAATCAATTGACCAGTTTGCAACCTTGATTTTATCAAGCAATAGTCACCGAGAGAAAGTGAATCTTGATTAAGGGTAACAAGGTAACGGGTCCAGGCCGCGTTACCACAAACTGAATTGTCCCGTGATACCCCTCACGATCCCGACGCGTTAAACACAGCGGAATTGCCATGGCAACCGACAAATCAGGGTGGATTTGAACAGTATTATGGGCCTGTGCCACACTGAATGCGTCAAAAGGGATTTTGTTACGTTTTGTTACGTTGGGTGACGTGCGGTCGTTTTTTTGACGCCGACGTCAAACAAATCTGCCGCGTGTCACTCAATGTGAAAACCACTTGAAAGGGTTTTCTCACTGGATGACGCACGGTCTTTTTTGGGCCTGACGTCAAAATGCCACCATTGGGTTCAAAGTTAAATTTTGACGCCAACGTCAAAAGAACGACCCCCAATCACCATTTGACGCCGACGTCAAACAAAACGACCGCGCGTCACCCATGTGAGAACCGCTTCACGCGTTGCGTCTCTGTGAAGGTCAATGAGCGTCTCTGGGTGCTGTGTTCGCACGATGCGTGTCGCCACCAGTTCACGTGGGACATGGAATCAAGATGCCATCTTGGTGAACACAAGCGTGCGTGACTTCCTTGCTGCACATGCAGAAACACAGACACAAACATTTCTACTTGTGTTGAATTTTGCGTGCGTGATATGGAGTTTTCACATTGGGTGACGCGCGGTCGTTTTCTGGATTGACGTCAAAAATTCCACCACTGGGTTCAATGTTAAATTTTGACGCCGACGTCAAAAAAAAACGACCGCGCGTCACCAATGTGAAAACCGTGGTACTTCAGCTGTTTGTCGCACGAGCACCATGTCTGCGTCGCAAGCGACGCCGCATTCGTCCTTCCCGCGTACACAGTGACGTCACGACGCACCCAGTGTGAAACAGACCAAGGGAGACGTGAGTGTGTTCCTTTAGTGCAGAAGTCACCGCCATCGCTGTTCTTTTCCCGAGCTTCGCGGCACGCAAAAGAAAAGCGTTGCCTGGCAACCAAAACCTTTGGTGCTCTCAACTGGACAAGGGTCACTCGGAAAGGCCAGGGAGACACGAAAGGCTTCAGGCTTTGTCCCGCAAGGCCACAGGGCCACACAGATGTGAACAAAACATTCATTGAAAGGATAAGAATGGGAAAACACCACGCCAGGTTTCAGGTCCAGTTGCAAAGAAAGCAAAGAGAGGACCTGGGCGAACAAGGCTCTGTTAATGCGTTCCAGTCCAAAATTCATCCAAGGAAGTACCTCCATGATCCTCAGAAAACCGGACACTGCTCTTTCTTCTCAGCAATTTGCACCACGGATGCAATGTTCCAGACTTTCCTTGTAGGGAGTTTACAAGTTGCACTTCGGTCCCCTGCCCCAATCGGTGGAGATGTGAACCTCAATTGATCCACGGATTGCGACGCAAAGACCCCGACAGCTAAAACTGCCAGTTCTTTTCTTGAACGAACCTCCCTCCACCTTGGACGACCTTGAACTTGTCCTTTTCCTCATCAGCTGAAGAAACTACTGCAAATGTCTTCAGCAAACCTCGTTTTCGCGTGACAGCGTCGCCAGACAGAAGACGAGGCAGCAGCGTCTGCAGACGCAGAAAGGACAGGGAAACACGGCGTCTCACAGAAAGACGCGGGGAACTACACAGAAAGACGCGGGAGCGCGGAAAGGACAGGGAGACACAGCGTCTCTCAGAAAGACGCGGGAACCTCACAGAGCGACGCGGGAGCGCGGAAAGGACCGGGAGACGCGGCGTCTCTCAGAAAGACGCGGGGACCACAGAGAGACGCGGGAGCCCCGCCTCGGGCTGAGGCGCCTTTGAAAATTACAGGCTCCTGAGATCAAGGGACCCTTTGAAATATTCAGGCTGCGGGCAGCTCTGAAAACTGCGGTGGCGAAGGGTCAGGTCCCTCTGTAGGGGGATCCAGGGGTCAGGCTCCCTGTAGGGGGATCCAGGGGTCAGGCTCCCTGTAGGGGTGGGTCCAGGGGTCAGGCTCCCTGTAGGGGTGGGTCCAGAGGCCGGGTCAGGTCCCAGGGATTTGGCTTCGGGGATCAGATCCCCTGCTGCAGAAGATCCAGAGGCTTTTTCTGCTGAATCCAGAGTTTATACAAGGGACCTTCTCCATCAAACCCTCTTGTGGTCCCTGAGGGCTTGCCTGGCATCTGGCGTGATCCTCTGTGTGCCCCCCTAAAATAACCACCCTCTGACCAAATCTTGGCTCCGCCCCCCCCCGTGTTTGGCGATGACATCTCTGGAAACTTGCGATGGCACCGGGTCAGTTTGCCTGGTCCCCGGTGGAGCAAAGGGCGTCTGAAGCGGCGTCACCCTGGTCCCCGCTGGAGAAAGGCGCCTGTGAAGCCGTGTCACGTGCCCTTTGAGTCACGTGTCACTCTGTGAGGAGTTGTCCCGGCCCGCGTATCATATTTTCACCAGGACAAGGGGCGTGTCCATGGCTCGGTCCTTACAGGACCACCACACCCTCCCAATGAGAAAGTTGTCAGAAGATCACCATACGCTCCTATTCACACAGACACAACAGTTCCTCACAGTCTTTGTGGGACCCACCACCGCGTCTCTCCCACAGCCAAACCAGAACCACCACACTCTCTACAAAAATCTCACAGGACCACCACACCCTCCCAAAGAGAACGTTTTCAGAAGATCACCCACCACACGCTCCACCCACCACACAGAGACTCCAGGAACACCCTCCCATCCCCACAGATTCTTCACAGTACTTTTTCCCACCGCAGTCTTGGCAGGACCACCACACCCTTCAACCCGCCACACAGTATTTGCGAGCCCGGACAGAACCACCGCACCCTCACATCCACCACAGTGGACCTATGTTGGACCACCCTACGTTTCCATCCCCACACAGTCTTTACAAGACAGCCACACCCTCTTTTCCAGAACTTTATCTTCACGTCAGCTGCACCTCACAAGCATGAGAGTTTCGGCCAAGGGTAAACTTGTGTTGTTTGAAGGGTTTTCACACAGGCGACGCGGCGTCAAAATTTTGACGTCGTGCGGGCTGACGTCAGGAATGTATTTTGATGCCCTCCATTGAGTTCCATGCAGACGTCAAAATTTTGACGTGTGCGTGGACATTTTTGACGCAGATAGGGCCTGTGTGGAAATCTCTTTACGCTTCGTGCACGAATAAACTCGACGTAACATTTCAATAGGGAGTTTTAGCGACGTACCAGGTTGACGTAACATTTCAGTAGTGAGTTTTAGCGACGTACCAGGTTGACGTTGTAGGAGTCCATGGAGATCTGCTGCATCTGACGGGACATGCTCGGCATCTGGGACGACGGCATCGAACCCATGCTCGAGAACTGCGCCATGGCGGGAGGGTACGAGGACTGCATCTACAATACAGCTAAGGTTATTGCTGCGTCCTGTATGGCGGGACGCGTCACGTACAATCCTGCGTGTAAGGCCCACTTTTTGTGCTCAAAGATTTACGCCAAAAGGGGTTGGTCTAGAAACAGCCTGCAAAGGGGTCTTGTGAGCGGGAACATGTGGTACGTTTCCTGGCTCATTGTACGTTCACTGGTGGGTACAGCGTGGGTCTGTACCCACGTACTGTGGGTATACACAGTGCGTGAATACAGTGGGTGGGCACAGCAGGTACGTGCCTGTGGGTACTGGGACGGTGGGTGGGCACAGTGGGTGAATACAGGAGGTGGGTACAGCATATGAGTACAGCAGTTGGTGGGTACACGGGTACGTACCTGTGGGTACCGGGACATGGTATTGACGCCCTGTCCCGGGTACGGGTACGTCCCCCGGCTGGTCGCGGGGTAGATGTTCCTCATCATCCCATTACACGTCGGCATCACCGGACTCAGAGACTTGGCGAGCTGCTTCTCCTGCTTCCGGTACTTAGCGCGGCGGTTCTGGAACCAGACCTGGAAAATACAGGGGGAAACGGTCAATAGGGAGGTTTATCTGGGTGCTGTGGTGAACTGCGCCGTGGCTCGTCGCGGAGTGGGGCAAGGGGGGGGGGGTCTCCGGCCCCTACAAAACAAGTGCAAAATGCAGTGGAAAGCGAATCAGTAGGGAGGTTTCGTTGTGGTGATTGGAGAACTGTGTCGTGGCTCGTCGTACGGTGAGGCTCGGGCAACTCCCCCACTCCTCCTGGGCAGCAAAACAAAGTGTTCGAGTTTGTTTCGGAAAGTTTTACATGGAAAAGGGTGTGAGGCATGTGGGTGTTGATCACACGCACACACACACACACACACACACACACACAAACACACACACACACACACACACACACAATCATCTTTCATTCATAATGTTTAACATTGACAAAAAAGTCTCCGCAATGCAAAAAATTTCAAAGCAGCATGAAATTTAGTCCGTGTGTGTCGAGGGCACTACACCCTCCCCAGTGATCAGCCCCTCTCTCACCACTTTGCACACAAGTTGATAATTTTCAATTATCCATTCATCTGTGCGCGTGTTAGAGCGATGCTGCTGTGGAGGGGGGTGTTGAGTGATGCTAATCTGCGCGGGAGAAATCGAGCGTGAGGGCCCCGCGTGCACTGTCAAAACAGTGAGCAGACTGGCACGTGCAGAATACACGTGTGTGTGTGTGTGTGTGTGTGTGTGTGTGTGTGTGTGTGTGTCTGTCTGTCTGTCTGTCTGTCTGTCTGTCTGTCCGTGTTGTGGTCTGTGCGTGTGATGGAAAGAAGGAGGGAGGGGAAGGGGAAATGTGTGTGTGTGTGTGTTTGTGTGTATGTGTGTGTTTCTGTGCGTGTGCGTGTGTGATGCCCCCGCGCATTGTCAAACAGCAATAAATTTTATTGAACACCGTTCTATTCCTCCGCAACAGTCACTCACACACACACACACTCTCGCACACAATCACGCACACGCACTCACACGCACTCAGACGTGCACAAAGTTTTCACACAAAAAACTCTCACGCGACAGACTACCTGACACGTACACACGTACACCTGTACACACACACGCACACACGCACACACACACACGCACAGCACTGTTCTCACAGCCCCCTCCCCCTGGGGCCGGTGGGGACAGGCCTCCCCCTCTTCTCCCGTCATGTCGCGAGCGATAATTAGTGGCTCAAGTCGAGCGGACTCGACAAGGCGACATGTGTCGCCTGCCATGTGGCCCTCCCAGCCCCTCTCATCCCCTTTTATCGCCCCTGGGATCAGGCCCTCTTCACTCTGGAGCTGTTCAAGCTGAATTCGTGCAGGGCTGCGTCCCCGCACAACACTCGTCACAGGCTCTCCCAGTTTCTGTCAGTTCCACCAGTCTGAGACCCCAGATGCTGTGTCTCTGTGCAACAGACCTTGGCTTCTCTCATGCTTTCCAGAGGAAGATTTGTTCACTGGATTCGCCGTTCGTTGAGCCTGTGTGCGCCACACTCCCTGTCCTTGTACAACAAGTCCCGGCTCTCTCATCTCCTCTCCTCACAATGTTCACTCCAGACACATCACGCCTGTATTGGGGCTCCTGCGTGTTTTGCGTCTCTTGACGCAATGCGTCGCGTGCGCTGTGTGAAGCATGCCGCACTTATGCAGAGAGCAGAGACGCAAAGCGTGTTGCACCCAAGGTGCCTCTTCCCGATCACACGCCTGAAGTGACGCAACGCATGACGCACTGACGCAAAACGTGACGCACTGACGCAGTGCCTGACGCACTGACGCAAAACGTGACACACTGACGCAACGCGTGACGCAGTGACGCAGCGCGTGACGCCCCCTGCGCGCCCCCTCCCGATCAGCCCTCTCCTCACCACGTGTCCTCACCCCCGGGGGTCGACACGAGGGCCGAGGATGAGAAGCTCGGGGCAAAAAGCAAAAAGCTAAAAGGGGGATTTCGGGCGCTAATAGTGTGTGTGGAGCGATAATGGGATCGGCCCGTGTGTTTTGCGGTGCGGGGGGGGGGGGGGTGCCAGGAAATTTGTGGGGGGCGCCCACCGGGCGAGGTGGG
>JAAUXT010071144.1_pt1 | contig 13586 bp, 12 predicted proteins | sample 7278171 | NCBI WGS metagenome assembly JAAUXT01 (sample SAMN14350112, study PRJNA611818) | marine sediment metagenome | isolation source: surface marine sediment (1.8m) | place: French Polynesia: Moorea | collected 2018-08 | reverse complement strand
CCCCCCCCCCCCCCCCCCCCCCCCCCCCCCCCCCCCCCCCCCCCCCCCCCCCCCCCCCCCCCCCCCCCCCCCCCCCCCCCCCCCCCCGCGCCCCCCCCCCCCCCCGGCGGCGCCGCCCCGGCCCCGCCCCCCGCCCGCGCCCCCGGCCCGGGGGCGGGCGGTGGGGGGCACGGGTGGGGTGGGGCAGAGTTGGGTGCAATTGGTGTGGAGTGGGGTGGGTGTGGTGTTGTGGGGTGGGGTGGGGTGGGGTTGGGTTGGTTGGGGCAGGGTGGGGCTGGGCGGGTTGGGTTGTTTGGGGATGGCATGGGGCAGAGAGGGTTCGTGGTTGATGGTGTGCTGTGGTGGGGCAAAGCAAGTGGGTGGGCAGAGTGGGTGGATGGCTTGGTGGGCAGGTGGAGACGGTGGTACAAAATGGGTGGGTGTGGTTGCAGGGTTGAACTGGGACCTGATCCCTCAGGGTCCTGGAAAATACATTTGGACCTGGCCCAAAAGGGATCTGCGCCAAACCGCAGGATCAAACGAACCCTGACCCTGAGGCCCCCAGCACCGCACCATGACTCGCCTGGGGTTGAGTGGGTGGGGTAGGGAAGGTGAGGTGGCATGACATTGGGCAGAGCAGTGAGTGGAGTAAGGTCACCTGAGTTGGGTGTGGTGAGAAAACTTATCAGTGTTGAAACGCGGCTCCAGCCGCTTGGTTTGATTGCAATACATGCGCGAGCCTCCACCTCTAGCAACCCACGCATCCACAACGGAAGAACTGCGCGGAGCTGGACCTCAGATCTGTGTGTGTGTGTGTGTGTGTGTGTGTGTCTGTGTGTTTGTGTGTTTGTGTGTGTGTGTCTGTATGTGTGTGTGAACCTGCATGTGTGCACGTGTGTGTGTGTGTGTGTGAGGTATGCAGACCTGGTACGCAGCGCCGCGTCGCTGCGGAGCCGCCTCGCTATTGTTTTCCTCTGGAGCCGATAAACATTCATCTTGAATCCAAACACGGCCCAAAGCAACAGATTGATCCGTGAATAATTTATCGGCGCCACTCGCTCCGAGGCTGATCGTATTCGCCTCGGCTCGGGGCCTCGAGACGCCGGGGGCGCGCCGTGTGCGTCACGTGGTGCGTCACGGGGTGCGTCACATGGTGGGTCACGGGGTGCGTCACATGGTGCGTCACGTGGTGCATTATAGGGTGCGTCACGTGGTGCGTCACATGGTGCGTCACGTGCTGCGGCAGGTTTGGCTTGTTTACGAGATTCCATGTAAAAGTGAAGCGTAGGAATTGGCCGCAACCCTGGAAACGCAAGCGTAACTTTTGGCATGTATGAGAACGTTTGCGTTTGTGTTTCCAGGTTGCGGACTGTTTGCTAAAACTCGCTACTGTATCCATGTCATGATGTGGCGTAGAACGCAACATTTTCACGTCCTCGCCTACGTTCTGCTTTGCGGAACCTCTCTATTCATGACAAGCGCGTGTGCGCATTCACAGAGTGCTTACCTCTCACCCTGCAGGACACACTGCGGACAATAAAATCACTCCTGGGTAAATGAGAACACGATGTTCTCTCTCAAGAACATGAATTTTTTTGCTCACTGACAACAGAATGAGGGACACATTCCAATCATTGAGAATAAGATCTGAGGAAAAAATGTCACCATGGAAATGCTGTACGCATGCGCATGTGCACAAAAAGGTTTTGTGTTTGCAGAACCTGCCTGTTGGGCTGCGTCACGCGTTGAGTCCCTGATTCTGGATGTTTCAATGCGTCGCCGAGTTCCGTCAGGCTTGATTCACACTGGATGCGTTGTGAGTTGCCTCCGTGCACAACAGTCTGCGCGCTTGCGTCACAGCCTTTCACACCGGAGGTTCTGTGCCCACTTGAAATTCAGAGAATGTTTACCGTGTCGTTGCGATGCAGCACAACTTGAACAGGAACAAAGCGCCTGTGTGGGTGGAGCAGAGGTTCACACTGCTGTGCACGGTCCTGCAGCGGCAGTGAGGCTCCACCGGAAGTGACGTTGTGAGCGGAAGTGAATCACCGGAAATGAATCACACGAAGTGAATCCACCGGAAGTGAAATCCCTGGAAGTGAATCCACCGGAAGTGAACAGGTCTGTGATTCTGTTGTCGGGACCGACCCCCACAGGGACCGCACAAGGTGCAGACACGTCACCACGATGGTGCAGCGAGGGGGAACAAGGCCCAGGCCCCGTCCCGTAGGTGGGGCCGGAGCAGCTTTCACAAGAGACTGTCAGTCACAGGAACCGAATCTCAGAGCTGCCGTGGCGCTGTCGTGGGCTTGATGTTGTTCACCGGAAGTCAACACAAGTTCCGGTTGTTCACAGGAAGTCAGTGCACATGACTGGAGTCTCACGAGGGAACTGCCGCGGACTTAGATCTTTCAGGTTTTGGAGCCTGGGCTCCACTGAGCCCGAAACTCAACACTTTGTTTTTGTACCAAAGCTGGTCCTTTCTCTACAAGTTGACGTCTCAATGTTGCAATTGGTTCCTTCACCAAAACTGCGAACACGAGTCTCAGTCCTGGGTCCGCCAGGGGGAGCCAGCAGTGAGCGCCGTTCTCACGGAAAACACCACACGCCACAACACAAGGCGCATCAACCACGACGCAACACGTGACGCGCGCGGTAGGAACCCAGCTCCTGTAACGCCACCTATTTTAGAAGCCAACCGCCCCCTGGGGCCGATTAGAGCTCGCTTCAAGCCAAGGTAATCAAGTCTCGGGGCGGGGGTGACGCGCACAGCGCTGCTGCAGCCAAGGTCTCTCATTCCAACTTTGTTCGCAAGGTCACACGCCTTCCTGGAGTTCTGCCTCAGACTCAGTGAGTAGTGAACGTCTCAGCGCCAGGTTGGACCTCTCTCTCTCTCTCTCTCTCTCTCTCTCTCTCTCTCTCTCTCTCTCTCACACACACACACACAAACACACACACACATGTACGCACACAAGCACACCAGGAGTTCAACCCCAGTGTCTCCTCACCCGCCCCTGACCGACCCTGGACAGAGCAACCAACCCTCTGGATCCACCTGAGACTGGAACTCCGTGTCCCCGACCCAGGTGGGAGACTTGACCCCAATTATTGGTGAACCTGATTCAAAAGCCATTGAATTCACTCCCCACCAAAGGACCTACAAATTGACCTATTTTTCTGGGCTTGTCTCCTGATCTGGCCTGAGCCTCACAAAGTGACAGCTGAATCCGGGCCAGAGTGGCAATGGATTGAGTCCCAAGGGACCCAGGGGTGGAGCCAGGGTCTCCAGGGCCGGATCCAGGATATCACAAGTGAATCCATGGTTAGACCAAATTCTGATGCAGCCCCAGGGTTTGCAGTAGAAGATCTACTAGGAGGCCCCTGACACCAACGTTCCCCAAACCCATAGAAAAGTATGGACCTTCTGAGAGGACACAAGGATTTTCTTTCTCAACTTGGATCGTTCCTGAGTTTCGGAAGGTCCACTCTTGACCAAACCCTTCTGTATGTTGGGCCACGTCACGGGTGCTGCTTCCCTGCCTGCACCCTGGATCTCTCCCCATTTGGATGACATTGTATTGAGTCTCTCCCCAGCCGTGTGAGGCCCTGGGGCGCCCCCGGCTCCTGCACCGAGAAACGTAATGCGCTCCATCCCAACTCCCCTGCAGCCACCACGCTGCAATTTCTTCAAAAGCACTTTCTTACAAAGCCTTGAATTACGCTTTTCAGATGGAGGGAAATAGATTGAACTAATTTGATCAGGAACATAAACCACGGGCCTCTTTCTCCCCAGACTGCGAATTTGAGATACAATTTTAATGCTGCATGTCAAGATGAATGGAACGGTAGTCATGGCATTGTGACGCTGTCGTCTGGGGAACCTGGAGAAGGACAGAAAATTGTGTCGGGAATGAACCAAAATGCGGAGAAAGCGGAAGGTTGACGAACTCGCAGTGCCTCACAATCTGACTCTTTGCCGAGAGAAGTGGGATCATACCAACCCATTCTTGGCATTGCGTTCGGGAAAGACCAGGGCACGTTCGAGTTATGGGGCAGGAGGTTTGGATCGGACGGGTTGGAATAAGGTGCTATGTATGGGTGTTCAGACCAGCATCGTTCCGTTGGCCCTCAGCTAGCTGAATCTGTGTGCAGCATTCATCAGGAGAAAGGAGCCAATCCCTCCTGTCTCTATCAACAGGGTTGCATGAACAGGTCCATACATGTGAAGGGTTGAATTGTTCATTTACTAAACCTACCTGAGCTTTAGCAAGGAAGCCCAGAGTGTGGGTGAGGTATACCTTGATATATACCTGAAGCTGTGTGGATGCACAGCTTCAGAGGAGAGTGGGAAGGAATCATGGGTGATCGAACCGCTAATCAAGGGTTCAATTCAAGATGGTTCGATTACACAACAAAGGCGAGGCAGAAATCGTGCGGGGGGGGGGGAATCAAACACGGCAGATATGGCATCAAATTCTGAGGACACGTAAGAATTGTCACAGTTTGAACTGAGAGTTCGAGTTCAGTGAAATGACGCACGCACAGAACGTGAGAACTGAGACATCCTCCGCACATGTTGACAGCACGTGGAGAAGCCTGATAAGAGAGCATCTCCCATGTCTCTCCATGTCTCTCTCCATCCGTGTCTCTCTCCCATTCCTGGAAGACGGTGAAGCGCTACAAGACATGCTTCCGTCTTATGTCTGATGGAGGGGTGGATCCAGGGGACCCCACCCCAGATCCAGGGCAAAGTGCGGGACTCCACCCTCCAGTTCCTCATGTCAGACCCCTGGGAAGCGAAGTACTTTCTGCACCTCAGCCCTTGTGCTCAAGGACACCGCTAGCGCTGTGTTGGTTTCCCCATGATTTGGTGCACGAATAGATAGTTGCAACACGTGCGACGCCCCCGTGCCATGTGTGAGGTGGCACTTCAGCCTGGAAAATGTGTAGGAATTGTTCTCTGCTCTGTGCAGTCAGTATTATTCCAGATACAAAGGGTAAATACAGGACAAATTATTTATAGCAGGAAAACAGTATCTGAAAATTTGAACATGTTTTCTAAATGTCACAAAAGGCAAAACTGATTTCCAGCCTGGGGTGCCACGTCGCACGTCACACGCGTGCCTTGCCGGTGTTGGAACTAAACCTCCCTGATGTCCATGCCAAGGATCCGCCCTGCCTCCTGTTTCCATCCCGGCTTCACCTGGCCGCGCGATTCCTTATCCAGTGAATCCAGGACTCAGTTAATTTCGGGGGAACATGCCCCTCACGTGCCTGGATGTGATTGGGCGGCGGGGAAGCTGACAGCCCCGTCTGCCCTCTCTGCACTCAGGTCCCCAGTCAGTGTTAAACCCTCATTTCATGGAATCATGGCAAGAAAAGTAATTTCAGTTGCAAAGAAATACCTGCACATCGAAATATTGGCCTTCTTCCAAAATCCTGCTGAAGTCAAAGTCAGTTGGGGTTCACACACAGATGACGCGGCGTCAAAATTTTGATGCGACGTCAGGAACGGACTGGACCGTTTTCTTGGTGCTCTTCATTGGCCCACGCGTCAAGAAACCTCTGTGTGTGAACCCCGGGTGACTTTTGCTCTCATGGGGGTCCCTGGCATCAAAATATTGTTTAGCTTGACGTCTGTGTGAATCACTGTCTTGTCGAAGGTACTCAACTCTCAATGCAATGTCTTGCATCATTGTCAGCTTCAGCCTTTCCTCCTGCTTCTTTAGTTTTCTAAATGAAATCTGACAGGCTGCCAGGCTCACAGTATTCAAGACAGAAGCTACATGCACACTGTGTTCCCGGATTGTTCAACATCCAAAACCTTTGTGATTTTATCGTGGCCCAGGGAACGATGACTTGACAAAACGATTGGGCTGGATTTCCTGAGCGAGCTGGTAAGCATCACATCTTCATCAACTGTATTTGGACAATTTCTGTTGTGGAGGGTGGGGGCAGATTCGCTCTTGCATTTCCCCATGAACTAGGTCCTTCCCCTTTTTTCAGCACATGAGGTCACCAGGACCTTTCTTTCTTTTCTCTATATACAGAATGCAGTCCCATTGAATTTCAACCAGGACAATGTGTTATCTGGAGTGGAGCTCCAAAGGGCCACGCCTGAGCATTGTGAGTGGTTGGAACCTGGAACCAAAGGGCCCTTTTCAGATTGTAGTGTGAAGAGACAAACAAATCAATTTTGAAACAATGCATGGTGAATTGTTTACTTGTTATGCCTGAAAAAAGTTTATTTTCTTGAAACCATGCAGTAAGATGTGCACATTTGTACAATGTAGTGGAGTGGGAAAAGCTCTTCACCTGTGGGATGAGAAACAAAATGCAATTGAAGAACTTATTTGATCATTTTTCTCTTTTCTTTTTTGTTTCTCAAGAGAGCTCTGGATGAGGTCACAACAAACACCAGAGGGTTCAGAAGTGCATTGAGGGGAGTAACAGCCCCAACTGCCCACACAATCATGTCAGGTGGATATTGTGAAAGAAACAAGGAAACAAGAAAAATTGTGTTTGTTGTTGTCCAGCAAATTATGTAGGCAACAGTTGTGAAAATCAACTGAACAACAAGGCCTCTTGTCAGTTTAGTTTTGCCAGCTGAAGCTGTGGTTTTGTCAGATTTGTTCAGTTCACTCAACAACCCAAAATGGGCAACAACAATTGAGGCCGATGTACACATTTGCAAGATGGCAACACAAAAGGTGACTGTCATTGCAAAAATGGGTGACTTTCTGGGGTCAACAAAGGCAGCGCAAAGACCAGTGGCCACTTTGTTGTCAATGAGTTCTTGAACAGACCAAATTAATACAGAAACACACAAGGAACAAAAGATAATACTGACATCACATTTGAATACAAAACTTGACAATTTGAATTTTGTGTCCATTGGATGCTTCACAATCATAAATCTAGAAAGCGACAAGAAGAAAAGGAGAAGAGGGTCAGATATGTTGTAAAACAGGAGACAAATCAGTGCAAATTTGCAGAAAAAACTAGATCTCCAACTTTCTTCGACTACAAAAAATGAACCAACATACAGAAGATCAACAATCCAGACAATATAAAGGTAAAGCCCACAACACACCTCGCTTGCATTGACACACCATGTTGAGATTGTGTTGGCTGCGTTCTTTTCATTCTGTGCCATGAACAACAAAATAATTGAACATAGATTCAGTAAAAATACCAAGGATGACAGGGCCCTGAAACATGCTTTCATTGAGAAATTTGGCAACAAATTAGAGCAAGTAAAGAACCAGGGACTCTGAGCATCACACTGTACTGAGGTGGAAACAGCACAGCACAGGTGATAATCATCAGTTTCAAGTGATTCCAGACTCAAGTCCTTGAAGACATTTGCTTTTAGTGAAAGGAGTCTGTTGCCAATCAAAGACAAGACTTTCAGTTTTGGTGTTTCCAGAAAAACATCTTTTCCAAAGGTGTTGAGGTCATTGTGAGACAAATTCAGAGACACCAAAGCCTTCATATGAGCAAATCCTTGTGAAAACACTTGTTTGATGCCATTCTTGACAAGGTTGACATTTTTCAAATGAACATTTTGTTCAAAACAGCCGCTTTTGACAACCTCAAAGCTGTTTTGTCTCACTGTCAAAAAAATCAAACTTTTTGGAGGGAAGAAGCCACAGGTGATAGTTGTATTGGTACTGATCAATGAAAGGAAAATCAAACTTTCCAAGCTGACCAAATCACTCCTGCCAATTGTCAGGTTCACAAAGATCACCACTTGAAACATTTTCCAACTGATGGAGCTCTCACCATGAAGCTGTGTGCACAACAGTGTGCTGAGCAAACAGTGACAATTGAAAGGGCATTTTTGAGCTTTGAACTTACAGAAATTTTCATCATCACCAGCTTTACAATCTCTGCTACCATCACATACTCTGTGCAAATGAACACAAATTGTTGTATTCGTGCATTTGTACATGTTTTTGCAGAGGCGGGTGAGACAAAACTTGCTTTCATCTACCCCTCGTGGACAATCCCAGTTGGCATCACACACATACTTCCAAGGTAAGCAATAATAGACATGGCATTTAAACATCACGTTGCACTCAAAGTCTCTGCAGTTGATCAAATGTGCTCCGTTTGAACAGGGAACAATGTTATTTTCATTTCCCAAAGTGTAGACACACACATTCGAAACATTGAAACATTCTTGTTGATGAGATCTGCAAGGATGTTCACCTGGATACAAACAGAATGTTCTGTTGTCTATTTCATTGATTGAGTTGCCAGCATTTGAGCCTGTTTCTGCTACAACACTTTTGCCACTTGAGCTCTGGTTCTTTTGCAGTTCTGTTGGGAAATATAAATTTTTGAAACTGTGACTTGAAAGACCCTCGTCACTTGTCCTGTTTTCTGAAGGGACAACAAGTTGTTGATTCAGTTGTGACCTCAAAGTCTTGTCATGGATGAAAAACACAACACTTGAAGAGTTACAAGTCCAAAACATTTCATCAGATTCATCTCCACAATCATTTATGTTGTTGCACACTTTCAAAGGCGAGATGTGCACTCTGTTCTCACATCTAAAGACACTTGTGGCAGCTGTGGTGCGGCCTGTTGGTCTCCTGTAAACTCTGAAGACATACACACTGTTCCAAATGTTTGCATGGCTTTTCCTGTAAATCTCATGAAATTCGTCGTACACAAAAACCAGCTCCTCATGTGTTGACATGAGAGGAGAAAGCTTCACAGTTTGAAGGACAAAGTTCAAAGAAGAAGTGGATGTCATTGGGAATCGTTCAAGGTTGGTGTCTGGTTTGTTGCTCCAAACTACCAAGATGCAAATACTATTTTTTCTGAGGTGACTGAGTGGACAAAAAGAAGAGTCAAAATTGGTTGGGGTTGGAGAACTGTGTTCTTGGTTCTTCTGAAATGCACAGATGACATTCTTCAGTATTCCATCTGGGCAGTTAATGTTGATCCATTCTGGTGAAGCAAGATTGTACAAGAGCATCAAGGTGCATCTGTAAGTGGCAAACTTGGGAAAGGATGTGACATAAGACACTTCCTTTTGATCCTGCAGAAACTTGCGGAAAAAGCTGCGCCAACAATATTTCTTGAACCTTGTAAAATCACAAGAAGAATCGTCATGATAAGTGTTGTATGATACTTGTTTTGAATGCATTTGGTTGAAAAACCTTTCGAAGACCAGAGGGGTTCCATCAAGCCATTGAATGATCTGAAAGCAAAATGCACTGAACAAATATCCAGCCAACCCGTGAAAATCTTTGTAAAATGTGAGCCAGTAACATGTGTTTTGTTTTGTTTCCTTCTCCTGGGATCAGCTCCGCATAAAACAAACAAAAAATACTCGAAACTTCGAGGAAGTTTTGGTGCTTTGTCTGCCATTATGACACAATTTTCCACAGAATCACCAACATGATGCCTATTGAGGCTCAGACCTCACCTTTTGTGTGTTGTTGAGAAGGCCGATGTGAACTGCCTCAGCAAATGGAAGAAGTTCAGACCTGACCAGGAGCTTTGAAAATTCATCCACTTCCTGTTGATCAAAAAAAGTTGGCAAAAGGCCTACACTTGCACAAACCTCTCTTGCCTCATCCCATGAAATGCGACTACTGTGCGTCTCCCATCTCAAGAACATCCCGTAGTCTTTTTGTGTCACCACCTGGGACGAGGTTGTCATGTTTATCACACAGTACTCAAACATGTACTTTTTGCTTGGGCGCCCCACACCGTGGCATGTCATGTTTTCCCTGAGAGCACTTTGTCGTCGTTCTGGTTGACCAATCCTTGTGATCAGTTTTGGAAAAGAAGGGTGCTTCAGACGTGGATTGGTCTGCTTCCAAATGGTCAGTTTCAGTGATTCAACTGGGAGATGGACTTTGTACACTTTGGCTAATCTGGCATTGATGTCAATACTGATCACCACAGGAATGCAATCATTTCGTTCTGTTCTACGAGAAGAGTGTCTGACAGAAGTTCCTTTGCAAAGGTGTCTGTTGAAAGTTTGAGGGAAACCCAAGAGATTCACTGCCACTAGGAAATTACTTGGAAAGGAATGGTTGGATTTATCAAGTGTGAAAGACAAGTATCTACCAGTTATTGACAGAACAAACCAGTACAGATTGTTGTTGGACACATCAATACTGTTTGTAAGATGTGTGAAAGAACAAAGAGTTAGGTTTTCCTTTGAAAATGTGATTTTGAGATCAGCCCACACAGGCGAGTACTGTTGACGATCCACTGAAAGTCTTATGGGAAACATACTATTTTCCTTCACTGCAACTGCGGTCGAAATGACATTGACGGGACCTTTGTAATATTTTTTGATAGACCTCTCTGCAGTGTTCATCGGCATGAAAATTCGCTCCTTGTCTGTGGTTTGAGGTTTTATGACCTTTGAGTTGAACATCAAGTTCTCCCATGCACTGTCCCCAAACTGAATGTGTTCCATGATATTTGATTCTCTTGAAGGAAGAAATGCCTTCAAATGAAAACTTGTATATTTTCCACTCCCTAAATGAGAAAACTTGTTGTCCTCCACTGTGAGGATGCATTGTTCCCCTTTGTTCCCAGTGATCAAACTTTTCTTTGGCCAGAGCTGCAGCACAAAACAAACATCCCATCTTTTCAGAGTGTACAAAATGTGAGCAGAATTTTCTTTCTCAAAGCACCGCCTTGACAACTGAGATTCAAACTTCATGTTTTCTTGAGTCAAGGCTTGCAAGATATGATTTGCAACTGGAAGAATGCCAGTTGCTTCTCAATTTGACACAGCATTCAACAACTGCTGAACAAGGGTCTATGAGCACAGAGTGACACGCGGTGGCTTTCCCTGTCACTTGAGCAGAAATACTTCCCAGATCTCTGTATCTGTAAAAGATTGAGAACAATTCAGAAGAAGATGAATAAATGTCTCCATTGTCTGTTGCCCAGTGTCAGGATCGCACAAGGATATTATTTCTTGATTTTCCTTCTCTAAAGTTGCTATTCCTCCATACATGCATGATGCAGATTTCAGTCCTGAAAATATCATCTTCTGCAGTGAAACTTTTGCTTGAAGATGATTAGCAGCACTAAATTTTGTCGCAATTGGTTCAAACTCCAAATCAGTGATTGACACTAGAATGCTTTCATTGAAATGTGGCTTGAGGAAAACACTGTTTGAAATTGGAATCTTTTGTGATTTGAACTTTACACCTCTGATCTTGTGGTGTTGCAACAACAACACAAGAAAAGCTTGAAATGTTTTTGTTCTGATGAGATTGTTTGAACATTTTAACAAAGGAGATGATCTTGTTGGACCATCATGAACCAACAAAACCTCAGAGGTTTGCTTTGCTATTTCAAGAAAACACAGTTTGCTCACAGACACCAAAAATGACGACACCACATGTCCTTGGTTGAGAAAGAAAACTTCCTTTCTTGTCACGCTCTGGTTCATCTGGTGAGAAATGTCTCTCACTTGTGGATCACTCTTTACGGTGCAATTGTCAATCAAAGAAACAAACATTTGAACAACGTATCTGGTGAAACACTTGTCTTGGTACTTTCCCTCGGTACAAGTGAGAATCAGCTGGAACTTGTGTGATGGAGGATAGAGTTCAAAACTGGCAACAACCCCACAGAAGATGAAATTCTGCCTTTGAAAGGGGAAAATGATGTCCACAGCAAACGATTGCTTTTGCGAACAGATTCCTTGAAATCGAGATGGAACAACAATTTTCAAAAAAGACATTTTCATTGAAGTCTTTGGGTCAAGCACAACAAGCCAAGAAACTCTCATGTTCTTCCTCTGGTCAAATGCGCACCACCAAATCAGACCCCCACTGGTAGCTTCACACTTTTCTGGTCTGCTTTCGATGATCAGTTCTCCAGTTGTGTTCTTCAGATCCCAATCTCTTGCATAAGTCCAACGCTTGATCACACTGGGCACCCGGTGAAAATCTCTGAGATGTTCAGGACACAAATTACATGGAAAAACAACCTTTGTTGTCTTCTTTGATTCACGGAGATACTTTTTCGAAAACACACACATCAGGTGCAAAAGGTGCAGAAAGTTCACAGTCTTACTTGGTTCCAAGTTTTGCAATCTGTGAGACAGATAGGCCTTGTAGAAATTATCCCAGGACTTTGAACCATGTTTGAAGGGGTTGATTTCTGGAGGAAAAGATGCCATGATTTGCAAAATCAAAACATAAACGTGATTGCTGCTGTCAGTTGGGTCCAGAGACAAAACAATGCTGCATTGCTTGGATTCCTTCTTCTGTTTTGTGTTTTGTGGGCAAGGGGGCTCACACCAGTAAGTCACTAAAACATCAGTTGCATGATGTTATTGAATGCTTTATCTTATCATTTGGTTTACAAAGATATCCCAAAAGTGGGCCTGATGTTGTCAACTTTCAAACACACCTGGTCTGTGCCAAAAAACTAGCAGGAAAACCACACTGATCTGTGTATCAATGATGACACAAATGATTCCCAACAAAGCAGATACATTTTTAGAACTGTGCCCTTCCACTGGATGTGACCTGAACTCAATTCAGTGAAGGGTAATTCAATCAGCTTTCACAGCAGAAAGCTGTACAGTGACATTTCAATCAACACACTTGTTTGTTTTTGCACTCAGAGGGTCCTGCCCCTGGGAGACCTTCAGGCCTACAGGAAAAGGACCTCAATTCTGTGAAGGGCAAAGCAATCAACTTCCACACAAATTGTGACCTTTCATATTGTGCACCTGTCAGCTTTGTTATAGTTCGGCGGGCATGCTGTTTTTGAACAAAGTGAGTGTGATGACAATGCCCAAGTATTGAGCAAATGAAAATGTTGAGGTCTGTGTGTGACCAAATGTGAAGCTCCAGCTTTGTCAGGCAAAGATGCTGATGTTGATCGCCATTGCCTTGGTCCTTGGGTTTCTCCAGTACATTTGGGCGCATTCTTTATTTGTGCAATGATAGTTTCTTGGAGGTTCGAACCATTTTCTGTAAGCACCACGAGCTCCACTAAGCAATATGTTTCAAGCAGCAGAAAAAGGACAGCCGCTGCCTGCCTTAGTTCTGACCTGCAACATCTGTTGTGTTCTTGAACAGCAGCAGCAAATAGACGTTGTACCCAATGGAACAGTCCAAAGAGCAGCATTCCAAGTGAAGTGATAGAAGCATATGCCCAAAATTTCCTTCTCACAGGACCTCCCATGAGTGTGCCCATAGAGGGAGAGCATTTGTCAAAGATTTCTTCTGACCTGAAACATATTTTGCACCGGGTTTCATCGTCATCTGACCATTTTGATTTTTCAAGATGGTGGAAACTGACCTGTAGCTTACAAATGGTGCACATGAGACTTGAGGTACCTTTCCTTATTTCTGCTTGGAAACACCTCACAGAAATGGCTGTCTACACAAGGGAAAGTTTTGTGAATTACGGTGGGCGTGAGGGTGGGAACCCCTTGTGCTGAAAATGTTCAGACCCTGGAATGATCAGCTCCAGGGATTCCCCTGATCACAACAAAAATAGCTCCATGGAGCTCGCGGTGATTTGAGGAAATTTCACTTGCTCTGATTTGGCTTGCTCTGATTTGGCTTGCTCTGATTTGGCTTGCTCTGATTTGCCTT
>JAAUXT010062921.1_pt1 | contig 13586 bp, 10 predicted proteins | sample 7278171 | NCBI WGS metagenome assembly JAAUXT01 (sample SAMN14350112, study PRJNA611818) | marine sediment metagenome | isolation source: surface marine sediment (1.8m) | place: French Polynesia: Moorea | collected 2018-08 | reverse complement strand
CAAGCCAAATCTGAGTGACCCAAATCAGAGCAAGCCAAATCAGAGCAAGCCAAATCAGAGCAACTGAAATTTCCTCAAATCACCGCGAGCTCCATGGAGCTATTTTTTCGTTGGTTTCTCAAACCGCTCAAGAGGAGCAAACTGTCCGTCGTGTTGTACTTTTAATTTTGGATCTCCTTGTCGCGGCCCAGAAGAGACTGCACTTAGGATCGACAGGAATTTGCGCGCTGTTTTTCTTTGCGAACCCCCCCTCTTTAGAACTGTTCTTCCGAACTCGACGCGTACCGTGCAGCCCAACCGCAGGTAAAATTATTGATTCAGCGAAATGTTTGTTCTGATGTGGACTTTGATTCCACATATCGCGCGCACGATGCTTTGTGCTCCATCTTTGTTCAGGTAGACTTCTGTGTAACAGGTGTGGCTTATCGGAATTTTCCAACGCACTTTTCATAAAAAAAGGGAAAAATTGAGGTACTCTGCCACGTTTTCACGGCTCACAAACATGACAGTGCCACAGCCGTACTCGTCTCTTCCAAAGACAAAAAAAGAACAGCCCCCTCCCCAATTGGGGCCGGAAACGGGGCCTCGGTCGCAGACGGATTTGGGTGTGGCGGTCAGGGGTGTGGCGGCAACCCCCCCGGGACTTTGACATGTAAAGCAGGACAGTTTGTGTGAACGTCCCAATAGAGGGGGCGACGGGTTGTGAATTCCGAAATCAGGGGGCGACCCCGTGTCCCCCCCCCCCTGGATCCGTTGCTGTTGTCCATTAAAGTTTGGCACAAATTGTCGGCAGCGGACGGACCCGCTGGCGACTCGGTCTCACAGCCAGCCGTCTTCTCAGAAGTCTGCGTGGCGAACATGAACATGTCCCAAATACGTGCCTCAACTGGGAGATGATGGCAGAGCCAACACAGCCGTCGTTGTGAAAAACAGTCCAAAAAAGTCCAAAGATTGTGAAGACCATGTCAAAAGACAACACCACAAAAAGTGAAAATGAGGAAATAACTCGGTGCCTGATTCACAGCGGTTGCGTCACGCGTTGCGCGTCTGTTTTTGGACGCGGAAGTCAAAGGGCTGTGCGCAGTTCGAGATGACTCAAAGTCCGTCGACGCTAGGGGCGCAACGTTTGACGCATCGAGTGTGAAGCAGGCGCTGTTTACTCAATAGACTCGCCGGCTCCGCGGCCGATGCCTCCGATTTTGAGCTTCAGTCTTGTGACAGCGAGAATTTTTTTTTTTTTTTTTTTTGCGTCATGTGTGTTCAACGAGTGTGTGCGTGGAGGTGCGTATGTTTGTGTAAACGTGTCTGTGTCGTGTGTGTGCGACTTTCGCAGTTTGCCCCCCACCACCGTGCCCTTGCATGTCAAATCGAACTGCCCATCCATCAAATTTACATGTTGACAACATCATGCTGCAGCCTTTCCTGTGCCTCGAGCACAGAAAATCGAACTTGCAATGGTGCTTTCAAAAAGCATTCCGCTCCCGGAAAAAAAGCCCAGATTTAAGTGTTCGTCGCGTCGGCAGAGACGACGCTGCGTCGCTGAGTTTGACGTCAGACGCGATGCTTGACGCATCCAGTGTCCACAAAGGACGCAGCGACGTTGCCTTGACCCACGGCTTTCACCACGGACACGACGCACGGCGAGGCCAACGGATCAAGTGTGCCGACCATTGCGCTCTTTCCAAGGAAAGCAAGCCCCAAAAGCCCGAAAAGCCCCTGCGCGAACACACCACCCCCCCCACTTTAGCTGGGCGTGAACATGTTAGCACGCAAGGTCCGGTGACTTCTGTCACGTGACGCTCGAATCCAATCGAGCGCGCTTTCAAGAGGAAATTTATGAGAACGTGTTTGGATTGAAATTCACGTTTCTCACGGCCCGCTGCGGTGACACGCCTTGTACCACAGTCTGTATAGCTGCATGGGGCGAGGACAAATGTGGTGCTTTTGGAAAATACTGACACATGTATGGCACTGACACACCCACGCTGTTGGAACTGATGAATTGAAGAACCTGCGGCAGTGTGAGGAATGGCTGGGTTCAGGCGGAGACGGATCCCAATGGCACATCCTGTTTTTGTCAAGGTGGGGACGACACCCCACATGGGGCAAGCTTCAACCTTTTTGAAAAAAAAACACAAAAACAACACGAAAACATCACTTGGAAGAGAAACTCTTTGCGACTGTGGCCCAACAGTGTGAATCTGTGTGTACCGCAACTTTTCGCAAACATCTCGTTGCGGCAAAGATGCAGCAACCTGCTCTTGCAAGCTGCACAATCTTGCCATGCATATTTCAGTGCAGTGTGTTTTGTGCTTTGGTTTGAGACGCACTGAGTTGACGTCAAACATGACGTTCTGTGCTGCGTCTGCGTCTGGCGATCCACACGCGTGTCTCCACGTCCACGTCACTGTGTCGTTTCTTTTCACGTCATCACGTCGTTGACGTCGTCGTCGTGGTTTCTTTCAGCGATTGGCGCAGCCCTCAAGTGTTACAAGTGTGACTCGAACACGCAGAAGGACGACTGCGGCGGAGAGATGAAGAAGGAGTCCAAATACGAGGAAACCTGCGCCGCCGGCGTCACCATGTGCTTCGTGAGTGCTACTGGCGTTTGCTTCGGAGGGGGCGTTCTGAGGGCGGGGGGGGGCGTTCCGAGAGGGGGAGGACACACCCATCAAATATGAAGAAACACCTCATGAAAACACTTTTTTCTTTTTTTCCTGTTTGTTGATGACAAATTTGAGGTTGGCCTTCCTTCGCCTGTGCTGTTCCCAACAATTTTTTGTCCCTTTTCCCCGCCTTCATTGCGCTATGACGTCTCAACAAACTTGACGAATCCCGACTGCACTGAATTCCACAACCGTTGTCATGGTTACAGGACGAGAAGAAGGGCGACAAGTGGACGCGTGGTTGCCAGCCCTCCGGCAGCACGTGCACTGCGAAGAAGGACGAGATGTGGTGCTGCGACAAGGACCTGTGCAACGCCGCCGGCACACTGCGCCCTCTCGCGGGCGTCGCGGCGCTCGTCTCCGGCTGGGCCGTCCTCAAGCTCATCTTCTAAGATGCGGGCGGTTTCTTTTTTTTTCTCTCAAGAAAACAATTGATGAAATTTTTTGAAATTTTGAAACTTCTCATGCAGGAGATATTTTGTTTTTGGATTTTGATGCACAAACTTAAGCTTTGTTGTCTTCCACAAGAATCGTCTTCCAAACAAAAAATTTTGTGAAAATTGAACCTTTTTTGTACAATGATTCAAAGATTGTTCTTTCGTCGCTCGTTTGAAAACAAAATTTGTCAGAATTTTCCCAAACCCTTCGCGTGAAATTTTTCGATTTGAGCTGTAAGTTCTCTCACGCAGAGTTTGATGGAGTTTTGTTCCTTTCACACGCTGACATGAATTTTTCATTATGGATGGTTTTTTTCAATTTATCGCCTCAAAAAAAAATTGTTGTCGGGTCTCGGGGAAATCGCGCTGTGCGGGTTCGACTGTGAATAACGTGTCAAAAAGTAGCGCTCAGAACTGTAGGCTTATCGCATTGCAAGCAAATCTGAACTGTCCCGAGTTCGAACTGTCCGAACGAACTCGAATCATCCTTCAGAGGTCGGAACGTTGAATTGTTGGCGGGTTCTGGTTGTGCGGACCCGCCTGTACCTGGTTGGGACTACGAGCCAATCCGAAGCCTGAGGCGCGTGCCGCCCCAGGGCATGACGAGACTTGTACAATCTCCACTCTACTACAGTCGGGACCCCTTCCTTCGAACTCACTCATTTCTCAGTTTGTTAGATTAGAAATTCCTCTACGTTTCAAAAAAAAAAGATCTGTTGTTGAAATTGGAGTGGTTTGAGAGGAAATTGAGAACACAAGAACGATAAGAGGAAAAACACTTCAGACAGACGAAAAGTTGGGTTCGGACCGCAGATCGTCGGGGTCATGTTCAGAAGCACGCTCGCACGCTCGCACGCTGTCCGAGGGTCGTTTCCTCGGGGTCCTTGGTGACGTCAAGATGTTTCCATCTCACACCACGCGTGCGCGCGTCAAAAATTTGTTTTTCACTTCAAGCTTTAGCTGGATTGTCTTGACTGTAAAACTTGCTTTTATTTTGTCGCTGTTTGACCAGAATGCAACTGTACATGTGCCTTGTGGAACAGCAGCTGTGATTGGCTGTGACCCATCGTGCGAGTACAGTCGATTCTGCCTGTCTCGATTGATATGTCGTTTCGAATTGGGCGAATGTCGAATTAGCGAGTATTTCGTTTCACGGAAAGCGCCACGACATGCATTCATGAACAAAAATTTTCACCAACAGATTTGGATTGGATTTGGAATGCGATTTTCGAGTCTGGCGTGTTAAAACTGGTCGGGTGGGACCGAACACGCTAAAACGTGCGAGGAATTCCCGTCGATAGAGATGAGATCGATTAAATTGCCGTGTTGTTTGCTGTTAACTCGTCAACAGCTCCAGCTGTCTCCACGCACCTGCCTCTGAGTCACCTAGCAACGCACGTAGCAACGCGTAGTGTGCAAATACTCGGAAATACTGTTGTCAAAAACTGTCTCTGTATGCTGAATTGAGCTGTATGAAACGGTGAAAGGATGAAGATGAAATCGCTGTTGTTTTCGCTCGGACGTGGGTCTGACGTCATGATGACGTCATGACGCTGTCAGCCCACGTTGGCCACGCCTTGTTCTGACTCACGTTGATGTTGACGTCCACGTCGCATTGCGTCCACGTTCAAATAAAATGCTCTGCTTATTTTCTACTCAGGAATGTGGTTTGTTTCTCTGAACATTCGCGCGCGGGTGCGTGCGTGTGTGTGTGTGTGTGTGTGTGTGTTCGGGGGTGTGGGAGTGTGCGTGTGTGCGTGTGTCTGCAAAGAACCTGTACAGCTGAGTGGATGCAAGTGTGTGCGAGCGATAGGCTGTTGGGAAAGTGTGCGTGCGTGCGTGTGTGCGTACGTGTGTGCGTCAGTGACCTCGAATACGCATTGGTGTGTAGGTTGCAGCCGATCCCCCGTTTATTCAGGAGGACACGACCCTGAAGGGTCGGGTGACAACACAGTTCTTTAGCAGGACGAAAAGTGAGAACTTCAAAACAGGAAAATAAAAAAGGTGAAAGAAATTTTCGCTTGTGGCGTAAAAATTAAAGCGGGTGTTTCAAAAACGTCTGTGGCTGACCCCCAATGTTCACACCGCGCGCTGATGCCAGCGCGTCACGCACAGCGTTGAGGACATGCGTCAGCGCACGGTTGGGGGTCGGGACTTTGGTCGGTGAGAGCTGAGACACTTTTCTCAAAAGCGGTGCCGCAGACGGAATCAAGTTTGGAGTTAGGCCCCACCACCAAGCACTGATCAGTCTCTGCCCTGACGTTGTGGTGTTGTGATGGACAGGTGTGTGATGTGCAGGGTTCGATGAACATCCGAACTGATTCATGTCTCGACCGTTTGCATGGGTCGCTTTCGTTTTCAGGTCTGTGAATCTTGTGACACCTCGGTTGATATGTTCAACCTGCCCTTCTCTTTTCCCAGATCCGTAAGACTGGAGCTCGTTTTGCCTCGTCTCTTGTCTGCAGCTGCATTGCAGTCAGAACTGAACCCAGCGAGACCAGGTCCCCGGGGATGTCTCCAGGGGAACCAAGCCTGAACCACACGGTCACCAGGCATCAAAACCGAATCCTTTCCCATTCCATGCGGGATCAGTGTCACACCAATGACACCAGGCCCTCCTGGAGGGTCAGGGTCACACCCCTTGAGTAATGCGTACCCATTGGGGTCAGAAACATACCCCTCGACCTGCGCATGCGCACCAGTTGAGATCAGGCTCACACCTCTTGACCTGCTCCTGGATGCAAGTCGTGCTTCTCCTGCATATAGTGGCTGCATGCAGATGCAGTTGGCACGGACTCAATAGCGTGGGCTGTTCCCAGGGTCGGTTCCTGCAGGTGCTGAGGCAGCTGATCCACAGTTCCCTGCACCGATCCAGTTTCTGGGTATTCAAGCCTTCATTGGTGAGGTTCAGCACGGCTAAATACGTATTAACACGTGCGGTGGCCCAATTGACAGTGGCAGAGATAACCAAATTTACGTCAAATGAGCAAGTTGAGAACCAATGATAAGCAACCAAATGGTCCCTGTGTCACTGATCTGGCAATAGGGGCACGTCAGAAAAGGAGCGGCGAACGTATTTACTGAAGCTCCGTACCAGCTCTGCTCCAGGTTGCCGGACCAACCAACAAAAAAAACCTGCCCCTCCCTTCAGAATGTTTAGATTTCCCACACACGAAGACCAGACATTCTGGATCCAGACCAAATCCATCCCCTGGACTCACTTGGGTGGGGGGGATCTGCGCCTTGTTCTTGAACTCTCTAACGGATCCACTCCAGATCCTGGTTGGCCTCCCTGGATCCAACAGAAAAAAAACGCCCCAGATCCGCCAGGGGGACACGCCCCTGGATGCACAAACTTGTCTTCCCGCTTCACTTGCCGTCGTCGAGCGCTGCTGCGCGCAGCTTTGGAAAACATAATCGACCGACGCGTCCCGTCTCCACGGACGACCGCGTGTGTGTGAAAAAAAGTCAATAAGCGCGTCCATCGCCAATCAACACCTGACTAGAGCGACGCGCGCGCAGAACAGAGGACGCGCCCCCCGCGGACCCCACTCCGGACGTCGCGTTCACAGTTTGGCGCCGGCGCTGTGTTGTCCTTCAAAAGCTCAGAACGTCACCATTTCCGTTGGTCCCAACGTAAAACGGAGCGTTGTCAGCAAGTCATTGTTGCCCTGCAGTCAAAACAGCAGGACTTGGAACCGAACACTCGCAGGGGCGGACTCAAGATTCGTCCGGTGGAGGGAAGGGTGATGGCCTTCAGGGGTGTGATGTCAACGTTGAAAAATAAGCACTTGATGGCACAAAATTACGTCAGTTACAACGTTGCCCAGCACCATGTACTCGTAGACGTATTCGCACAGACGCGATCACACCACCTCCCTCCCGCTCCCGCCACACCCCGCCGCGGCTTCCCATTGGCTGCCCCTCCGTCATCACGTGATCTCCGTGGCGCATGCGCTATAAAAGGGACGCGCGGCGGCGGCGCGCACAGTCGCTTGGAAACCGCTCCAGAGACAGGCACCGCTGCATCAGGAAGATTCGCCGCTGAAGACAATGGGAGTGTTGAAGGTTCTGCTCGTTTTGGCCGCCATCGTCGGTAAGTCATCTACTTGGTTTTTCGGTGTGGGGGGGGGGGCGGTTCAGGTCTTTGGACTTTTGTCGCTCGTATAAACTTTAAAAGGCCGACAAATTGAATAGATTTTATTTCATAGATTCTTGAGTTGAAGCAAGGGACATGTACAAAAGGGCGCTGGTGTGTGCGGACTCAGTCCAAGGATGTAGATCCATCAAGCAAGCCTCATGAGGACCCAACTCCAACTTAAATATTCTCAGGCACACACTTTTCGGGGTAACAATATTCAAGGGTGTAGGGGCACCACGCAGCGCCATGCAGCAGCCGCTTTCACCTGCCCCTTGAACAAGTTCGGTTTCTGGACGATGATGGGTCTTCGCAAATCTTGGAGCGTTGCGCGGCATGCAAGTGTCGCATACATGTACTACTCATACCATTCCCAACTAACCAAATTGCTTTTCTTGCCTCTGGCCGGTTCTCGCAGAACAGTTTTGTGGCGCTGCTACTCTGTGTCATTGTGTATTCTTGACTTGAAAGAAATTCGCACAAGGGAGTTTTGTCTGAGCACCAAATTCGGGAGACCATGCCTTCGAGTTTTTGCGAAGTCAAAGAACACATGACACAGTTTTTCACAAAAGGAACTTTTTTCAAGGTGGCACTTGTTGACTTTTGGCAGACTCTGAGAGTGTTTATGGAAGGTACGAGGAACGACAGGAGGTATTGGCACTTTCCTGTGTCAACAAACAGTCACAGACGTGAACTCGCACACATCTATGCGCTCACACCAGACTCTGGTGTCGTCCAACTCTACAGAGAGAAAAGCATATCACGGATCGTCAAACTTAAACTTCATCCAGCAGCTCCAGAGTCGAGCACTGGGTGGGTACGAGAGGTGAGGGCGAAGCGATTTCCCCAACATATTCAGATTTCGGGTGAGGGTGGGCGACCCTGTCTTCATGTGGGTTGAAACCCGAAGGGGCAAACTTGGACTCGACCTGGACAGGACAAATTTTGGCCCTTGCAGCGCAGCAAAATTGGGGCAGCTCCAACACACGTCGTCGTTTCCTCAGTTCAGTCTGTCTAACTGAATTCGAACGCGCCATGCCGAAAAAGAATAGAAATTCGTCCACGATTCTGACCATCCAATTTCGAATTTGCCGTGGTGCTTCAATTTGGTGGGAGGGGGGGAGTTTTGAATTTTGGCCAAGACTCTGGTTGGTCCTTTCTTGAACAGCCCACTGAGTTTGAGATCACTCATGGAGAGACTCAGCAGTTGCGGAGTTGACCCAACCCTGAGGTGGGACTGGAGTCCACGTTGCACCTGAAGTCGAAAAGAGCAAACCAAATTCAAATGTCAAGAAAAATTTCCAGAAAATAATTTCCCAGACCCGTCTGACACAAAGTTCCTTGGAAACCGCTGACGTGTTTTGAGCAACAAAGTAACTTCCTTGGGGAGGTCAAGGTCACCTGGGTACGCGGGCCAGGACGCCATGAGGAAAAGACGCCTCCCGCCCAGTCAAGTTCGGTGTCCGTCATTCAAGCGGCTTCCTCATTCCAAAGTACTTTTTGCGGCTTCAAAAACGCCGAAGGCTGTATGTATTTTCTTCTGTAGTTGTTAAACACACGAGGAGGAAGTGACTCCTTGTGAAAAGTTCCCCTTTGGACATTTCCAAGAAAACTTGCACCATGCAGCACGGAAGAAACACAGGCAGGCACGACACGTTGAAGCTTTTTCCGCTTCTCCCTGGAGTTCTCAAGGACACTTCAGTGTTTGAGGCGACTCTTGCATAAATATGGACAGCAAACTCGTCAGATCGAATGCGTCCACGCAGCCACGCAGCGGCGACGCAAATTTATACACGGGACCAAGTGTGAGAGATGCGTCAATGCAGTGCAACATGTTCTTTGAACGCACTGCAGCCTCGGCGTTTACGTTTGGCGAACAAAACAAACGCAAGTGCGTGTACCAGCCTGGCATGTGCCTTCTTCTGCGTGCAGGCCCATGCAGAGACCTGTGATGATGACCCAATTGACCTTTGTTTCCGTTTGTCTGATTCTTGCAGCGGTGGGGACGGCGTACACCTGCTACTCGTGCTCGTCTCTCACGGACAGCAAGTGCAAGGACTCACCCTCGACAACATGCACTGGAGATCATTGTGTGGTGAGTTGCTGCTGATTTGTGCGACTTCAGACCTCCATGGTCCTGACTGGGAACTGATCCCAAGAGGGTCTGACATGATTCTGGCTTCATGTGGGTTTTTGACCCTGACCCTGACTGGGGTCTGACCCTTTTGAGCTGACCCTCACTGGTCTGATTCTGGGACAGTCTGGTTGGGGTTTGATCCTGCAACAGACGGTCTGACCTGGTCCAAACTGGGGTCTGATCTTCACACAACGGGCTCCTTTCTGTGTGTTATGCATGTGTTCTTGGGTTGCCAAACCAATGAACAGCTCCGGGAAAGAAAGGGCTTCGACTTTTCCTTCAACCCCAACTGCACAGCAGCCCAATGTGCCTCAGGACTGTTGGCAAACATCATTTCAGTTGCTATATATACTGCACTGATGACGGAGCCCCCATGGAGGCACTGTGGGTTTTTTTTTCAAAAATTCAATTCAAGCGCAAAGTCTGGAGTTCCTGCAGGCTCACATTGGTATGATTCCCTGACCAACCATGGCTCAAACACCTTTGTTTGCAAGATTCACAACTGTACTGTGCAAGCCAGCTGATTGAAAATTGTCCTCAAACAGCGAACTTCAGGGCAGCCAAGTGCTGTTTCCTTTGTCAAACGTCTCAAGAAATGCGTGCTTTCGCAACATGCTTGTGCAGTGCAGATCAGGAACAGATTTCTCATGTCTGTTTGCGAACTTGCAAACACGAAGAGAGCCGTACGTTTGTTTGGTCGGCCTGTCTCCATGCCGGAACCTTCTGTTTTGCAGAAAGTTGTTGCCGGGGACACCGTGACTCGTTCCTGCGCCACCTCGTGCACGGAAGTTGGCGACAAGAAAGCGGGCACCTTTTGCTGTACGAAGGACAACTGCAACGGCGCCGGGAACCTGCGCATGGCCCCCGGAGCGCTCGCTGCTCTGCTCGGCGCCTGGGTCGTCCTGAAGGCCGCGTTCTAAAGGGCGTCGCGTCGTGTGAGGCGCAGATGCGCGCGCATGCGTGGAGGGGGGAGGAGACGAGTGGAGACGGAGGCGCTGCGCATGCGTGTGTGGAAGGAGGTACACAAGGAGTGTTTTCGGCATATTTTGACACAAAATTGGGGTTTGTTTCGCCTGGGGTGATTTGGCGGGAAAACAGCTTCAGAGTTCCTGGAAAATTCAAATCTAAAATGTGAAAGAATTTTCGGCAAAAACAAGCGACCAGCGTTCGGGTGAATTTGCTCTGTGTGAACTACACTAGTTGCCTTACGTACTCAAGTTTGATTTTCCGCCTTTGGCAACTGTTTTATTTTTTGTGCGTGCGTGTGATCAATACAAAAAAAAGGGAATTGAAACCCAAAGAATACGGGGAAAAGCAGCAAATTTGGCAAAAATACTGAAAAAAGAAACAAGCAAGAATGAAGTTTTGGCGTGATTGATTAGTTTTGGCAAAGGTCATATTTTCTCATTCGACCGTTTCCGGAACCCAGACAGAGCATGTGGAAAGTTTTGCGTAAGTTTGTAAAGATTTGCATGGTGTGGATCTTGTGATAAACGGAACCACGGCAACCGCAAAGGGTATGAACGCGTATTTTTTTCACTGAAAATAGCACAAACAACTACAGCGACTGTGATGGACAATCTATGTTTAGAACCATACCTGTAGAAGAAAAAACAATCAAAATTGAAATCTTCAAGGTCAAAAATCCACTCTTACTCGAGAAGCGCTCAAATTTGATCTTGTTCCAACAGAATTTCTATTGTTTTGACGTTTTGTCCGGAAATACAAACAACTTGGCCCCTTTCGACACAAACACGACATTTGTGTACATCTAGACTCACCCGTGCACCCTTGGAGATTTTTCGTTTCTGAAAACCTTGTTGCCCGTGGCAACTGCCTGTGGACACGGGTTTTCTCCCTGTTTGCGTTGATCATGCTTCTTACTACACCATGTTCAGTTTGCAATAAAACTTCGTGATTTTTTTTTCTAAAAAAAGATCGAAGTGTTTGCTTCTTGATTGGTCGTGCCGAGATCTGCCGGTACATGCGTATGCAGAGGGCAGCACCTGGCCAGCCTGGCAGACCCCCCCCCCATCCTTTGCCTGATCCCGAATTCTGCCTCGACTGACGGTTGAAAACGCGAGTGAATTTCCGACAATGTTTGCGCGGAACAACAACAACAACAACGTGAAAACACTCTCCGATCAATTTGAAGACTGAATAATTTAAAAGAAAATTTCTCCGAGGCAACAGGCAAGCACAACGCTTTGCGGCAAAAATGGCGCCGCCAGGGGGCGGATCTGAGATCCAGCCTCGAGGGTCGGGGTGGAACCAGAACTCGATCAGGACTGTGGGTCGCGGATGGATCCAACGTAGGGGGGAGGTCAGATCCAGATCCAGAATTTGCTCCACCAGGTCAGGGGCGGGGCTCGGATGGGACCCCAGGGTCTCAACACGCTTGTCAACCATCGCCCCAACGGAACGTCCAAGAAACAACCTTGGGGTCGGGCCGGGGCGGACCCAACTCTGAAGGGAAAATATTTTGCACGTGGCTTTGGCAGGTGCACAGTCAAACCAAGCATCCATGGGTAGATCTTATGTTCAAGGATCGGGACTGGTCCCATAGATCCGCCTCTCCCCCACGAGCTTCAGCGCGCATTCTACATTGATGTACACGGTTTGTGGACAAAACACAGAAACCCATAGCAACGCGCTCCATGACACTGCGTGCCGACGTGTCTCAAGATTCGATCAACCTCCAATGCATGGAGAGCCACATCCAACATGGCGACCCAAACTTTGAAAAAATCGCCGTGAAACATGAACAACATGTGGAACCTTCTCCATTGGCACATTTGAGAAGACCAGGGGCCCAGCCCCCCCCCCCCTGGGCCCACCGGAAACACCCACCAGAAGAATTTTCAGTTTTTGTCCTCGTTTCTTGGTTTGTGGTTGTTTTTAATTATCAAAGGAAACACAAGTTGGACTCCCAAGGGGTCGTCCCCTCAACCAAATCCTGCAACCGGCCCTGCGCCCTTTCCCTGAAAAAAAAATAGACACATCTGCCAATTGAAGTAAGTTTTGCACCGCATGTGCAAACTTTTCACTCTGCTTGTCTTTGCTTGTTCAAAGACGAATTTGCCTCGGTTGCCCCCCACCACCAGACCAAACCCTGAAAGCATCCAGCCCGTACGTAGCGCTGTGATCAAAACTAAAATCAAGGAAGAAAATTTTACAGAAACTGAGGGGAGACAGTTCAGCATGACGATAGCTGTAGAATTTACGCGGTGGAACGCGCGCATGCGCGATGAGTCCGATTCCCACGCGTCGCGTCGTGTCGAGCGTCGCGAGGCTGCGTCGCGATCGATGACAACCAAAGTGTTTCAATACCAACACGATAGCCCTAAAATGATTGGTATGTACGAAACAGTTGAAATGTACCAACGCAAATGGATTATATTTGCAAGATAAAACGATTCCCTGAAACGATGAGCCTGAAACGATAAATTTGGTCTCTTCGCGCCCACTGTACACAGGATTCTCCACCATGGCACGGTTGATCGTGTGCACGCATAAATTGATCCACGTTGGAACCTGCAGCGGAGAATTTCTCCTGCTACAGGTCAGATGAATGGGACCAGAACGCACGGCTCCCGGGTCGGGGTCGGGACAGGGAGGAGCGACCCTGCAGTCCTGAGGAGAGTCCCACCCTGGAGGAGAAGGGGCCCGAACCATGTCCGGTCCAGGGTTCATCTGGTGGGTCAGAATTCGAGTTCAGAAGAAAGGAACGGGCAAAGCAACAAGAACACTCCCTCGTGTGTTTTTAGAAGATGGCGCACACATTGGAGCGGCGCAAAGTCAAGGGGAACCATTGATTCTTGACCCTGCATCCATGGTCTCCAAAGGCAACGAAAGATTTTCTTGCCGTAAAACCCCGCGTACAAGTCGCACTATTTTTATGCCAGTTTTCGACATCAAAAGTAGGGGTGCGACTTATACAAGGGTTTTTAGTCGCGCGAAGGCAACTAGTATTGTCAGTATGTGTCTGTCTGTGATGTGTAGCGCTGAGTGACCCCCCCCCCCCATTGGGAAATTTGCTGGGAGGTCCAGATCTGACCTAAAAAAAAATTGATTTTGTTAGGGTTTTTTAACTCAGAAAATTTTTGGTAAATGGGACCCCCCCCCTTCAGGACAGTTGCTGGGAGGTCCAGATCTGACCTCAAAAAAATTTGAAACATTTTCAGCTGATGGGACCTTCCCCAGTGAGT
>JAAUXT010073089.1_pt1:10000-13587 | contig 13587 bp, 23 predicted proteins | sample 7278171 | NCBI WGS metagenome assembly JAAUXT01 (sample SAMN14350112, study PRJNA611818) | marine sediment metagenome | isolation source: surface marine sediment (1.8m) | place: French Polynesia: Moorea | collected 2018-08 | reverse complement strand
ATCCCTCCCAACCCTTCCCATCCGACCCGACCTGCCCAACCCGCCCATCCCTCCCAACCCTTCCCAGCCCGCCCGACCCGCCCATCGCACCCGACCCGCCCATCCTACCCAACACACCCGTCCCGCCCTTCCGCCCACACGTGAACCTGCTTTGCGTGTTTCAGGACGAGCGACGTGGACGTGGAGTGGTTCACGTTTGAGACCGCGGGCACGTTGGTCGTGGGGTGGGACGCGCTGGGCGCGCAGAAATCACCGCCAGGGGGAGCCACCCGCGGCGGCCGGAAGAGCGGCGTGGAGCTGGCGGCGCTAGTGGCCATAGGTGAGACTCGGCTTCTGTTCAGGCCGACTGTGCGTTTGGAGAACGCGATCTGCGCGGTCCGCGGTGGTCATTGTGAACAAGAATCTCTTTCTGGTCGGCATTAGTCTGTGTGAGAGGACTTTGAGATCTCGGTGCTGTACAAAAATCCAAGCTGAAGATCCGCTTGGAGATGCTTGGGCTGCCGCTGTTGTGTGAGAACTGTCCAATGCGAAGAAAGTTTCAACAATTGAGTACTCATGGTGTCAGCACATTGTCTTGGACGCTGCAGGGAAATCCAGTGCGATCACGGACGGGTCAGGCGAGGACTCCTCCCCGAAGCCCGGTGGAGGGGGCGGCGGGGCGGGGCCCGGGGGTCGCCCGGGGCGGGGGCGGCGCGGCGGCGGCGGGGCGCAGGAGGACGACGCGGAGACGGCGCTCCTGTCCCCGCTGGAGGCGCAGGATTTGCTGCAGAAGACCTTCCGCTTCCTCGCGAGAGCCGTGGTGAGTACGTGACCAAAGGCCGTCAGCCTGTGCATTGAGCACAGACTGTGTGTTTCTCTGCTGCTGTGGTCCCACTACAAAATTCAAACGACGCGTTGATCAATTTGGCAGTTGTGTCATTGAGCGTTGCTGAACCACCGATCTGTGGGAAGCGTGAACATATCGACGCATGTTTGCGAGGTGTGGCACCTCCCTTGAAATTCGAACTGAGCGTGCGCGCCTGGGAGAAGACACACGAGGCGGCATCGCCCCTGAGCGCAGCGCCGTCTGTTGACAGGTGTTGGCGCATCGAGGGCAGCACTGGACGCTGCTGCAGAACGCGACGCGGACGCTGTGGAACGTCGCGCACACGGTGCTGCTGCGCGTGCGCGCCGAGGGAACGCGCGCCGCCGGGCCCGACGTCGACGCGGAGGCGGAGGGGGAAGGTCAGAACGTCACGATGACGTCAGAAATGACGCGAACGCGAAACGCGAGAGACGAGTTTACAGAGCGCGTGTCATTGAGAAGGAACTGGTGTATTCTCGTTGCCGTATTCACCCTTGTACAAGATGCACTGTCTGTTCTGATCATGGATCAGCAGAAAGAACGCGTCCTGTATGTGGATGATTTCAAGCGGCTGCCCTGTGACAGCGAGGTCTGTTCAAAGTTCAGGCCTCCCATTTGGCCTGCCAAAACCGCAGAATATCGTGCACGCTTCCTGTTGCTTCTCCCAGCAGCGGAGAGCACGCCGGCTCCGGGAGCGGCGGCGGCGGCGGCGCTGCTCGACGTGCCCGCGGTGCAGGCCCTGCTGTGGGAGCCGCTGCACACGGCCGCCGACTGCGTGCTCGACATGATGGTCCAGCTGCAGCAGCAGGACACAGACAAGGTGCGGACAAGGGGGCGGGTTCGCTGGGGTTGCTCTCGGTGGGTGTTATTGTGGGAAGTGCTGCTCCATGGAGCCTCATAACTGTTGGTGCAATTCATTGGGATAAGCCGGTGGATTGCGGTGGGTGCAGTGTGTTGTCAGCGGGCAAAGGATGAAGACATGGGCATCTGCAGAGCCAGACCCGTCGGTCAGGTTTGCGCGCCGGCTGATTCTTGTCACCAGCTGCTGGTATGATGGACTTTCAATTGACACTTGAATCCGGTGATGGGAGGCTGTTTCATTGCTGTGGAGTTGGTTTGCAGAGGCGGGCGGAACCTGGGGCGGTGCGCGTGGGCGGGTGGACCGGAGACGTGCAGCTCGAGAAGGGCGGCGCCAGCCTCAAGTTCGAAGGTACCCGTCAGGGTATGGTGGATCTGGCCTCACCAGTTGGTGTGGTGGGTCTGGCCTCATCAGTTGGTTTTGTGTATCTGGCCTCACCAGTTGGTGTGGTGGATATGGCCTCATCAGTTGGTGTGGTGGATATGGCCCCACCGGTTGGTGTGGTGGATATGGCCTCACCAGTTGGTGTGGTGGATATGGCCCCACCAGTTGGTGTGGTGGATATGGCCCCACCAGTTGGTGTGGTGGATATGGCCTCACCAGTTGACCAGTGTGGTGGATATGGCCCCACCAGTTGGTGTGGTGGATCTGGCCCCACCAGTTGGTGTGGTGGATATGGCCCCACCAGTTGGTGTGGTGGAACTGGCCTCACCAGTTGGTTTGTGGCTTTTGAAGTCAAAATCAACGGAATTTTTTCCCTGGGAGGGAAACTTTTGTATCGCAGATAACCTTTTGTGACAACCTGCATTTCTGTCAGCCCAGACTGAAATTCAAAGAACGTTTGAATTTGAGCAGGTTATTCTGTTTTTCCTCCATTCCGAGACTGAGGCCCTCTCTGAGGCCCTGACCCACGATGCATTGTGAGGCACTGACGGACAGTGACGTGTCGCGCAGATTTGCTGGACGACGTGAGCGTGGTGGACGTGCGCTTCGCGTCGCGCCTCGTGCAGCGCGCGCTCGACCTGCTGTACGCGCACGGGAGGTGGGAGCGCCTCGCCGACGTCGCGCTCAGGTTCAACGCGCTCACCGAGTGAGTACAGCGCCGCGACCCGGTGGTGCAGTGGGGCCCTCTGGTGGCCTGGTGGCGTTTTTGTTCAGCACACAAGTACATGAGCCGGTGGGGTGGGAGCGTGCGGAATACTTTTTTTTCGAGGGTCGCGAGCAGAGGTCTTGGCCCCTTTGGATTCTAAGGAAAGTTCAACTGTCCAACAAACGCTGAAGTTGGATCAAGGCCTCGAAAGCTTGGAGCATCGAGTTTGATGAGTGTCCGCTTCCCCCGGCCGGCGCTGTTCGCTCCGGTAACGACGCCGTCTCGTCGCAGCGAGCGCTACTCGGAGCGGGTGACGTCCATGTTGACGCAGGCGCAGGACCAGCTGACGGCGCGGGTGCGGGACGCCGGCGGGCCCGAGCCGCCACAGCCGCACTACGCAGGCGCAGCCAAGGTCACGCCCAAGATCTACACCACCCAACAGGTAAATACGAACCTCAACACTGATTGGCTGTCCGAAGTTTAGCGCACCGCGGGTGGGGTCCGAGGGTCGAGGGGACACATGACAAAGCAACGGCCCTTCAGGTACCCAACCTCTGACTTCTGAGAAAACTGCTTACGGCGGGGAAAAGCCGGACAGAAACGGACGCTTGACGCAACACGCCACGTGGACCAACCGACCACGTGGACGAAGCCACCACGTGCGGCTGGTACGAGTGAATCTGACTCGGTTCCTCGCGTCTCTCACAGCTGAGGATCGGGCGCGTGGAGAGGCGGGTTGAGATCCAGCCGGGCGCGTTGATCGACCCCGAGGACAGCGACCTGTACGAAGGTAC
>JAAUXT010073089.1_pt1:2500-5000 | contig 13587 bp, 23 predicted proteins | sample 7278171 | NCBI WGS metagenome assembly JAAUXT01 (sample SAMN14350112, study PRJNA611818) | marine sediment metagenome | isolation source: surface marine sediment (1.8m) | place: French Polynesia: Moorea | collected 2018-08 | reverse complement strand
TCTGAGGCCGGTCCAAGGACCAGTCTGGGGGGGGAGAGCTCAAGGAGGCTTGATTTCAACCTTGTATTTATCCCACCCACCTGCCTCCTCTGAATGCGCCCAAACCTTTTCTGCGCTGGGTCTGTGGTCTGAATGTTATCATTTCTATCGTCATTCTTTCTCTTCTGTTGAGCTCTCTGTGCTCTGCTCACACAGCAAATTTTGCATGGGTTCCACCCACATTGAAGTTCGCTTTGAACACCACTGCTGAGCATTGCCATCCAAAACAACGGGAAACGGGTGAATACCAAAATCACCCGTGTTGCACCCAAACTTTGTTGGATTGAGGTCCCATTGAAACAGTGGTGAACTTGCAGCCAACGCACGTGTGTGTGTGTGTGTGTGTGTGTGTGTGTGTGTGTGTGTGTGTGTGTGTGTGTGTTTTACACGTGTGAACATTGAAATCGGTGCCAAATCCCTGTGTTGTCTTTCCTGCGTGCAGAGGATCCCGAGGTGCTGCTGGGGCTCGGGCTCGGGCGCCGGCTCACACAGCCGGCGGGGGACGCACCCGTCCGCGCCGAGACGGTCAAGGGGGCGCTGCTGTCGGCCGCCGGGCTGCTGCTGTCTCCGCTGTGCGAGACGCTCATAGAGGACGCCGTGAGTCAGGGAGGTGAGTCACGTGAGTGTGTGTGTGTGTCTGTCTGTCTGTCTGTCTGTCTGTTTGTCTGTCTGTCTGTCTTTCTGTCTGTCTTTCTGTCTGCCTGTCTGTCTGCCTGACTGTCTGTCTGTCTGTCTTTACGTGTGTGCGTTAGACTAAATCTGCTCGGAAACGCTGGTGTCAAAATCCTCATCTCACAGTAGAGCTGCATGTCTCAGCGAACAATGAAATTCTTCTTGCTTGCAGCTGTGGTCGTTGACTAATTTTACTGCGGCAGTTATTTTCGCAGTCCACGGTTGATACAGCATCTGCGCGTTCCTCTCCCCCTGTGCACAGGTGTGGAGAGTCTGAGCGCGAGCGAGTTGGAGCTGGTCGTGGAGAGCTACGTGCAGCTGAGCGGCGTCGCGCTGCAGCGCCACCACTGCGCGCTGGCGGCGCGCCTCGCCCGAGTCGCGCTCAAACTGATGCAGAGCGCGCACGTGTTCGCGGACGGCAAATCGGACAAGAGGTGAGTTGTGCCGTGTTGCACAACCCGCGTCGTCTCCTTCGTAGTGTGTAAATTGTGCAGGGCCCTTGTGCAGTTTGCGTTGAGTGGAGTCACGGAAAATGCGACTTGAGTTGAGTGGCGCACGTTGTGCAACTTCAGGCTGCGTCGTACAGTGATGAATGTAAAGCAGCAAATTCATCCAAAGTGAGCACAGGTCGTGCGCGCGCGCGCGTGTGTGTGTGTCCCCTTCACCGATCAGGTTGGTGTGTGTGTGGTGGTTGTGTGTGTGCACCCCTTCACTGGTCGGGTCGGTGTAGCCGGTGTGTGCGCGCGCAAGTGTGTGTGTGTGTGCGTGTAGTGTGCGTTTGTGTGTGTGTTTGTACGTGTGTGTGTATGTGTGCGTGTATGTACGTGTGTGTATGCACCCCTTTACTGTTCGGGTCGGTGTAGCTGTGTGTGCGCGCGCATGTGTGTGTGGTGTGTGCGTTTGTGTACACTTGTTTGTGTTCTATGCATAAATATTTGTAAATCCGACGTTGTGTTTCGGCGCCGTGTTCTCAGGACCTCCAGGGAGCGGAGGAGGCCCGGGGCGGCGGACCCGGACGCCCCCGCCGCACCGCCCGAGCCGTCCCCGCAGGACGTGGCGTCCCGCGCCCGGCTCGATGCGCGGCTCTGGCTGCGGGCGCGCCGAGCCCTCGTGACCGCCGCCGTCCGGGAGGTGCCGGGCCTCGCGCAGCAGCCAGCAGGTGGGTGCGCATGCGCGCTTTCGCACGCGCGCGCGTATCCATGTGCGTGCCTTGAGCACTGGCGCGCGCACGTACACGCGCATGTGCTTGGATGTTGGTTGTGTGATTCGTTTGGGCGTGGGGCACACCAGGAACTGATTCCTGGTTCATCGGATAAACGTGCCGTGGTCACAATTCAGGACCGGAAACGGTGACATTTTCTCGACTTCGTGAACACGTTTTCTCGCTTGAAGCGTTTCTGACCTGAGACGCGACACGATGCTGTGTATCGGTGCAGACGGAGAGTACGAGGCGGAGCTCGGGGACGCGCGGCTGCTGTGCGCCGAGGGCGTAGCCGAGGCGGAGGCGCTGGGCGACGCGGAGACGCAGGCGGCGCTGCTGCACCAGGGGGCGCTGCTCGACACGGTGCGCGCCGCGCCCGCCTCACACACCGTGGAGCTGCTGCAGGTGTGTGTGTGTGTGCGTGTGTGTGTGCGTGTGCTTGGTGTGGTATGTGTGTACGTGCGTGTGCATTACGTGTGTGTGTGTGCATGACGTGTGTCTGTGCGTGTGTGTGCATAAGGTGTGTGTGTGCGTGTGTTTGCGTCTTGTGTGACCGCGTTTTGTTTGCCGACCACAAAGGACAAAATC
>JAAUXT010127946.1_pt1 | contig 13588 bp, 10 predicted proteins | sample 7278171 | NCBI WGS metagenome assembly JAAUXT01 (sample SAMN14350112, study PRJNA611818) | marine sediment metagenome | isolation source: surface marine sediment (1.8m) | place: French Polynesia: Moorea | collected 2018-08 | reverse complement strand
TCCCTCGCGCAGATCGCCGCCCTCTCCGCCGCGGGGAACAGCACCATGCTGCATCTGCTCGCGGGTGCGGACCCCTCTTCGATGGGGGTCGCGCCGTTCGCGGCGGCGTTCCTCGAGCACCGCGTGCTCGACGCGGCGGCGCTCGGCATCGGTCCGCTCCAGGCTCCCGTCCACCTGCTGCCCGGCGCCGCGGCCTACGTCGGCGCCGACGTCTGCGCGGGGGTGCTGGCGAGCGCGCTCGCCTACGAGCCCGGACCGAGCCTGCTCGTGGACGTCGGGACGAACGGTGAGATCGTGCTCCAGCACGGCCAACGGCTGGCCGGCTGCGCGACGGCCGCCGGCCCCGCCTTCGAGGGATCGCGCCTCACGAGCGGCATGCGGGCCGGGACCGGCGCCGTCGCGCACCTGCAGGTCACGGGCGACCCCCTCCGCATCGAGGCGGAGGTGATCGGCGCGGGCAGGCCGAGCGGGATCTGCGGCTCCGCCTACGTGGAGTTCCTGGCTGCCGGGCGAGCGGCGGGGCTGCTCGGAGCGACGGGGCGCGTCGATGCCGACGCGGCGGGCGAGCTCCTCGTCGAGGAGCCGACGCTCGGCCGCGCGGTGCGCATCGCGACGGGCCGGGGACGCAGCCCCCTTTGCATCTCCGAGCGCGACGTCGCCAGCCTGCTCCAGGCGAAGGCCGCGGTGGCGGCCGGCATCCTCACCTTGCTGGAGCGCGAGGGGCTCGAGCCGAAGCAGGTCGAGCGGCTGCATCTCGCCGGCGGCTTCGGCATGCACCTCGACCCCCGGCACGCCATCGGCTGCGGGCTGCTGCCGGAGTTCGCGCCCGAGCAGATCGAGGTGGTGGGGAACACGGCTCTCGCCGGCGCCTACCTCGCGCTGGTCGATCGCGGCGTGATCGGGGAGCTGACGCGGCTGGCGACGACGCTCGAGGTCGTGGAGCTCAACCTCGACTCGGGGTTCGAAAGGCGCTACGTCGACAATCTGGTCCTGCCGGGAGCGGATGCCGCCGGGGCGCGAAGGAGGAGCTCGTGAACGGAAGGGAGCGATTCCTCACGGCCCTGAGCGTGCGCCAGCCCGACCGCGTCCCGCTCTACATCCACGGCATCAACGAGGGCCCGATCATCGGGATCGCGCGCCACCTGACGGAAGGCCTCCCCGAGCCGAAGCAGTTCGACGAGATGAACGAGGCGGAGAGGCTGATGCTCGTGGACGGCCTGTTCCGGATCCACGAGCACTTCGAGGTGGACGGCTTCACCTGCTTCGAGATCAACCACACCGAGCGGGTCGATGCGAGCCATCTCCGCGACCACTGGGGGGTCGTGTTCGAGCGGAATCCGCACGGGATTCCGGTTCCGGTCGGGCATCCGATTCCCGACGCCGCCGCCCTCGACGCCTTCCGCGCCCCGGAGCCCCGGCGCGAGCACCTGCTGCTGCTCGACCTGGCCCGGCAGCGCTTCGGCGGCCGGGTGGCTCTGGTCTGGATGATGCGCGGCGCCTTCGTGCTCGGCTGGCGGCTGGCGGGCATGGAGAACCTGATGCTCCAGATGTACGACGACCCGGCGTTCGTCCACCGGCTCGCCGAGACGACCACCGCGTTCGGTCTGGCGCAGCTCGAGCTGTTGATCGAGGCGGGCGTCGACGTGCTGCTGGTGGAGGACGACATCGCCGACACCGACTCCTCGCTGATCTCGCCGGCGCAGTTCCGGGAGTTCGTGAACCCCTACAACCGGCGCCTGGTCGACCGCGCGCACGAAGCCGGGCTCAAGGTGATGCGCCACAGCGACGGGAACCTGTGGGGGCTGCTCGACACCCTGCTCGAGTCGGGATACGACGGCCTCAATCCGCTGGAGCCACAGGCCGGCATGCACCTGCACGAGGTCAAGGCGTACTGCGGCGACCGTCTCTGCCTGGTCGGCAACATCGACTGCCGCGACCTGCTTCCGAAGGGAACGCCGGAGCAGGTGGACGCCGCGGTGCAGCAGGCCATCGAGGCCGCGGGTGAGGGCGGTGGCTACATCCTCTCGTCGTCGAACTCGCTGCATCCGGGCGTGGACCCGGAGAACTGCATCGCCATGTTCGAGGCGACCAAGAAGCACGGCCTCTACGGGTGAGCCCGGGCGCGGGCGAGGCCGTCCCGCTCGTCTCGCGCCGCCGCGCGCGCTACGCCTTCACGCTGCTCTTCCTGCTCTACCTGTTCAACTACGTCGATCGGCTGGTGATCGTGTCGCTGTTCCCTCTGCTCCAGCGTGAGTGGGGACTGACCGACGCGCAGAGCGGGCTGCTCGTCTCCGCGGTCTACTGGTCGATCCTCTTGTTCACGCTCCCGGTCTCGATCGGGATCGACCGCTGGAGCCGCACCAAGGCCATCGGCCTGATGGCCGTCGTCTGGAGCCTGGCCACGGCGGCGGGCGCCATCACCCGCAGCTTCGCCCAGCTCTTCGTCGCACGGTCGGCCGTGGGGATCGGCGAGGCGGGCTTCGCGCCGGGCGGGACGGCGATGATCTCCGCGCTGTTCCCCGAGGCGGCGCGCGCTCGCATGATCGGGATCTGGAACGCGTCCATCCCGCTGGGCAGCGCGCTCGGCATCGCCGTCGGCGGCCTCGTCGCCGACCACCTCGGCTGGCGCTACGCGTTCGGCATCGTGGCGCTGCCGGGGCTCGTCGTGGGCCTGCTCTTCTTCGGCGTCACCGACTACCAGACCGTGGAGCTCGTGCACGGCGGGAGCGGAGCGGGCGACCGGCCGGGCACGAGGCTGCGCGGCGGCGAGCTCGTGCAGCAGTTCGCGCGCAACCGCACGCTGATCTTCAACAACCTGGGGTTTGCGGCCAACACCTTCGTGACGACCGCGCTGCTCTCCTGGCTTCCCACCTACTTCCACCGCGTCGACGGGACCCCCGTGTCGGAGGCGAGTCTCGCGGCGGCGCTGGTGATGCTGCTCGCGATCGCGGGCGCTCCGCTCGGGGGCTTGCTGGCCGATCGCTGGCAGCGGCGGCGCCCGAACGCGCGGATGCTGCTCCCCGCGCTCTCCTCGGCAGCGACGGCCGGCGTCCTCTTCCTGGCCTTCGCGGTCGCGGCTGGCGAGGTCCGCTATGCGGTGCTGCTCGGCGCCGGGCTGACCGCCGCAGCCTTCGCGCCCGCCGCCAGCGCCGTGACGCAGGACGTGGTGCACCCGGGGCTGCGAGCCACCTCCGCCAGCCTCTGCGTCGTGGTGCAGCACGCCCTCGGGAGCGCACTCGGGCCCGCCTTCGTCGGCCTGCTCTCCGACCGCTACGGCCTGGAGGCCGCGATGGCTGCGCTGCCTGGGTTCGCGCTTCTCGCCGGGCTCCTCTTCTTCGCGGGCTCGTTCTTCTACGAGGCGGACGTCGCGAAGGTCGAGTCCGTGGAGCTGGAGGCGAGGGGGGCGCTGCGGTGACACGCCCCCCCTGTCCGAGAGCCCTGACGCGCCAGCCCCGGGCTACCCTGGGCCGTCGAAGGAGGGCGAGCATGGCCACCCCCGAGCTCTTCCAGTTCCAGTTCTCCCACTACGTCGAGAAGGCGCGCTGGGCGCTCGACCACAAGGGCGTGGCCCACGTGCGGCGGTCGGTGCTGCCGGGTCCCCACGCCATCCAGATCAGCCGTCTCTCGGGGCAGCCCCAGGTGCCGGTGCTGCGCGTGGACGGCGAGCTGGTGAAGGGGTCGAGCGAGATCATCGACTACCTGGAGCGAGAGCACCCCGAGCCGGCCCTGTACCCCGAGCACACGTCCGAGCCCGAGCGCGCGATCGCGAACTGCGACGAGTTCGACGCCGAGGTCGGCCCGGCCGTACGCATGGCGCTGTTCCACGAGTGCCTGCCCGAGTGCGACTACCTCGCGCGCATGTTCAGCACCGGGAAAGGCGCCGTCACCCGCACGCTCTACCGCGCGGCGATGCCGGCGGTGGGTCGCGTGATGAAGCGCAGCATGAAGATCGATCCGCAGGCCGCTGCCCGCGCCGTGGAGCGGACGCGCGAGGCCCTCGACTTCGTGGCGAAGCACGCCGGGCCCGAGGGCTACCTGGTGGGCAGCCGCTTCAGCGTCGCCGACCTCACCGCCGCCGCCCTGCTCATGATCTCCTGCTATCCGCCCGAGCTGCAGCCGCCGCTTCCCGAGCCCCGCTCGCGCACCCTCGAGAGCTGGCTGTCCCGCTGGACCGATCACCCGGGTACGGCGTGGGTGCGCGAGATGTTCGCGCGCCACCGGGGACGCTCCGCCGAGGTTGCTGCCTAGAAGCCCGCGATCTACCGGCTGCCGTGATGCGACGCGGTCGGGCTCCGGCTATCGGTTCGACTTCGTTCGGCTTCGCCTCACTGCGCGCGCCCTACGGGCGCTTGCGGGTGGCTTCTGCCGCGCGGGCTCCTAGCCGGGCTTCCTCGCCACGATGAAGACCGCCTTGCCCCGGGCGGGCTGCCACTGGTGCTCGATGCGGAAGCCCGCTCCGACGATGCTCGTCTCCAGCTCCTTTACGGTGAAGACCGCGACGCGCGGGATCAGCCCGAGGAAGCGCCCGACGGGCCCGACCAGCTCGAACCACTTCATCGTGTCCCCGAGGCATGCGGTGCTGGTCACGAGGAGACCGTCGGGCACCAGCAGGTCGCGCAGCGAGGCGAGCACGGACTCCGTGTCTTCGAGCAGGTGCAGGAGGCTGAGCGCGAGCACCGCGTCGAAGCGTCGGCCCGATCCTCCGAGATCCTCGACGGCCGTCTGCTCGAAGGTGACGTTCGCGACGCCCGCGGCCGCGGCCTTGCGCCGCGCGATCTCGATCATCTTCGAGGAGATGTCGGTGGCGTGCACGTGCTTCACGTACGGGGCGTGGGCGATCGCGGTGGAGCCCGTTCCGCAGCCGACCTCCAGCAGCTCCATGTCCGGCCGCAGCAGATCCCGGGTGACCGCCAGCTTGCGCTGATAGGCGGCCTCGTCGGCGACCGGACGCCTCGCGTAGCGCTCGGCGATCCGGTCCCAGAAGCGGGTCTCTCGTCGCGTCCTCCCGGCGGCGCCCATGTCGCCCTCCACTAACTTGCCGGGTCGAGTCTATCCATGCGTCGAAGGGACGTAAATCGAGCCGCCGCCGAACCCACCCGTGACGGAAGTCACAACGCGAAGTCAGACAAGGGTCAGCTTCCGATAAGGACCGCGCCGCGTCGCCGGCGTACTCATGGGGTGCGCGCCACGAACCGGGAGATTCTCATCATGACGTTCCGCGTACGACGATCCGCGAAGCAGGCGTTCGAACCGTTCCGCTCCCTCCTCTTCACTGCGGCAGCCGCACTGCGGGTGGCCGTGGTGACAGTCGTCACTCTCTTCCTGTCGGCGACCGCCAGCGCGGTCATCCTCGGCAGCTCGGACGACACGACCGTGGTCACGAACCAGGCCTCGCTCACGAGCTACCCCTGGCGCACGATCGGCTCGCTCTCGGTCGGTGGGCGCACCGGCTGCACCGGCGCGCTGGTCGGGCCGCGGCACGTGCTCACGGCGGCACACTGCGCCTACGACGACGAGGGGAACTGGTGGTTCCGCGACTTCGACGATCCACAGATGTTCAACCCCGGCCAGCGGGCCTGGGACGACTTCAACGGCGGGCCCTATCGCGTGGTCGGCGCCTACGCGCGCACCTGGTCGGTCAACTGGGACTACGCGCTGCTGATCATCGAGGACGACCCCACGCTCGCCTCGCTGGGGCAGATGGGCATGGCGTGGAAGCACGATCTCGACGACTACGAGGGCATGGACGTCGTGATCGGCGGCTACCCCATCTGGAACCTCAGCTGCGACGACTCGCCCGACGACGACGGCGACTGTGGCGGCTACATGTACCGCGACTGGTGCGACGTCGACGTGGCCGCGAACGGCCACGTGCTCTACGGCTGCGATGCGCACGGCGGTCACAGCGGGGCGCCCGTGTTCACCTGGGACGGCGAGGCGGCCGTGATCTGGGGCGTCCACAAGCGGGGCAACGAGAACGGCTCGGGCGCCGTGCAGACCAGCAGCCCGCCCACCTCGAACCTGGGCCCGCGCGTGCGGCGCGACCTGTACGACGACGTCTGCGAGTGGATCGGCAACCACCCGAGCCAGTACCGAAGCCACCCGTGCGACCACCAGGAGTCCCGCGGCGGCGGCGGGATCAAGGAGTTCCGGTACGCCCAGAGGCGCGAGGACCTCGACCGCGACGGCTTCGTCGGGATCAAGGACTTCGCCACGAAGTTCCGCCCCTGCTTCGGCGCCCGCGTGGGCGAGAGGCCGGAGTGCCGCACGGCCGATCTCGACCGCAACGGCGTCGTGAGCATCCGGGACTTCTCCCTGTTCCGGCCGGCGATCAAGGGCTCGTTCCAGGCGCCGCTTCCCGCCAACCTCGTGATCGAGCCGTACTACGACAACCCGAACAGCCTCCCGGAGGGCTTCCCGACGCACAGCTACTGCGTGAGGAATCCGTCGGGCGGCGCGCCAGAGACGGTGCGCTTCCTCGCGCGCAACACGGGAGCGCGGGCCACCGGGATCTTCCAGTACCGGACGACCTTCTCGTGGTCCGGTGAGGAGTCGGCCCACGTGCTGCCGTCGCTCGCCGCGGGCGAGGAGGTGGTGGTCGACGTCCCGCTGCCGGGCACGTGCTACTCGCCGGGCGCCGTCTGCCCGTTCTCGATCGAGCTCGACGAGCAGGACGAGGTGCTCGAGTCGAACGAGGACGACAACGCGGCCGCTTCCTTCTGCGTGGGGCCGGCGGGCTGAGCGCACCTCGCGCTCGCGGCACGCCGTCCGGGCGTCGTCGACCCGCGGTGGTCGGCGGCGCCCGGATTGCGTCGCGCCCTCGCTCTCGGTCGGGAGCCGAAGAAGCGATCCACGCGGGATCGGGTCCGCGGCGGCTCATCGGTGTGCCAGCCGGCGCGCCATGTCGAGCAGTCGCTCGCGGTCGTGCGGATCCATCCCCTCCAGGAGCGAGGTGTGGGATCACGTCCACGATTCGATCCGCCTCTCCCAGGCCAGGTCGCCGACCCGGGCCTACTCGGACTACGTCGAGAAGCGCCGCACCGATCTCGGCGAGATCGAGCACGCGTTCCACACCGTTCCCGGAGGTCGCGGTGATGGACGGCGCAGTCGTGACGGGCCCGGCTGGCTGAGCGCGTGCGTCTCCTTCCCGCCGGGGAAGCGGGGATCGGGCAAAGCGGGAGGTCGAGCGATCGGCGCCCGACGACGTGCTCCGATATGCAAGACTCGAGGGCCCACCCGAGGAGGCCCGTCATGCATCGCTCCCGCTCCGCCCCGATCCTCCTGCTGCTCGGCTCGCTGCTCCTGGCACTCGCGCCCACCGACGCCCGCGCGTCGGGCGCGGGCTTCCGCCGTCCCCAGCCCTGGGAGGGCGTCTGCGTGGGCATTCGCGGCAACGGGCCGCGGCTGTGGGCGCACTTCTCGTCGCTCGCCCGCATCAGCGAGGAGTTCGGCGAGATCTCGGCGGCCGCGGGCGGCAGCTCGGGGAGCCTCAGCGTGTTCGTCACCGAGAGCATCCGCGCCAACCCGCTGATCCGCGACTGCGGCGGCCGCGCCTGCAACCGCCGCGAGCGCGCCGAGCGACAGGCGCTGCTGTTCAAGTCGATCGAGGGACTCCAGCAGGCCGGACTGCTCGAGGACGTCCTGCTGGTCGCCGCCCTCGCGCAGGCGATCGAGGACCAGGGCCTGCTCGAGCTGCTCGAGAGTCCCGAGACCGCGGCCGAGGGCCTCGCCGCGCTGATCGACCTGCTGAGCGACCCGGCGGTGCAGCAGATCCTCAACCCCGAGCTCCGCTTCCTGCTCGAGCAGTCGCCCGACCCGCTGTTCCACGCGCGCGACATCGCCGACAGCCTGGCGGGCGGCCTCTCGTTCGAGGTGGACGACCCGACCGTGTTCGTGCGCCCGGGCGTGGTGAACTTCGCCGCGTTCGCCGAGATCGTGGGGCGCCTCGGGAGCTTCCTGGCCGGGGTCGGGCCGGTCGACCAGGCCGGTCTCGCCTCGTACCTCGACGCCTGCGCGGGGCCGGGCCGCGGCCTCGCGTGGCCCGCAGTCGGCGCCCTCCCGGCGCCGGGTGGCACCTGCGGCGAGCAGTTCGCCGACCTGTTCGACGCGTTCCGCGCCGGGCTCACGCCCGACTCGCCCTCGCGGCTCGACGACCCGATCGGCCGCTTCCTGCCCGCGCTCGTCACGACCTCGGTGCTCGAGGGCGACGCCGTCCCGGCCTTCCAGTCGGCGAAGGACCAGTACTTCGCGGCGCAGCCCGTCGACGCCCTCGGCATCGCGTTCGAGGACGTGGGCTTCGGCTACTGGGGGCGCGAGCGCGAGCTCGGCCGCGTGGAGCTCCTGCTGCGGCTGTTCTTCCGCGACGCCAAGAGCCAGAAGTTCACGCGGATCGACGCGGCGCCCTGGCGCGAGATCCTCCAGTACTCGCCCGCCGAGCCGGGGCTCTCGCGGGCGGTCGAGCTGCCGGACGGGCGCGTCTCGGCGGGAGGCTGGACCGACCCGGTGCCGAGCCAGGTGCTGCGCTCGCTGGGCTGCCTGCGCATCGTGCTGGTAAACCGGCGCGACGGCATCGGCTCGTTCACCACCGACGTCGCGACGCTGCTCGGCGCGAGCCCGGCCGACCTCGACGCGCTCTACGAGCTGTCCGACCCGGGTAGCGGCTTCACGACCGCGCTGCGCACCGCCGACGGGATCTGGTGCACCGACTGGGACGCGCCCGAGACCTTCGACATCCGCGCGCTCTCGGCGCAGGGCTGGAGCCCGCCGCTCGAGACCTCGGTGCCGCGCTTCCTGCGCTACGAGAACGCCTCGCGCGACATCGACATCCCGGGCTGCTCGCCGGGCGTCACGCCCTGACCATCGGGTCTCGAGCCAGGATCGACTCGAGGTAGGCGAGCTGCATCTCCACGAGCTCGTCGATCAGACCTCGAGCACTCGCCGGTGACTGCTCCAGCGCGACGTCCATGATGGCGGCGGTGCTCTCGATCAGACAGCGGGCGATCCGGCGCGCACGCGCCAGCGCGAGGTCCGGCTCGACCTGCCGCAGCGCGTGGGCGAAGGCCTCGGCCATGCGCGCGTTGTCCTGCTGATCCAGCACGTAGAGCTCCGGGACGGCGCGCATGGCTCTTCGGACCGCCGCATGCCCGGGAAGCTCCCGGACGCGTTGGAGGAGCCCGCGGGTCGCGCGCTCCACCGCGGCGCGCCAGTCGCCGTCGCCATCGAGCTTGGCGAGCTCGTCCAGCGCCCAGGCGTCCCACTCGGAGACCATGCGTTCGGCCAGCGCCAGGATCACCGCGGACTTGTTGGGGAAGTAGCGGTAGACCGTGCGGACGCGCACCCCGGCTCGCTCCGCGAGCAGGTTCGTATTGAAGCCATCGACCCCGACCTCGTCGAGCAGGGCCGCGGCCGCGTCGAGGATGCGCCCCACGGTCTCGCGGGCTCGCGCCTGTCGCGGAGGGGTCCGCAGATCGCTGGGGATCGGGCTGTCGATCTCCGGCTTGCCGGCCGCCATAAAAGGGAGTATATACTCCCCTTATCGAGATGGCCAACGGCGCGAAAGGAGACCTCGATGTCCACCCAGATCGACTCGATGAATGCCGGTCGGCTCCCGAAGTCGGCCGAGCTGCTCGCCCGCGCGAAGCAGAGCCTGCTCTCGCCGATCGTGACGGGGCCGCTGCGCACTCCGAAGAACATCCCCTTCATCGCGAAGGCGCAGGGGGCCCACGTCGAGGACGTCGACGGCCACGACTACGTCGACATCACCATGGCGTACGGCCCGCTGATCCTCGGGCACAGCCATCCCGTGGTGGTCGAGGCGATCGAGCGCGCGTGCCGCAACGGGACCGTCTACGCGATGGCGCACGAGCACGAGGTCCGGCTCGCCGAGCTGATGGTCGAGGCGATCCCCTGCGCGGACCGCGTGGCCTTCTCGAACAGCGGGACCGAGGCGACGCTGCACGCGATGCGCATCGCCCGCGCGCGGACCGGACGGGACAAGATCGCGAAGTTCGAGGGCGGCTATCACGGCGTGCACGACTACGCTCTCGTGAGCGGCTCCCTCGCCCAGCCGGCCGGCCCCGCCGAGCACCCCCAGAGCATTCCCGACACGCCCGGCATTCCGCAGGGTGCGGTCGAGCAGGTCGTCACGCTCGGCTACGGGAGCGAGGCCAGCCTCGAGACGATCCGGCAGCGCGCGGACGAGCTGGCCGCCGTGATCATCGAGCCCGTGCCCAGCATCTACCCGGTCGACCTCGGCGACTACCTGCGCCAGCTCCGGGAGGTGACGCGCGAGTGCGGCGTGCTGCTCGTGTTCGACGAGGTGATCAGCGGCTTCCGGCTCGGCTACGGCGGCGCGCAGGCCCACTACGGCGTGACCCCCGACATCGCCACCTACGGCAAGGTCATGGGTGGCGGCCTGCCGGCGGGCGCCGTGGCAGGCAGCCTCGATGCCATGCAGCCGGCCGTCGGAACCGGCGACATGGTCCGCGACCTCGCCGAGGGAAAGCTCCTGCTGATCGGGACGTTCAGCGGCAACCCGATGACCGCCTGCACGGGCGCCGCGGTGCTCGAGTACCTGCGCGACCACCCGGAGGTCTATCCGCACATGGAAGCGCTGGCCTCACGGCTGAAGCGCGAGGTCCACGAGTTCTGCCGGAAGGAGGGCTTCGACCTCCGCCTGATCGGGCTGGGCTCGTGGTTCCTGCCCCACTTCATCGAGACCGAGCCCAAGGGCCCGCGCGACCTGCGCGACACGGCGAGCTACCTGAAGGGCAGCGCGCTCGGCGAGTACATGCGCTACCACGGCGTCTACGCCTCGGATCTCCACATCGCGTTCGTCTCGGCCGTCCATACCGAAGACGACGTCGATCGCATCGTGCGCGCCTACGAGGCCTCGCTGACCGACATGCGGGAGGAGGGGATCCTCTGAGGGGCTCGAGGCGGTGGCAGGCCTGGGGTCTCGCTCCCCGCGTCCACGCGGAGGATCCGCAGCACCTCCGCGACTGCCTCCTCCGACTGGTGCACGCTGTGCCCGTCCTCCACCACCAGCACGGACGCCGCACCCGGCAGGTGCGAGCTCGCGTGATCGACGACGCCGTCCGAGCCCGCGCCCGGCTCGATCTCGCCCAGGATGGTGTGGAACGGCACCGCGGGATCGACGGGCAGGTCGGCCAGCGCGTGGATCAGCGGGTCGCGGTGCGAGAGCGCGCGCGGGCCGCTCGGCAGCCCACTCTCGCGGCGCAGCTCGAAGCCGGGCGTCAGGTGCTCCTCGTTGTCGGCCACGACGCGCTCGAAGGGGCCCCGCTTGCGCCCCGGGAGCTGGATCCAGGACGCGAGCAGCCGCGCCAGCGGGTTCTCCGACACGCGGCTCCCGCGATGCGGGGTGGCGATGAAGACGACGCGTCGCACGGCGGGGTCGCGCTGGAAGAAGAGGGCGCGCCCCATCTCGGTCCGGTCCTCGGGGCTGGCCTGCAGCTCCGCCGGCGACACGTTGAACGCCGCGTCCCACAGCCGGTCTCCGCTCGTCGTGACGAGCGTCTTGGCGAGCAGCCCGCCCTTGCTGTGCGCGACGACGACGAGGTTGCGCGTGGCGAAGTCGTCGCCCTCGGGGTCGAGGCGCTGGCGCAGCGCTCGGAGCTGCGCGCGGAAGTCGGCGGCGGCGTGGAGGTAGGGGATGCCCGTCGCGTAGATCGCGTGCCAGACCTGGTAGCGGGCACGCAGCGCCTCGTCGCCGAGGACGGCGTTGGTGAGCTCGCGCCAGGTGAGCGGGCTCGCGAGCAGCCCGTGGACCATGAGCAGCGGGGTCTTCTCGGGGTCGTAGGGCTCGAGCAGGTAGATGCCGGCGCGCTCGTCGAGCGCCTCGGCGCGCAGGGTGCCGGCGAGGCCGGTCCGCGCGAGGCGGGTGCGCGAGAGCAGGAGCGCGTAGGGGGCGCTGAAGTCGGCGGCCACGGGCGTCGGCCCGTCCGGTGTCGCGACGCTCGAATGCCGCACCGGATCCAGCAGGCGCAGCGCGGGAGCGGCCTCGCCGTCCGCGACGACGACGGCGGTGACGGGGCGGACGATCCCCTCCGGCGGGTAGTGGGGCGCATCGCTCGCGTCCGGCGCGCGCAGGCCGACCAGCGGGATGCCCGCGCCGGCGCGACGGTGGCGGTGGCGCAGGCCCTCGATCGACAGCGAGTCGACCGCGATCAGGCTGTCGAAGTAGGCCGGGTCCCAGACTCCGTCGCGGTAGGCGGCGCGCTCGTCGGGGCGGCCCGATGCGGCGACGAGCTGGAGCGCCTCGAGCACCGCGGCCTCGCTGCCGGCGTCCCGATCCACCGAGACCGTCACGGGCGTCGCGGCGCACCCGATCCACAGCGCGAGCGCCGGGACGAGCGCCAGGACGGTACGCCCGCGCGGCCGGGGGGGACGAGGCGGGGAGGGCATGGCTGCCTGAGATTGCCATATCGGAGCGTTCGCGCCGTTCTCGCCGACGCAGCACGCGACTCGTCAAGCGCCGCGGCGTAGCACCTCCGCCAGCCCCGCGTCCCAGGCCGGGTGCTCACCGCAGCTCTCGGCCAGGTGGTCGAGCAGCAGCCGCACCTTCGTGGTCAGGAGCTTGCGGTGCGGGGTCACCGCCCAGATCGCGGTGTCAGCGTCGAGCTGCCCGGGCAGCACGACCTCGAGGCGTCCCGCGCGCAGGTCGTCGCCCACCAGGAAGGTCGGCAGCAGGGCGATGCCGAGGCCCGCGAGCAGCAGGCTCCGGATCAGCTCGCCGTTGTTGGAGCGGTGGCGCGGCTCGATCGCGACGCGCTCCTCGCCGTCGTCGCTGCGGAAGCTCCAGCCCGCGCTGCGCTCGTAGGCGTAGCCGATGGCGGTGTGGGCCCGCAGCTCGCTCGGACGGGTCGGGCGCCCGCGCGCGGCCAGGTAGGCCGGCGCGGCGCAGAGCACGCGGCGGCAGGGGCCGAGCCGGCGCGCGACCAGCGCCGAGTCCGGCAGGTTCGCGATGCGCACCACGACGTCGAAGCCCTCGTCGACGACGTCGACGAAGCGGTCGGCCAGCTCGATCTGGAGCTGCAGCTCGGGATGGTCGGCGGCGAAGCGCGCCAGGCTCTCGGCCAGGCCGAGGCGGCCGAAGTCCATCGGGGCGCCCAGGCGCAGCACGCCCCGCGGCTCCGCCTGCAGCTCGCCCACGGCCAGCTCGGCGGTCTCGAGGTCGTCGAGCACGCCGCGCACGCGCTCGCGGAACGCCGCGCCGACCTCGGTGAGCGAGACGCGCCGCGTGGTGCGGTTGAGCAGCCGCACGCCCAGCCGCTCCTCGAGGGCGCGCACCTGCTTGCTCACCGCCGAGGTGGTGCGCCCGAGCGCGCGGGCGGCCAGCGTGAAGCCCCCGGTCTCGGCCACGGCCGCGAAGGCTTCGAGCTCTGCCAGACGGTCCATCAGGGATCTCGATCCGGGCAGGATTGTTTCTCGATAGGAAACAGTATTTGGTAATACTGCACTATTTTCAACCCGGCTGCGGACGCAATGCTGCACTCATGATGGTCCTGCACAAGAGCGCCGATCGCGGGTCGACCCGGACGGGCTGGCTCGAGAGCCGCCACGGCTTCTC
>JAAUXT010013549.1_pt1 | contig 13588 bp, 12 predicted proteins | sample 7278171 | NCBI WGS metagenome assembly JAAUXT01 (sample SAMN14350112, study PRJNA611818) | marine sediment metagenome | isolation source: surface marine sediment (1.8m) | place: French Polynesia: Moorea | collected 2018-08 | reverse complement strand
GGTGTTGATTTTTAAGCGTGTGGTCGCCCGAAGGGCCGTGTACCACACGCTTAATGTAATCACCATCAGTCTGTATGTGTCTCTGTCTGTATGTGTAAAGCGGGTCTAACCAGAGGGGGGGGGTTGGACCCGCTTTACACATACAGACAGAGACACATACAGACTGATGGTGATTACATTAAGCGTGTGGTACACGGCCCTTCGGGCGACCACACGCTTAAAAATCAACACCACCAACAACAACATTCAAAAATTCGCTCACTACAAACGACTCAACTACAAAACTTCCCTTGTGAAAACCAAACGTGCACGTTCCAGACGCTCTTCCGCCCAAACGGAAGACCCACCCACGTGGTTATCCACGGTGCAAGAAAAGCAGCTGCGCAAAGCAGAAAAGACGAGCAAACTTCTATTGGAGAGTTCCAGGAGTCTACATCACAGAGTCCCGAGTGACGTTCCTCCACTTCTCCTGCCCCTTGGCTTGATTGGAAAATATTGCGGCCCCGAGACCAAAGCAAGAGAACCCTATTGCCCTTGTCTGGTGTCGTGGCCCCGCGCACCTCCCTCCCATCCTTCTTGCGCCCGCTTCGAATCCACCGGAGGCGCAGAGCCACTGCATCCAGCACATCAAACGCTTTGCGGATCTCTTGTGGTAGACACGTGGTTGACACGTGGCTTGACCTCCGGAACGCAGAGCCTCGATCTGAGAAGCGGAGAACCTCAGGATTTAGCTTCTCGAGTTCACTGACTGAGTGTCGCTCTTGTTTCTGCCCAGCGGAGCGATGCAATGCGATTTATTTTGCTGTCAGACTCAAACAACCTTTGGGCCAGGCCTTTGGCTTCAAATTGGACCAAGCCATGATTCTCTCTTTTTGAGTGGTGGAATGAAAACTTCAAACCAAGGTCCAGGAAGATTTTTCATCCATAGGTGCGCCTGCCGGTGGAGGAATGGCCAGAATCACCCTGACTTACTCGATTGGCCCCGGCGTGGCAAGTGGACCATGTATCTCTCACATCCTTCAAACAATTTGATTGGTTTCAAGGGGGACGGTGGGACAGGCACCATCTGCACCTCGCAGAGAGGATGGCTCCTCCATACAGACCCGACTAATTTATCTTCCACGGGCTCTGCCACTACCATCCCATCCTCTCCAACTTCATGGGATAAACGCTTGAGTTGTTTCTTCCTCCGTCTCTGTGCGGAGAGCTTCTCAATGGAACTTTTGCGGTGCTTAGACATTGCCTTGTAATGCACACACTTTGGCAAGCGTTCTCCTCCACTCATTGAAATCTGTCAGTAAATTTCGTGAGAAACCGCCATTTTCAACATTTTTATTCAAATGCCTCATGCAGAATCTTTTTCGTGTTCAATTAACTGCACGAGTCTTCCTTGAGACGGATCGTGCATGAATTAAAAAAGAGGAGAAAGCACCTTCGATTTGGGGGAAAATTTTACAATCACGAATTTCCGCAATGAGTCTAATTGACACAATTACTCATCAATCATGACGTTTCCACGAACCATGTAATACTGCTGCAATAGACAGGTTCCGCAAACCAAAAACGTTGATGTCAACGTGGACGTAGAAACCCACCCCAGCTGTGGGGGCTGCTCCACCAACCAAATTTGCAAGTCAAAAGCAAAGAACGAATCCCAGAAATTCTTGCATCACATCCTTTTATCCTTTGATTCTTTGACTCCACATGAACAAAACCAGAAAAGTGTTCTCAGCCAGAGACAGAAAGATCACTGTGCATGGAGTGCTACACCCCACAGGGTGACTGCTACGTCTACGCTGACGCAATCATCAAATTTATTTTGCCGAACGTGCCTATTCTGACACTGATGCTTAACGATCTGATATGAACGTTTTGAGTTGAATCAAAAATTTAATGCAGCAGTATCGAGCCTGCCTTTGTCCGTACTCCACTTAAAATTGATTTCTCTCCAATTCCCTCACGTTTTCCCAGCGAATAGCAAAAACAGAAATCCGCTTGATAAGTTCTGCGGCACGTTCATCGTTTTTGATGTTTCACGCTGAACAAAACAGCTGCGAAAAACTCACCAACGTTCTTCTCTCAAATTGAAAGAGTGACAGGGGTTTGAGAATATCAAACCACTTGAACATGGGAGTTATGACAAGCTCAGCACTTTGACAGTATCAGTGGAGACCCAAATGTGCCTTACAATACTCCTCGGGAATCAAATAGAAAATTTGACAGGTCTCCTGATGGAGCGATGGATCATTTCTGCAAAGCTGTTTGGGACCCTCAATCTCGTTGTCCTTTCCCAGGCGAACAGCAATCTCTTCTTGCGACTTGACTGGTCCTGAGGCTTATCTACATGTAGCCAAGTCAATCTTCACAACTGGAATGAAAACCGTTGTTTTCCACAACAAAAATATTTCTTTCGTGGTGATTGTTGACCTGAGTGCTGTTTTTACTGGAGCACGGATCATGCGAATCTTGAGACAGACAGACAGACAGACAGACAGACAGACAGATGGATGGATGGATGGATGGACAGATGGATGGATGGTTGGACAGACGGATGCACTCACATACGGACGGACGGTTGGACAGACTGGTGGACATCCACACTGGAATCAATCACAACCAAAGTGACCCACATTTGCTATTGTCACCTCAAATCCCGTTATCCAGTGAACAATCCAAGAAACTAAAGTGATTTCCCCCCGACAATGCAGAACATTTGCAACTATTTGCCCAGCATGACAATAAAATTGGCCCAGAGTTGATTGGCTGGAGCTGTTATGATGAAGTGGGGAACAAATCCCGCGTATAAGCCGATAAATCCGACCGGTGATCCACGGCTGAGGGAAACCCATCATCGCCCACCCACCCCCCACGCTACACATTCTTCTCCTTCCTCAGTTTCCTCTCGGCGCCTTTTCCACCGTCGCAGAATCTCACAATACTTCTCCATAAATCTTTACAAATTTTCTTGTGCGTCTTCTGTGTTGTGCTGTCAAATTATCAACCGTTCCGCATATCAGAAACTTGTTGACTGCGACCAAAAGTGTCGTGAAATGGCTTTGAGTTCGGTGCAATTTTGGGTTGGTTCAATGTGATACTTGGTATCGTATCGTGTCGTGACAAGTCCACCGTGTGTGTGGCAGACTGCGTCACCTTGCCTCGCACACAGCGTCCTGTCCTTAGACACAGGTGTTTTGGCAGCTCGTTCGATGCGCTGTCGCCGTTGTCGCTATTCACGCGATGTTCCAGTCAGAAGCTGCCACAATAGATACTCGTATTTCACGTGTAGTGATTGTTTCTGCGGGATTGCTGTTTGTTCGTCCAGGTAAACAATCCACGTGATCTTCGAATGGCATTTCCCATTCATGATGGGTTCAGAAAACAAGAACACCTGTCAGTGCTGACAACCCCAGCACCAAATGGCCTCACACTATCCAAGAGATGGATGCCAGTTCGATTCGGCACAATGTACACACGAACAAATTTCACAACCTTGCTGGAATTCCTGCATTGGCGTTTGTTTTTCTGGTGGTTGCACCTTCCACCCTGAAATGAGCAGAGTTCCCTGCACACAACTTTCGTTCTAATGTGATTGCAATACACACGCCGCTACAACAGCGGAAGAAGCGTGGAAGGAAAAACATCTGCGTTGTTTTGATTGCAAAGACCAAGACCCCTTTTGGCAGGTTCTACGCAAAAGAAACAAAACAACTGCCCGAGCGCACTCTCGTCGTACCATATCGGGTTTCTCTGTTTTCAGCCACAGGTATTCCAACGATTTGATCAAAGGCAAAACAAAGACCTCTCTCAACTCCCTTGACAAAAGAACAGAGCGGGAGAAGATCCAAGCGTCTCTCCGGATGAGCGGAACACAAAGGGAAAACGAATACGCGCTGTCACTGAAGGGAAGGGTGTGGGTCTGTCAGTGATGCAGCGGAGCAGCCACTGGCTGCACCGCCCGCATCTGGCAGCCCCCCCCCCTTCCGAATGCCACACCGGTGGAACATCCAGAACACCCTGACGAATCAGCCCCATCCCCTGGGAGAGACTCATGACTCATGCCGCTGGAGCGTCCAGCCCCCACCCAGAATCACGGAGCGTCCACCCTCGCTCGGAGAAACACACTGGTGAGAACATCCAACACACACACACACACACACACACACACACACACTGACGGAGAATCAACAGCGGTGGAGCGCCCACCCCCACCCCACCCCGGAGTCCTTCACGCCGGTGGAGCGCGTCAGATAAGGAAGACGTATTGTGCCACGCTGTCAGCGGATTCGTACTCGCTTAAACCCAGATCAGCTCGAGTTTATTGTGTCACTGCAGAGTTGATCAATGTTTTCTTCACAAAGTACACTCGTGAAAATCAAAGTGCTCAGATGTCCTCCAACAAACCGAAGCAGATTCATAAATCATCAGGGGCAGACAAGTTCACACTTGAGAATCTTCACGCCAGTGCACTGAAGCAAGGTGTGGCGCGTCACACTCTTCACTCAGACTGTTCCACCTTCCCAAGGTAAGTTTCAAGCGACAATGCTGCCAGGTGGATGAGGGCAAGGAAGTGGCACCATAGGGCGTGGTCCAAAAACGTTTACCTCCAAGTTTTTCTTCAAGGGAACAACGAGCGCAAAAGAACCTGGCCCACCCAGGACATCTCCGCGAACTAAGCGAAGCTCAATTCTCCTTGCACACACGCACGCACTCGGTGGGGGAGAGGAGGATTCGCGCCGCACCAGAGAAAACCTTCCCATTAACACAAATTATGCACCAGGTTTCCTCACTGATCACAGAGACGTAGAGAATCCCAAACAGACAGGAAAACATTCTTCTCATTGTGTGCGCAACCCAAGAAACCTTCCTGACATAAGACAGATCGCTGGTGCACGGCAACAGATTAGGTGTTATGACATGCACCGGTACTGAGCTGGTAACAAATGGAGGAGGACACCTGTCTCTGTTTCCTCCTCGAAACTGTACAAACAGCCGTTCTTGACAAACAGAGTTTATCATTGCTGCGATGTTCCTTCACTTACAGGCACGTTTGATGTGGTCCACGATGAAAGGACTGAATGAAGCTCTGGAATTTGCCTGTTTCAGCAGAAATGTGCGTGGAGTTTCTGCGATGGCCTTGAAGCTTGGGTCGTTCTTTTCTTCTCTCATGCCAAACATCTCGGTTGCTCCGGGATGTCTTTTTCTTGTGTCACGCAACGGAGACCAATTAGTGGGTTCGTGACTCGCGCTGCTTGTTCAATTGCGGTTCATGATGGAGGCACAGCGCTGCTGCTGTTGCTGTTGTTGTTGTTGTTGCTGCTGTTGCGGTGTTGGTTCTGAAGGTACCCGCTTCAAAAGGGTACAAGACTCTTTTGAGTCAGAAGACTTGTACTCGCCTCACAAGGGTACAAGACACTCTTGAGTCAGCGACCATCCTGTGAAAAAGTACCAACCAAGGAACCTTCTGATGAGTCAGTGGTGCCTTTCAACAGCTTATGGTGCTGGGTCAGGAGGTATCCTGGTAAGTTTCAACATGGACGACTGCAGAGGTAAAAGCGTTCTTGTGCACTTTTGACTCCAGGTGCCTTTCCACACTCAGACACCGGCTCTGCCTCACTCGGCGGAGTCTTAATGTCGGGACGGCGAGCGGCGCCGGCGGAGTCAAGGAGCCGAAGGACGCCAGACCGAGCCGAGCCGAGCCGAGCCGAGTCGAGCCGAGCCGAGCCGACTCCCTCTTCAGAACCAAGGCTCCCGCGCTGTATTCAGGGTCTGCGCCACTTCACAAATTTGTGTGTCTCGCTGTGAGTTTCTCTGCATATTGTGTCTTGATCCACAGCACGTAAGTCTTGGTTCAGGCTGACCAGAAACATCGCAAAACCTGTCCTCACGTTGTTTGAAACCAAACAAGCTTCGCCCAACGGAATGGACATTGGTCTTCTTTTGCTCCAAAACATCGGCAAACCTCGTGCGTTGTGTCCAAAAAATACACGCCTCGCCCTTGGAGAGGGATAGAGGCAGCTGTTGCTGCACAATGTTCGCAGGACCTGTCTAATTGTGTCTTACACATCATGCAAATTTAATCTCATCGACGAACACAAGCGCTGCGTGGTGGGCCTTCAGAATATCGTCCTCCTCACTCTTTTCCCTTGTTAGTCCATGTTGTGCGACCCACCCTGCCTGTGATCAGCATGGCTCCCGCTCATTCAACTTCCACAGGCTTCTGCATAAATAACTTCACGTGCTGCCAGATGCAGGACAACACGCAGTGACGCAAAATGAACCAGGTGATGTGAGAAAAACAAAATGCACAGACCTTCCCAAATGTGAAAAACAATTTTCTCAGATAAATCATGTGCCCAAAATTTGGCAGATTTTCTTCAGTCTTGAAAAACAGGATACTAAAATTCCCACCACGTAGCGTGACAAACCAAAAACCTCGCGTGTTTTTGTGCACTTGTTTATTCACACGTTGACTTTTTATGAAAACATTTTCATTTTTGTGAAGAAAACGATCTTCTTGACACGACATGTTGGGTTTTTGTCTCAACAGAAGCAGACACACGAACGAGACGAAGACTCGTCGCATGTTGAGATCGCTGAACAGGCTGAAGTAGAAGGAGGCTTGGTGGGGGGGGGGGTCGAGACGCAGGGTCGGACGGGTCGGAGGGCCCCTCATGATCACAAGACGTTGTCGCACCGCACCTTCCCCAAAAACCACTTCAGTGACATGGCTCCAGGAGGATAATCCCTGTGCTGCTCTGGTGACAAAATTCGAAATTGCTCATCGAATCTACACGAAAGTGGACGATCATGTCAGCTGCAGAGCATGCACATCCTTTCTTCCAAAATGTGAATTGGAAGTTTCATTCCAATTCTTGTATGTCTGGAAGTGCTTGTCTGTGGAGGAATCCTGCAGACTGCATTACCTGCTGTAGTGATGAAACGCCACACGCAAGAAGCGAAACCTTGTCAATGCCCCTCAACAGTTGAGAAAATTCTTGTCTCTGAACAAAATCCATTGAATGCGTTTTTGTCCTTTTTTGGGCTCTTGTCTTTTGTTCCTTCACACGTTTGCGATACAATGCTCACAACACACAACACAGCTGCACAGTTGATGTTTTCCAGGCTTTCTCTTCTCTTTTTACGAGTCCCACAAAAACTCACACGAGACGCATTGGTAAAAACAGAGAAATGAGCGAACAACCAAAATCTCTTCTGCAAAAGGTCTGGCATTTGAGAGTTTCAGCAAAGTGCTCCGCAGACGTAACACGTACACGTAGCACGCAGCTCACAGACACAACTCCCCTCATCTGGAAGAGTCTACAATCAATTTTGGGTTTAATCCTGGAGTCAGAAACCTGCATGAATTCTTTATCTGAAAATTTTAACAAGCATCAAATTTTTGAAATGGCTGATAAATAGTCAAGTCATGAAAGTATTGTCAGTTTTGGTTTTCATATCAGTGGACTGCTCCGAGTTGCATCAATAAGCTACGTGCTACGTGTACGTGTTACGTCTCCTGAGCACTTTGCTGAAACTCTCAATTTTCACAAACACAGCGAATTTCTTCATTCTCTGCACGAACGCCTCTATTTCCTGGTTCCAGAAGCGCAACGGTGGTAAAATGGGTGATCAAACATGCGAGGACCAGAAGAGATAGCGGAGCCAACGACCCCCTGAGCTCGTCCATCACTTACACTGCGTGGCTCGGCCAAGTGGAAAGGCAAAGGTTAATTCCACTCGCTAATTGTCCCAGGGAGAAGCCGTCACCGCCACTGATCAGCAACAGGTGATGCACATTCCTCGAGTTTGCTGTGAAACAACGGCGTATTGTCAGGAATGGAAGTTGAGTCAGTGCCCTTCGCCTGAAGCGTTGTCGTCGGCACCAACGTCGTGCGTGGCGCTGGTCCCTGGACGGGCTCCAGGCGATTGGTACCAAGGGGTGTCCACGAAGTTCTCAGTACTTGATGAGTGAGTGACAGGAAAATTTAACGCATTGACAAAACCTTTATCGTTCAATCAAGCTCAACGTACGAACCAAAACGAAGGGGCGCGTCTCGTATACCTGGGTGCGACTTGTACATGGGTGAACACGGAACATTCTGCACCTCAGTGCACACACATGTGAACACATAAACTTGTCACTCGTGTTCATCAATCGCCTGCTGTCCTGCCTCACATCAGAGGGCAGTTTGTGGAACAACCCCCCCCCCCTTACGCCACTGTTTTCGACTCAGGGCCTGGAGGTGCAACGGGCAACCCTGAGGCAGAAACCTCCCATGCACGCGCTGCCCCCCCACCTCACATGTATGGGTAGAAACAAGACCTCTGCGCTGACACTGACAGCGACACGAGTTCCGGTGCACCTGTCAGGTCAGACCTGTCGGGCGAATGTGATCACGTCCTCGTATGTTGGGACCAGCTCCACTTCACTGGGACAAACACGTGTCTGTTTCCTGCAGGTCATCGTGGGTGATGCTGCTGGGTTCCGCCCCTGTGAGCGAAGTGCAACTGACAGTCCTCAAGCACCACGCTGTTGCTGAGAGAGAATGACTTCAGGGTCAAGTTCTCTCTGGTGGAGATGCTCCACATCTCAATGCTTGATGAGCAAGTGATTGACCAGAAAAAGACTCGTTTACTGTGTCAAAAGGCTGGCAGGGGCAAAGATGGATAGCTTCACTCGAAGCGTCAGGTTCAACGCAGTAGTTGTCAACGCGCCTGGAAATGGACGAGTATCGGCATGTCGGCGGCAGAGCACATTCAGTTTGAGCACCATTAGATCTATGCAGTGCAAATGGTCAGCTGCACGTGCTAACGCTTCTTGCTGTCTTGATCGTGAAAACAGATTCACCCATAATATGTGAGTTTGACAGTGAACACTTCACGTCAAAACCACGCGGGTGAACTACGAGGTAGGATTTCTATTTTCCCAACATGGTGAGATTACTCAAAGTTCGTCGATCTTCTGCACGGTTTCTTTCGATCATCGCAAGATTTGGGATGTCCTGCTTTAACCAGTGAAAGTGGGTCACTGTGGCATGAACGATACCGGTTTACTCAACCAATTTGAGACCTGTGTCTTCGCCTCACGGCTATCGGCATAGCGATTTCCTATCTATGGTGCGATGCAGTGATTTGACAATGACCAAAATTGTGAGTTGGTTCTGTTATTGTTTCCTGTTGCTTGAGTTGATCACGGAGGACTGTGTGCACACAATGCCTCATGATGTGGAGCAGCGGTCAGTGGTGAAGTTCCTGGTAGCCCAGGGCAAGTCTCAGACTGAAACCTTCAAGGAAATCGAAGCTGTCTACGGTGAGCACGCCATGAGCAGAAGCCAAGTCAGACATTGGTGGATCAGGTTCCAAGAAGGAGATGGCCACACCCCTGTCACAGACCACAAGCATACCGGACGCCCCCAGGATGACGACCATGCCCATCTGAAGAACAAGATTGAACAACTCCTGCAGGAAGATGCCCGCCTGACCATTAGACAGCTCGCCAGGAGATGCCAAACTTCTTATGGAACTGTGCAGAAAATCGTCAAGAATGAATTGAAGATGCGGAAGCTGGCAGCCAAATTCATACCGAAATTGCTCACACAAGAACAGAAGGACAACAGGGTGAGATTGGCCACCATGTCCCTGCAACTCCTGGAGGATGATCCCCTGTTCCTCAGCAAAATCGTCACAGGGGACGAGTCTTGGTGTTTCACCTACGACCCAGAGACCAAGAAGGCATCGGCACAATGGGTTTCCAAGGAAGGGGACTGCCCTGTCAAACCTCTGCGCGCCCGCACAACAAAGAAACTCCTGGTTACTGCATTCTTTGACCAGACTGGAATGGTGTACACCCATTTCCTGTGCAGGACCATGAACACCAAGCTGTACTGCGAGGCCCTAACTGGACTCAGAGCTGCCATCAGGAAGAAGCGCCCGTTCCTTTGGGATTTCCAGGAGCAGAATCCACTTCTCAGAAGGGTCTGGTTTCATCAGGATAACGCCCGCCCACATGTTGCACACAAGACCATCACCACCTTGGCTGAGAGCAGAATCAACCTACTGGAGCACCCCCCTTATTCGCCTGACTTGGCTCCCTGTGATTTTTTTTTGTTCCCCAAACTAAAGGCCCACCTCCGAGGAAGGAGATTTGACAGTGTGGATGAACTCCAGATCGAGATCAAGGCTTGCCTCCGGTCCATTCCAACAGAACAGTTCCAGAATGCTTTTGTGGATTTGGCACAGAGATGGAGGAAGTGCATTGCACACAATGGTGACTTTTTTGAAGGACAGAAGCACCCTCCTCTTCCTCCGCACAGGCGTTTGGACTGAGTCTCAAAGACACTGACAGTCTCGCAAAGTTAATGGCAAATCCCATTGCGATAGCCATGCGGCGCGGACATGTCTCGTGAAATTGTTTCCAGTTTGTTTCTGCTTGGTGTTAAAAAGTTTTCTTTCAGCATGGTTGTGAAGAAGTTCCCAATACACATTTGTGCCAAAGGAATTCCAAATCGGTTGTACTCTGTTCGCCTGACACGCCCATGTTGGGAAATTGTTGATCCTACCTCGTACTTGCCCGTGCATCAAAACTCTCGATGTTCTGCAGAACGAACTACATGTCTGTCGCACTGGGCTCACCGTGGACGGACCCTTACTCCACACGAGGCAACTCCCGAAATGCCATACGGTGCCAAAAGATGCCAAAGGTGACGGTGCCAAAAAAGGTCTGATGAGACGATTCAGAACACAGAGCCCAGAAACGCTAATTGTCGACACAGAGAGAACATTCCTCTCCGTAAAAGGAAGCTCCTCATGGCACAAATTAAGCAAATAGTTACACAAAGCAAATCTGCAGCTGCATAGAAATTCGAGCCATATTCTCCTGGTTTTGTATCGATCTGCTACGGAGGTTTACATGAAGTAGGGACGCACGGAACTGTTTTCTACCTTTACCTCTCGCGCCGGTGTCAGCGGGTACACAGGCACCAACGCAAAATGGCATCTGGAGCGTTTTTGTGCAATTTGTTGGTCTGAACTGTGTGGCTCTGACTAAGTTGTACATACAGGTGCATACAAATGTTGAAAGCCAATGTGTTGTGACGTGGAGTACGTCAGACAACATGTAAATTCATCAGCAGGAGGGAAGGTCCACAAGTTCTGACCCAGTACAATGCACGAACAAATTGGGGTGGACTCAAAACTTATGGACTTTCCACCGTATCTCTCTCTCTCTCTCTCTCTCTCTCTCTCTCTCTCTGTCTGTCTGTCTGTCTGTCTGTCTGTCTGTCTCTCTCTCTCTCTCTCTCTCTCTCTCTCTCTCTCTCTCTCTTCCTCTCACTGCTTCCCACTTGTGGCTTCTCTGAATTCTCTCCATTTGGTTTCCGTTCTGCTTCGCAAATTGACAATGTTCTTTTGTTCCCAGATCAATCCTTTCTGTGTCGGTTGCACCACCATCGATTCCGAACAATTCTTCCTCAGACAGACAGAAAACGAACTGAGTGCCCTGTCGAACAGACCTCTCTCCAGACCGCTACACCGGAACAGCTGTTGTGCAATTTGCGCGAATTAGCAAAGAATTGTCCTCTGGGGAGCTGCCGTTGCGAAAACACTTCACAGAAATGCGCCATCCATGGCTGCTGTCGTTTTCAGGACTTTGTGCACTTGGTTCACCTGAGCCTGGGTCCGACAAAAATCGTAAACGAGACAGTGAAAACGCAGGCCCACAATTCAGGTTCATCAGGTTTTCACGGAATGCAGGAAAGTCCAGAAACAAGAACGCTTGGTGGTGTTGACACACGCCTCAAGAATGCCACGGATGTCTGCGCGACATTACAATGATCCAGTACCACCCGTCCAACGGCCCTCTTATCCCAGTCTATCTTTACGCAGGTGTGCTCTGAAAGTCCAGCCTCTTGGGGCCAAACGTGGAAGATTTGCAGAAAAAGAAGACATGTGCCTTGACAAACTGACTGTGAAACAAACACTCAATTTCTGAAAACATACCACAGCCAAACACAGCGAAACTTGTGCCATTCGTCAAAGGTTCAGACGCTTGGCAAAAACCAAGACCTGCACGATTGGTTGTGTATGTCTGATGCACGGACCTAGAAACACACACGACACAAAATTATTTCATCATCCCACCAAAAGAACCAAACCTGCAAGGAACACGACGACAAAATCATCGCATTTCTGCACGAGGAAGAGAAGATCGCAGCCTCCTTCACCGGCTGTGGATCAATCCACAAGGACACGCCGCGGGAGGGACGGGAGCGTGAGAACACCGCCCAACAAGGTTATCACCGTCTCACCCCGCATTGAATTCCCCCCAACGAGATACCCAACATTACGCCACATTTTCGGCTGCCACGAAGCTGCCATAACCAGATTCTTCACCTTGTGATAATCTCAGTAACATGTTTCAAATCGTTTGTAGATCTAATGGATTTTTTTTTTTTTTGCAAGTTTTGCTGCAGCTTTGAGAATGTCGCGTCTGCAGCAAGTGAAGTGGGCGACAGCGCAACGTATGCGTCAAGATGATTCGTGTTCCCTGCAGCACGCTTGTGGTCATTGAAGACTCGTGATAATTAGTTTTTGACCCTTGTTTTTGAACAACGAATGATGCTGAAAAATTGCTGAATTGCAGTTCTGGTCTCACGCATTTTGAATGCAGTCTCGACAGATTTTTTTGACCAGTTCTGTGGTTCAGGAGCCTGTCCATCCTTGGAGTTCACCACTTGGGTTCAGTGCATCAGAAACCAACAAAGATGACGACAGAACAGGTTCTTTTCACCAGCCCAACAAAAGTGTCATGAAGCCTTCAGGCATTCAGCAAACAAAACGTGATTTATGCCAAGTCGGTCACTCGTAGAAAATCTGTGGAGGAACGAAGGGCTCCAAATTGAATCAGCCAAGTGATTCTTCTTTTTGCGTGCACCTCCCCTCCTCTTGTCAAGAGAAACTTTTCGTCTGACGGAATGCAACAAACACGCAGTTACAACATGGCTTCGTGTGCATTCCGCGATTGTTGTGGATTTTTACGCATTAATGCTTCGCGTAATCTGGCTTTCATGCGTAAAAAATATTCCAAGGGTCTTTTTGGTTTCCCTCCAAAAGAGTGGACACGACAGGAGTTTCCTTTTAGAGGTAATCCTGGCGTTAAAATAAATCACTCGAGTGTGCAACTCGACTTCAAACTGCATGCGCTGAGCGAACCAGAAAGTACGAGGGACGAAGGAGTGATCAAATTACGAGGAAACTGGAGCTGAAATGCCTCTCTCCTCTCTCGCCCATTCAGCATTGTGCCGTGTTAAAGCGAGATTAAGGTAATGAAACCACTTTTCTCGTACCTGTTCCACGCCACTTTCAATTTGCACCAAATCAGTTCTGGAGTGAAGAGTGTGGAGCCGGGTCGACTGAATGAATCTGCTGAACGACGACCCACACACACCCAACTCCACACTCACACGCAGACATTCACACACACACGCACACACCCGGCTCCACACACACTCACACGTTCATACACACGCACGCACGCACGCACGCACGCACGCTCTCTCTCTCTCTCTCTCTCTCTCTCTCTCTCTCTCTC
>JAAUXT010088675.1_pt1 | contig 13592 bp, 12 predicted proteins | sample 7278171 | NCBI WGS metagenome assembly JAAUXT01 (sample SAMN14350112, study PRJNA611818) | marine sediment metagenome | isolation source: surface marine sediment (1.8m) | place: French Polynesia: Moorea | collected 2018-08 | reverse complement strand
TTGGGGCCGTCCAGAGAACACGAAAGGGACGATGGGGGAAGCACCAGAAGTTCAGGGCCCTGCAACCTTACATTCCCTATGGACAGGGCGGACCACTGAAGCCTTCTGTTTGTGGGTCGAGATACGTCTCGACCACAGCCAGAGTGCTCAATCCCACGCAAGAGGCGCACACCGTTTTTATATGTTCTCATTTCCAGACACAAGGAAAGCTCGCAACCGACTGCGATAGATCGGTAAGACACAGAAAATGGTCGGAACCAGCGGGAACTCTTTCATGGCTCTTACCGCGTACACGCCGACTACTCGGGTCTCGGCGGATCCCCGGTCTGTGGAGCGACGGGGAAGCAGCGCTCCGGTCAGTGACACATCAAGCTCAGGTCCAGGGCAGGGCAGACGCCTGTAGCGAACTTCACACACACACAGAACTCCACGGGTTTTTTTCAAACTTGAGGTTGACGTTGTCACTGAACCTGCCCTTCGACAACGCACTAGAAATGCAACATCTGTATTCCCCAGACTGATCAGGTACCATCCCCTCCCTGCTGCGAATGCCTCAAACAAAATGTCCCGTGATGTTGTGCTGTGCAAAATTACATCACGAAGGGCCTCTAACAATTCGCTCAATGAGGAGAGTGACGTAGGAGCAAAATTCTTTCACAATCCCCAACTCGGTTCCAATCACCCCAGAGGGTCTCCCCGTGACAAGTCCTGGTGGTGAGCACAACCAGTCTGGTTCCAACAGTGAACTAATCTGAAACTTGCAAGGGAGTCACGATGGGATGGATTCAGCTCGATGACTGCTGAACGTCTCCCGTCAAGTTGTCACACTCTGCCAAGCAGAGTTTAATTCCTGCCACGCAGTCAAGGAGATCGGTGCACAATCTCGGAGAAAGCGATGCTTGCCGTCAACTCGGAACACTTTCTTTTTGAAAGCGTTTGCGACGGGTGCCTGGAGGGGGAATTGGGGAGAGGGTTGGATTTCTGATGCGCTGATTCCATTTGCAGGCTGTACACGAAAAGCAGTGTAAGTCACCCCCTTAATCCGCGCTGCAAACACTCCCTCGCAGCCGCGCGCACTCTGAAAACCTGTGCGCGGGAGCGTCGCACGTCACGGCAGCGAGTCCCCCGAAAAAACGACGACAGGAAATACCATCCGCACCGCAGACCAAATGTCGCGCGCAAACAACTGCTGTGTTGATGGGTGCATCAAAATGCCACGACAGAACTACGCCTGACAATTGTCGCCTCCACCAGTACTATCGTTCAAGCGTTTCAGATGCTGATGGCCCTAAAGTCCATCGAACGAAAGGCAAATCTTGGGCCATCCGTACAGAAATGCAACAGTCCCTCCTTCGTCCGGCTGCAGGTGAAGACGCGCGTCACGAGGCGGGGGACGCGGCGCCGCGTCCCGCGCGGCCTCACAGCGCCGCCCACACCCCAGGCGCGGCTCATCTGCTCAATCAACATTTGTTGAATCTCGGGTGTCGACATTTGTCGCGGCTCGGGTGTCTGGAGCTGGAGACATCTGCGCTGCGCGCGTGCGGAATCCGCGATGCGCCGCGTCAATGCGAAATGCCATCAAGCTCAACATTAAACTTGCGCAAAATGTCAAATTGCCTCGGGTTTCTGAAGACGGAGATCTTCGTGTTTTTGTTCTGCAGCTTTTTGTGTGCAATAACGTGCTGGGAGACAACAGGGCGAGGTGTTGGCTTTACGCATCGGAAGACGCGCTGTGCAACACCGCGAAGCGAACACAAGGTGTATCCGGGAGGTGTGTGCAGATGTCACAAAACGTCTCTTGACTGTTGAGTCACAGGTGACAATTTGATCCACGAGAACAACACAAACACTCATCAGGTAAAATCACGTGGCCAACGTGAAGCTTTGGCGGCAGCTTCTGTGCTTCTAGGGTGAGAGCGAGGAGCGATGCGATGGGTGAGGGTGGATGGAGTGGGACAGGTGAAGGGGGTGGTGACATCGGGATATCGACATCGTACCGGTAAAAGTCATGGGAAATAAGTGCAGCAAAATGTGAGTTCTGGCACAAACTAGGTGCCACCCAACAGCGCATCCATAAACCCTTCCGCCGATCTGTGGCTTTTTCCTCGACCACGGACGGACCTGAAAACTTCGACATCCATCGTAAACGTTTTCTGCGTTTTGTTTTGATCTCGCACTCAGCAAAAACTTTGTCGTGCACACAAATTTCCACAAAGCCATCGGGGTCATTTGGAGCAAAAACGCCAATTCCAATTTGTCCAGACTTTCCTGAAGAAGAGCAGCAGATAAGCGTGATTCTTGGCTTCTTCATGTCCTGGATATCTCCGACGGACGCTCATCAGGGTCGTTTCAGCGTCACGTGATGCAGCTGCCGGGACCGCAGTTCCGAGCGGGAAACCCGCGGAAGAATTGTCTTTCTTACTTGCGAGGGGAGGCCACACCCAAGTTCAGAAAGAGACTGTGTCTACAGCACTTGATGAAGGCAGCAAAGGGTAAACATTTCCACGAAGAGTCCACCATACCATGCTGTCCACCAAAAGTCACTTCAGCAAGAGCACAGTTGGCATTCATAGAATTCTTTGCACCACAATTCCCCGTTTGTCTGCAGACACAAAGACCAGCATGCGTAGCGTACGTTGAAACCACGAGATTTTCCAGGGTAGCAGCAGCTCTTGGTTTTCATTTTCCCGCAAGTGACTATTGCGCTGGCAATACTCGTTCCTCCCGGTTCGAATGACACCTGTCGTGGTGCGCCTATTCCACGCACACGCAGGCATGGACAAACAGACAGCTGCACGTCCAACCAAAACTGCACGCGCCATTCTCTGTTTGCAAAATCACTCTGATTACTTCGGACAGGTCACGTCTGAAAACCTCGCGTGTGTGCAGTGCATCCAATCCTGATTCCGTCCCATTGATTCGCAAACACAATCGAGTGCGCGCACTTCGCGCTCGCTGGATGGGCGCGGGTCCATTGAGCATTCCGCTCCACGTCAACTGAACTGGGCAGGTCTGACTGGAAATGGTCTGCAGAAAACCAATCTTGTTGCCCTCTGACATGCCATGTCTGCCAGCAGATCTGTCTGAATGTTTGAATGCTCGAAAAGACCTGTGACGCAAAGAAGGCCGCAACACATTTCAAACACGGAAAGAGCCATTCAATACGAAATTTCCGACAACCTGTGTCCCATCATCCCCCTGCATATTGGGCATGGCAAGTCCTCGGCAGAGTCATAAGCCTGTGTACACACGCTTCTGTGGGCTTTTTTCACATTGCTGCCGCAACGCGCCTGCGGAGGGCTTGCGCAAATCTAACCAAACGGAACGACTGTTGTCGGTCATTTCTGCGGGTTCGTCGAAGTCAACAACGTGCACAATTGACGCAAGTCCCAAACTTCAGCCGTTGCATCGGAACACACTGTGGACATGGCAAACCTCATAAGAGCGCGCGTCAACACAGCTGAATGCGGTGTCATTCCGGATGACGGGTCCACCGGGAAAGGCGGGTCCGCCGGGAGGGGCAGGGTTCAGGCTGGGCGGAACGCAGTCCGGGCCGCGGGAGACTCGCACTGCGCTAATATCTCTGTCGCGGTTTCCCGCAAATCATGGCCAGAACGGTGCGGCCAAAGTGCAAACCTGGAACGTAGGTCACACTGTTCCAGGCGAACGTGAGACGATTCAGAATCACCCGCCCAGTGAAGCACACAGAGATACCACAAATCTCGAACCAAATGCGAAACTTCACAAAAAACTCGCACCCCAAACTCAATGCACAGAAGCTCGCAGAAGACCATCAGTCTTCACACCTATTACACTGAGCATTGCCGTGTGTCCTGCGCGGAGAAAGTGCTGATAGATAGGCCCTTACCGCGGGACCCTTCCCGTGGCCCTTTTCCCAAGTTCGGTCAGTAGAAGTGAGTGGATCTATGAGCTCGTCGAGAGCAACTCCACAGGTGCACGAGTGTGCGTCACAAAAATGCAACACACAATTGGACCTCAAGAGCAGGGTTCTTGGCAAGTTGAACAGCAGTTGACACGGGTCTTGAAGTCTTCGTCGAGATGCATTGCACACCTCCGATCCCCAACGTCCTCGCTTCTGCAGGGACAGGCGGTCGGCGCCCCTGGATCCGGCGCGGCTAACGGCCGTCCTCACCGCGGCTCCTCACTTCCCTTCATTCCGCTGTCTGCAGCAGCGGCACGACCCAAACCCATCCATTCACAGCGCTGTTGACACAAGTACAGTCGTCACCGCTTCCAGATACAGTGTCAGAATTATTCAGCTGTGGAAAGAACAACCTGCAGATTTTCAATGTTGCAGTCATGAATCAAACGCAAGTCAGAACACAAAAGTAACGCGGGCTCTGTGCGCCAAAAAACAACGTCCATGAAGTTTGCATGGTGGACTTGGTTGCATTCACACGTAACTTCACTTGCACCACCAGAACAGCACACGTGCACCCGCCCGCACAAACACGAGCACACAGAGAGAACCACAAAAGTCTCCCAGTGTGGCCCAACGCACAACAAAGCCTCCTCATCCTCCAATTCGCCGTTTTCGTCGGGAGTTGAGTCGGCGCGCACAGTGCGGGACCGCGGGGACACCGCGAGCACAATACGCAGTCGGGTCCTATTGAGCGGGCTGTAAAAGGAGCAGCTCGTCAGGGAAAGAGAAGATGGACTCGTATTCACGAGACTTCCCCAGTCAGCCTGATTTAGTGCGGGAAATGGAAACGTTGACACTGTCAAAAAACTGCTGCACACAAACTCAGAATCCAAGGGCCAAGAGCAAAATGGTCACGACACTTTTTCAACGAAAAAGACAGACTGGTGGAGGGTCAAGCTTCTCAGACCACACGCGTTGGTGGAAAAGGAAGAGCAGGAGTAGATTGCATCTTCGTGAGAATGCCCACAAGCTTCAAACTGGTGCATATTCCAGACGAGGCGGTGCGGCGCACGGGGTGCATTGCGTCACCGAGAGTCCATCATCCTCACAGCAAACAGGCGTTCCTCCTGAACCTGTCCGAAACGTCAATCACCACAGCGAAACGAGTCAAAGAAATTTGTCCAAAAGTTTTGAACAAGTTTTTCTGAATGAAGTCGCAAAACAGGTTGCGTCATCAGCGATCCAACAACATGTGTGTCCCTCTTGAGATTCCACATGGCCTTCATGAACAACACTTAGTGGGAAGAAAAGCAGGAATGCAAGCACAGCCGAAGTCTTCCCTCACCCCCGACTCGCGCTCCCCTGCTCCTACCTTTGCGCTCCGCCTGCTTCGCCGCCGTCTCCGGTGGATCCGCATCGCTGCCTGCAAAACACGAAAACACAGCGTTGTAGATTGATCCGTAAAGGGAACCAAAGCTGCGTCGAGACGACTGCGCGTTTCAAATTGTGGGCGCACACACCACTGGTTCGAGGCCTGGAGGCCACTGAAGGTGAAGGACAGTCAAGTGAGACAATACTTTTCACAAAAACAACCAGTTTCAGCTCTCCATATCAAAAACAGGTTCAGCTGTCCCTCCCTCTGCACACACCAGACCAACTCGAGTCGTCCCCGGGAGCTGACAGTGACGCGTTCCCGATCGAATCGTCTTGGCAACTCAGAAACCCGACTCAGAAGGCAGAAATCACCCAAAAGTCGCGACATTATGGAGAGGCACGACTGGAGCGCATTCGCCCTCTCCATATCGACACGAGAGGGATCGCCTGCATATGCAGAACCACGCACTGCTGCTCCCTGCAACACTCTCCCCGCCATCCCGACAGGGCGCACAGAGGAAGTTGTGCCTGTTCACGCGATGCGAACATTAGTGAATCAGCAGATCCAAACACAGATTCGCTTCCGATTGACAGTGGAAACCCAGGGCGGAAACAAAGTGAGCACCCAGGAATTCATTTCCTTTCCCACCCCACCCCACCCGGACCAAATCTGGGATCCGCTTCCAGAACGAGCAGCGTTCACTCTCAACCACTCTTGACAGTGACAGAAAGCGCGAACACCCAATTTTGGCAGTTAGTTCCTTGTGTGTGGATTTTGGTGCTTTCTGGAAGTTTTCAGCTCTAATCTGCAGACGTTTGCCTACATGCTTCACACATCTCCGGTTTCTACCTTGCCAAACAGAACCCTACAAAAACGCCAAGAAGACCAAAAATCCTAGCGTCGGTGCGGTTGAATTCCCACCTCATCAAGAAAGCGAAAGCAATGCAGATTCTACACGCACAATGTCGAATCCGACAGCAACAATAAAGCCAAGTCGCTCTCCAACAGAACACAGAAAACATCATCAGACAATCAAGACAGCAGGGAGGGACCTTTGTGGATCGGTTCCCCGTTGACTCCTCAATAAACCAACTGACGCGACGCTGCAACGCCCCTGTTGGACGTCAGCGCAGGTGCCACCGACGTCACCAGTCCGAGAATCACGCCAACCTTCCCAGCTACCTTCATCTCTGAACTGCAAAGCTCTGGGCAAACAAACCTTCTGGACTCCAAATTCTCAAAACAAAGTACTCGTACAGTCGAAATCCAGGGAGTTTTGTCTGACAAAACACACGGACAACTGGCTTGGATTTTTCATTTGCAAAGTATGGCAGGTTGAGGAGTTCCTGCGTTTTCACCAAATCAACGGCCCAAGTCCCCGAGCAAATTCACAGAAATTTGAACCACTATCCCAACTTTGGTGACACGCACTTGACATTCAGCGTCGCAGAGCCATTTTGCGCGTTCCCCCGCGCAGCTCGCTGGACGCCGCCTCACACAGCGCTTTGAAACGGCATCAATATTTATGGTGCGAACCGCAGGTAATTCCAACTAATCAGCCACTTTGGGACCAAACCTGGCGAGGTTATAGCCGGAAACACGGGCCTCGTTGAAAACCAAGCGCTCCGGGGCCAAACTCATTCGCGCGGTCCTGAGGCTGCGCTGGACCAAACGCTCAAAACGGGCTTTTTCAAATCACCATCCAGCTTCAGGACCTTCACTGGAGAATGCGTCTGGTCCAGCGACAAGTCACCGAGGATTCTACTCGCAAGGTCAGAGTGGTTTGACGCACCTGTCAAAAATCAGAAATGTTCCGGGAAGGCGCAGTCGACATCCTCTCACGCCCGTCCCTTCGCTGGGACCAACAGCCACAGATTCCAAAACAAACAGACGCCTCACAATTGTGTTGCAATGAAGTCAAACCAATTCACAAAACTACTCGCGCACCTTTGGAGAACGTCTCATCCTGTTGTGCAACAAGTCCTCGTTTCGTGAGACAGAAGGAAGAAACCTCCTCTTTGCCAACATAGCTTCTCCACAATCACCTCTCAGCGACTTCCTCGAACGTTCGTGTTCACTTCCTCGTTGTTCATCAGCAGGTCATTGTCGGGCGGTGCTCAGGTGGGGCGCCGCGGCTCACACCTCCACCACGCGGAGATGGCAGGAGCGAGACGTGACGTGCCGCAGCAAAGGCTGCTGCAGACGCTTCTTTCAAAAGGCCAAATTGAACAATTCTTACAACGTAAAAGACGTCTCCCTTGTACTCGTCATTCATTCACTCACTCAACTACACATCAGCCTCTTTTTTTACAATTTTTGCCCTCTCACGTGCCCGCACACACGCTCCCATTCTCACGCACACGTAGTTCAAAAACTACAATCATCGTTGTGGTTGCTACAGCACAATGTGGAACACTGAAACATTCTCTGGTTGAAAAGGTTTGCCCTGAACAGTTCCTTGTGCGGAATTAATTTAATTTCCGCCTGGCCCTGCGCTGCTTGTTTCCTGGAGTCTTCAGCATTCTGCTTTATATGTCTCAGATTAATTGACCTCGATTCAACACCGCGGCCCCTGGACTTCCGAATCTGGGGCAGGGCCACTCAGCAACATCAACAACACGAGCCTCACTGCTCCCGTGATGCCCAATCTATTCTGTTGCACAAAATACTCCCAAAATGAACCATTTTCCCAAAATGACCACACAGCCGCGAAAAAGCCGTGTCCCGGCCACAGGAGTTTGCTCTGACAGAAAATCGCAGTCTTCCATCCCAACCCTTCTGCTTTTTTCGATTTGTGCGATTTCTCCTTCAAGGCAGAGCTAAGGCGCTCCGGACGTTGTCATTGTGCGTGGATACGTAGACGGGGAGAACGTGGTCAATGGAGTCAAATCTATTCAGAACACAGACTCTCTCTCACTGCGCTTCAACTGCCCCACACCCGACCTGACTCCCAACTCCTCAACACACAAGCTGCGCCTCAATAGATTCCAAGGGACTCGGAGCCAGAAGGAAACGTTTCATGAATTTCACCTCCGCCGTTCTTAAGTTCTACAACATTCACTGTGTGGGCCAAGCAACGGTGTGTATTTGTGCCCGAACTGGAACTACCGCAAACACCTGCGAAAAGAACGCTCATCCGAATCGTGTTCGGTGCTCCGGTGACAGATCTCAAAGAGAATTCTTCTGGACGTCACACCGACACACAAGAGGCTCGAGTTCCCTGTGAACAGTGTGGCACAAGGTGAGGGCACCCTTGCCTTGAGAGGCGGACCGTCTCAGGACCAGGGGGGCCAGCGCTCGAGCTTTCTCCACAACGTGTCAAATAGCGACGCTTCCCCTGCCATCTCGACACCGATGAGCCTCTTGCAACATGCAGCTCATGTCATCGAGTGATAAAATTGTTTCTCCTCCCGCGTAAATTGAGGCCTTAATCTCCGGACAAATGGCATGTGAGATATGAAAGCTGTGCGCCTGGAAATGCGCTGCGCTGCGCCGTCCGTATTCGCGTCACACCCCGCGCCGCGCCGCCCAGATTCGCCATGTCATAAACGCGCAGCAGGTGTGCCCGAGATTACACAGCCGCCGCCGCACTCTCAACACTGCGGGACCGTTCTGCGGGCGCCGTGACCAGTTCCGCCTTCATCAGTCGAACGCAACCAGGGCGCAATGAGGTGGGTTTTGGTCTTTACCCAGAAGCGCACGTCAGCCCAGACTCGTGCCCGAGGTAGGCAAGACCAGAGATGGAAAGCGGGTTCACATACCTCTGTTCTTCTGCAAACGAGACGAACTCAGAACTCAAATTTTTACACAAGCTTGTCACTGCAAAAATAAATTACAAAGACGCCACGGCACTGTCAAATTCTAGACAATTGGACCCAAAGTATCTTCATTGTGCACTGTCACTCTACATTCCTGCACACACATGCACGTGGTCTTTGAGTTGCCTGAATCAGGGGGGAGGCTGCACGTGCGAGTCGAACGTGGGCTGCTTGACATTTTATTCAACCAGGTGCAATTTTACCAGTTTCACCCGAAACCAAAACATCAGCGAGGTTGGCTGGAAATGTCGGTTTGTCGGCAGGAACAACATCTCATATGGGGACTGATGTGGCTTGTCAAGCACATAGTCCTTCTGTCATTTCCGCAAAACGGCTTTGACACAAATAGGTTGGACATTGGCACAATATTCGTACCGGAGACAGCTAAATTTCCGCGTGTTCTTGGTAGGGACCAGCACATGCCACGATGTAATGAATCGTGTTTGCAGAAATAGCGCCGAGGTCCATGCACAAACCAAACACAGGAAATTCCTCGCTAATTCCCTCGCTTCCTATTGGAACAATTGGGCCAGTTTTCGGCTGACAACACGCCTCCACCAAAACTGATATGATACCACGTGATCGTGGTCGGACAGAAAGACAAGTCGCAACGTTTTCTACGAACGTTCATTTTGGCGCCACAACGTCATCGTCGTCCAGGGGAAATGCAAAACTTCCGACAGCCTGGTTTCCAGCAGGTGTGGCCGCAAATTTACTTCCAGCCACAGAATTCAAGTTGATCCATATACATCTGCTTGGCTCCCTTAAGGCCTTTACATTTTCTCCACCAACTCGGACGGAACTCACTCTGTGCGTCCAGGTCAGTTTTCACCTGATGATGTTCGTGTCAGAAGCGATAATACTCCTGAAGGAGCTCTGAGTGGAGCTGCAATCTTACGCCAAGCCCAAGCACTGAGAGACTCTCACGGCACAATGATACTGAATCAGGCTCCTTCCATTCTCACAATATTCATTTGCAAACTTGATGAGTCTCACTTTTTTCAAAAACTTTTGGCACTGCATTGTCAACATCTCAACTTTTGCAAAAAACTCGTTGTTCTCGCGGTCGTTTCGCAGCGCTGCGCGTGCGCAGTGGAGCCCGTCCCGCCGCTGATGGATTTGCGCCGACTGTTCCGGTCGGAAATGAGACAAATGCGCAAATATTGCCGCTTCTGTCGCAGATATTGTTGTTTTCACAATTACATATTGCCGTCTGGAACTCTGCCGTATTTTGGGCTCAAGTCGTAGTCTCCGAAGAAAGACGCCCTCAACCCAAGGACGAGCGAATTATGAAACGGCTGCTTGCTGTCAAGCAGAACCTCGTTGGCCCTGTTCAGGCGCAGCAAGGGCGCAGATATTTGACGTTGTACAACGCACTTAATTAGGATAATAAGCCATCCAGAAACCGCCCATCCACGCAGGACCGAAATGCAGCAATTGCCCGGTCGCCCGGGGCGACTCCGTCAGCGCAGCGTCTCCGCCGCCGCCACGAAACTCACGACGCGACGCGACGCAGCGCTGACAACAACGCCCACCTTCTCGAGCTGACAACTTTCATACCTGCCAACACACAAGCCATGATTTGAGGAGTCTGGTTCGCCAGTTTAGCCCAACGTTGTTGACAAAGATAAAACGCACACAGGTCAACAGATTCCACTACAGCCGGTCTTCGTATTTGAGACACTCAGAAGCCAGATGGCAAACGACGCAACAAGAGTCTTTGGGGGGAGAAGAACGCAGCTTTGTTTTGACGGCGTACTCCAGGCTCGGCGTCTAATTCGCCTCCTCAACCAGCGCAACCTTGAGGGATGATACGGGGAACACGCGTCCTTCACACGGGGTCGCGTCTTCGGGATGAGCTGATGAGCACCGAGCCGAGTGCTCGCTGCAGGCCTTCGCTTCACGTGTGCGTCGTCAACCCGCGACGACCGCGCAACGAAGTTTCGACGGACAAACTTGGTGACCGGAAGCAGATACAGACCCTCGCTGAATCGACCAGAGCCCTCTGGTGGGTTGCAGCACGGTCGTTGCGCACACCGCTACCCACAAGCAGGCGACACTCAACTTTTTGCCTTGATCTGAGTTTTCACAATGCAACCAGCGAACAAAGATTGAGGATGTTATGTGTGACCTTCGTTGACGCAGCAGCGGCGTGCGCCTGTGGGCCGGTTTCGCCACTGAAAAGGCACAAGACCCGCAGATGCCGCTGATGACCTGTCTGCCAAAGCGGACTTGACCCAATCAGGTCAAACCCCTCAAGATGCAACACAAAAAGCTTTCAATCTCATATTCATGCGGTGCGTCACTGGAAACCCCAGACAACCTTCTCTTTCCAACAAAATGCCGTAAACCAAGAACACGGAACGAAATGTCATTTCTTTCTCTGAATCCTTCACAAACCCAATTCCCATTGCAAACAGCAGCGCCGTCCCCGTTGGACGGCACAGTGCTCGGTTCCAGGGTCAGTGCGACAGCTCAAAATCACAATCGCTTTTGCGCTGCTTCCTGTTCCGTTTCTTGCTGGGCGAATGAAGAAAGATGAAAATCCTGTTCTGGGGTAGCTTCAGTCTGCGCTGGAATCACACACACACACACACACAACACACACACACACACACACACACACACACACACACACACACACACACTGCACGCACGGCGCTGCGGCCATCACGTGAAAGGTTCCGAGCCCCCGTTCCTGCAGGCAAAGAGACTCCACTCCCGGCCTCGCCTCATCGGCTCAACGCTTATTGCCTGTAATACGGTTAATAAGCCTGTTCCACATCGACTGCAATTAGCGACCTCGATTAGAGCCACAGCCCCCAGATACGGATTCTCTGTTTCACTGTGGGTCCATTGTAGGGTTGCGACAGAACTGGTGACTGAGCGAGATGAAGGGACCTTGAGGTTCGTTGATGTTCCTTGAGGTTCGTTCGCCTTCCTGACATCACACTTGGTCTGATTTGACACCAGCGACGTGTTGCTTCACAAACGCGACAAATAGCCAGCCACCACAGCCATCACTCATTGGGTATGCACACCGACCACTGGGTACCTTTCCTTCCAGCAAAACCAGTGGGTGTGTCTTCTCTCTGGAATTCGTCAGTCTGTAAGGAACATCCCTTTCCACGCCAACAGCCACACACACAGGGGAACGGATTTCAAGGAAAGTGCACATTTATTGCTGTTTCAATCATGGGCCAGTGCGCACATTTCTACAAATCCATACAAATGTACAGGACGACTCGAGACTTCCGCATCACAAGTCAAGCACCGAGACGCAACACAGTACCAAATCCGGAAATTCAACTCAGACATTAGAGCGAGGCAAAATAATGGAGACCTTACAATGAGGTTATGAATTTTGCATTGCGTTTACAAAGAAAAAACAGCAAGACGCAGACGTGACATTCACAAAAAGCAAGTCACTTCATTCGGCTTCCACTTCCATTCATAACCATGAGACGAGATGCAAATTGTTGTATGCAGAAACATGGCGCGATTGATCGTGGAGAAATATGCATTGTTCACCGGGGCCCGGTTCACAAACAGCGAGAACTGAACTCCCTAATTCTGCAATGGTTGTGGCGCTTGTTGAACGAGTACGAAATGCGTTACGAAAGCATGGCTGTTGTTGCTGCTTCTCCTCATGCACCTTGCATCCCTGCAGGTCAGTTGTGCTGAAGAATTTGTCCTCAGTGCTGTCCCAGATTCCCTCAGGCTGCCTGCTTTTCGATGTGGAATGGAACCACCCAACCACCAAACACACACACAGAGAGAGAGAGAGAGAGAGAGAGAGAGAGAGAGAGTCTCAAGGCCAGAAAACTGCATTGGAGAGAAGAAGCCCCTGCACAGATGAATCCACACAATTCCAGCTCCCGTTCCACAAAGACACAAACGACGACGCCAAAGCAAACGCAGCACCATGTCGCGTGTGCAAAAACAGAAGCAGAGTCTTCGGGCTGTAACTCGACGGTTCTGTGTAATTGTCCCGGCTCCTCCTCAGCTCGGCGGCGCCCGGGCCTCGCGACCTTCATTTGCCTCCATTCAGCGCGCCCTCCCACCGCCCGTTCCATAAATCTGCCGCCGCCGCTCCAGCCTAATTGGGCTCCGCTCCTGTCAGCAGTGGATTCAGACGAGGAACGCGACCCGCCGCGAGACCCGCTCCACGCCGCGCACGCAGAGACGACGCGCTGCGCCTGAGGCGCATGGTTCGTGGTTGGCGTATCGCGTCATTCTTGGGGGCTGTTTTCTCAAACAACCTTGCCCGTACATTTTGCTGGGCAGGGACAGTTGACCCAGACAACTGCTTGAAGGTACAGAAACCAAGCGTCAATAAAACAGTGTTTTCCCTCCACTCAGAAGTCGGACTGTACGAGGCAGTATTTTTAAGTTTTGATTCCTCTGCGATTTTTCTGAGTCAGAACCTCATTTTGTTTTCCTTTGTTAACATTGTTTCAAGATCATCCTGAGCAACCTGTTCAGTCACTTGGGCCCTTGTGTGTTGATCTTGTGA
>JAAUXT010147132.1_pt1 | contig 13594 bp, 13 predicted proteins | sample 7278171 | NCBI WGS metagenome assembly JAAUXT01 (sample SAMN14350112, study PRJNA611818) | marine sediment metagenome | isolation source: surface marine sediment (1.8m) | place: French Polynesia: Moorea | collected 2018-08 | reverse complement strand
GTGTAGTGATATCACAAACACACTGGTTGGTATCTCAGGAGAGACTGTCCCCGAGGGTGGGAACCTCCGTATTTATTGACCTTCCAATCATGCCATCTGGTGAGTGGTGGTTCTAAATTCATAGCTGGTATGTCACACCACACTCCTCCCCCACCAGGGGGTGGAGGGGCTCAACTACAATTTCTACAATTTTTAATATTCTGAATATTTTTGTAATAATTATTCAGACAGAAAACAGATACATAATAGCACAATATCACTATTTTGCTGAGTTTTCCCAGCATCCCTCCCCCCATAGGGTGATCACGTGACCCTTGGAGGTTTTCCTTTTCTAAAATAGCAGCAGCTGAACTGCAAGACATAACCATGGAAAAGATAGAACTCTTGTCCTTTCTCAGATAAAATATCATGTGATGCATCTGTGAGGAGGCAGACAGGCAAGGCCTCTCTAAGAGAGACATGCGAGTTGTTCAGGTAGTGGTGGCCTATTTTAACAGAGGCCCAGCGCCACACCATATTTTCAACCAGTTAGTGTGGCACCTTGCCCACAGCATCTGAAGGTGAGTGGTCCATGTCACTCCACACCGAACTGGTGTCGCATAGATCTCGTTTTGTCAACGTTGACTGAACACTGTTTTACAAATGTCATGAGAAGACATTAAATGTGGACGAAGCAACTCGTCGGTGAGGCTCCGGAGTGGAATATTGTTTGGTCAGTGCAAATCGGAGCATTCCGAGTCATTTTGGAGTACGAGAGAAAAAAAACGCAACACCGCAGCCAAACACACGAAAACAAACAAACTCGTACACCCAGCGGGAAAATTAGAGGCCCGAATTTGTTGTTTTGAGAATTTCTTTGAGATCCGAGAATCTGAGGCCCTGCTGGGAGATTACATAACGTTGAGAACAAAAGCAAATCGAACTGTGCATTGTTTTGTTATCTTTCAGGCGCATGCGCAGAAACAAGGCCGAAGTCCATCGGCAGCTCGTGCACGTGGAGGTGGAGACAGATTCCAGGTAAATGGCTTCATCCAAAGAAATTGGAGACAGACAGCAATACATTCACTGACTCGCTTGCTGTTTGCAGAGATTTCTCAGTTGCGAGGCTTGGATTGCTTGTTTTGTTTTCATTCCTCAGAACTTTTCTCAGAATTTGTCTCAAACAAGCTGCTCAGGAGAGATGTCACGCACTTTTTGTTGTGCACGTTTTCTGTGAATTCTGCCTCGGATGATGAGAATCTTTGCAGTGTTGGGTCATCTGGATTTCACGAGAAACTGTCTTTTTGAAAGTGAGACACCCAAAAAACTGTCAGTCACGTGAAGCATGACTAAAATGGCCACCAAGATTTTTTTGTCTTTTTTGGAAAAGGCAGCAAAAAATTCTTCAAGCAAGTCAGTGCACTTATTCTTCAGTTTGGTCAAAAATGGCTGGCAAAGTCCAGTGTGACAAAATCCTTGTCCGGCAGAGGCGTTCCAAGAGCGTGCGGTTCACAGTGTTGTTTCTCTCTGCAGCATGGACAAGGACACCGAGAAGGCGCTGAAACGAGCGTTTCTAGGGGCGGCGGCGGACGGGATCCCGGAAGTGCTGCAGTCTCTGCTGCTGACCGGCAGAGTCGACGTGAACTGGGGGAACGACCAAGGCAGCACGGCGCTGATGCTGGCGGCGGTGGGAGGACACGCCGCCTGCGTCCGCCTGCTTCTGTCGGCGGGGGCAGACGCGGAGAAGATGAACCGAGGCCACCACACGGCGTTGTCGTTGGCCGCTGGGGAGGGACGTGAGACGTGCGTGAAGCTGCTGCTGGAGGCCGGGGTCTCGGAGGGGACCTGGGCCGCAGCTCTCTCCAGGGCCGCAAACACAACGGACCTGCTGGTCTCACATGGCAAAAAGACAGCCAACTCTCGCTTGGTGCAGGCAGCATTTTATGGGGATGACAAGACGCTGAAAATTCTGCTGCTGGCAGGTGCGGATGTGAACTTCGCTGATGAAGATGGCAACACACCGTTGATGATGGCTGCGGCTGAAGGGAACGCAGGGTGTGTGCGACACCTGTTGAACGAGGGAGCAAAGTTCTCCATTTGCAACGCGTACGGATTCACTGCTTTGACGTTTGCCATCAGGAAAGGAATGTGGAGTTGTTCCAAGCTGTTGCACCGTGCGATGGAAGACGCAGTGCGTGAAGATGTGTTTGGCGTTTCCGAAGTGAACGCACAGGGTAAGAATGGCCGCACCGCATTGATGGAGGCCGCTGCATTGGGAGATGTTGGTCTGGTGGAAAGTCTGCTGACTGCAGGGGCCAAGGTCAACATGCGTGATTTCCATGGCAACACAGCCCTGACGCTTGCTGCTGTGAACGGACACGTCTCTGTGATGTACGTTCTCCTGGAGTCGGGGGCCGACGTAAATGGAAGGGATCGTCGCATGAACACGGCTCTCATGTCCGCGTCGTCAGTGGGCCACAGAACCTGTGTGAAAGTCTTGCTGCAGTTCGGAGCTTCTATCGATCTGCAAAATGCAGGGGAGTGGAGAGCAACGCTACCGGGACAGTTTGGGAGTGGCGAAGCTGATTTTCAGGCCACGGGATGCACAGCCCTGATGTTGGCAGTCGACGGTGGTCACATTGAATGCGTGAAGTACCTGTTGAGTGAAGGAGCCAATACCAATGTACTGACAGACGACAAGCAAGGGGCCCTCATGTTTGCTGCATTGAAATGCCGCTACGAGTGCCTGAACCTGCTGCTGTCCCACAAAGCTGATCCAAACGTGGCCAACTACGCTGGAAACACTGCCTTGATGGAAGTTGCAGACAGAGGTCATGACGCATGCGTGAAACTACTTTTGGACTTTGGAGCTGACGTGAACAAGCGAAGTAATTTCGGTCGCACAGCGCTGATGTACGCAGCGGAGAAGGGCCACTTCGGATGCGTGAGGTACCTGGTGGATTCTGGAGCCGATGTGAACCTGGAAACACGTGTTGGTGACACAGCACTCATGAAGGCAGTCGAGGACGGGGATGTTCGTTGTGCTCGAATCCTGTTGGCAAGAGCTAAAGTGAACCACGTGGACCAATCCGGCAAGACGGCCCTGATGGTGGCAGTTGAGGCGCGGCACGATGACTGCGTGGGTCTGCTCCTGGCGTCTGGAGCCGATGTGAACGGCACGAGCGAATCGGGACACACCGCACTGATGATGGCTGCTTCGAAACTTGAAAGGAACATCGTGGTCATGCTGCTGAAATCAGGAGCTGATGTCACTCTTTGCAGCGACAGGGCTTTGACTGCCAAAATGATGGCCTCCACGTCCCTTCACTGCAGAAGCCTCGAAGAAACCTTTCCAGTTGTGTTATTGTTGTGGGCGGCTGGAGACTACGGGAAGAGCGCGTGTGCCGAGGCGAACCGGCCGCCCGACTCGTCCCCGCCCAGTTTCAGTCTCTTCAGCATCTGTCGGGAGGTGATCCGGAAACACGTGCTGCGCATGCGCGGCGGGAACTTGTACAGGACGGTGCCTCTGCTGATGCTGCCGTCTGTGATCAAGAATGCGCTGCTGTACGACTTGCCTCTCGAGGAAGACTGACGGTGAAGGACTTTTTCCAAGGCAACTTTGGAAACGTGAGCGCGTGTGCTGCGCTACCTGTGTTGTGCTTTCGTTGTAGAAACTATTTTCTTTCTTTCTTTCTTTCTTTCTTTCTTTCTTTCTTTCTTTCTTTCTTTCTTTCTTTCTTTCTTTCTTTCTTTCTTTCTTTCTTTCTTTCTTTCTTTCCCTATCTCTGTCTGTCTGTCTGTCTGTCTGTCTGTCTGTCTGTCTCTCTCTCTCTCTCTCTCTCTCTCTCTCTCGTTCTCACATGTCTTTTCAGACACAGACTGTGGTGTACATTACATTGCCTGTCGACCAAAAAACAAAGGCGCAACGTCGACGCGTCCGTCGTAGCAAAGGCAAACGACTTTAATTTATTCCTTTATCGAAGCCAAAGATTTGTCATTGAGTCCAAGTTGTACAAACTTTTTTTGAAATTTGTCTTTGTGTACTGGTCATTTTCTCGTCAAAGTATTCGAATGTTGAAGCCAAAGAATGTGCGTCATTGAGTCGAAATTATGTTTGTTTCGGTTTGAAACTAAAGTTTATTGGTTGATGAATCAGTATTTTACAGACGTGTCGTTCTGTGCTGCACGCACAGACATCAGTTACGAAACTTGCATTTTTGTTGCGGCAATCGCAAATTTTCTGTTGAGAGTAGTGAACAAAACGCATTCTGAATGGGCAGTACTCAAACGAGGGCACTTCCAAGCCTGTGGAGAGAATACCAATGATCTTCAACTTGAAACTTCTCAGGTATGAGGAGAAGCGCGATTGTGTTCAACTCACCCGTTGTAATATTTGAAGTTGCAATGAACCGCCCTTCGCCCCCCCCCCTGTTTGCGCTTTACGTTCACACTTTTCGCGTGTTTGCGAGAGGAACTCGCCTTTTCCACCGCAGCGCTCAACTTGATCACTTGAAGGGGACATGTGTGTCAAACTCTCGGTGTCGCGACATTGTGTCTTGGGACTTTTATGTTTTCGAGAATATCAGTCAACGCAAAAATAGCCAATCAACGTCTGTTTTTGATTGCTTCTACACAAGAATGTCCTGCGAAAATGTTTTTGACGCTTTATTTTTGGAGATGCTTGTACCCATGCGAAGATATTTTTGGTACAGTAGGTGCAATAAAATATAAAACAATTAAAGATTTGTGACGTTCAGATATACGTTTCACGACGCGTTGTGGTGTCGCGCGAACCGTTCGGAGCATCAACAGTCGTTCGAAAAAACAAATCAGAGAGAAATCTGCTTTCAATTAGTGAAGCTTGAAAGTTTCCGCACAGTTTCCTGCAAGTCGTCTGAAAGTTGTCAATGTCCAACCGAACATGTATGGCGCTGACCCGGGTGAGCAAGAGACTTCTCGCCCCATTCTCAGAGCAGAAAGGTCAATTCATTCGTGTCTTTACTTCATCAATACATCCTCAAAGTTGCTTTCAAGTTGACTTCAGTTTCCCGCAAAGTAAATTCCAATATTGCGAAACCTCAACGATGGTTTTGTTGGCTTGCTCTTTTGGAAGTGGTGGGAACTTGGGAGATGAGTGGAGGGCATTCTCGGGAAGCCACATCAAGGATATAGATTTCTGGACACTTCCCTACGCACTGAGGCACTGTGAAGCCTGGAACGGACAATTCCTGAGGGACGAGCGCTGGCTTTGTTGAGGTTTTGCTTGTTTTCGCCAAGAGACAAGAAAGCATCAAAATTCAGCGTGGGGGCGTCTCTCGTCTCTCTGTGCCTGGCTCTCTGTCTTTTCCCCAACCACTCTCTTGCGCTCTTCCTCCCTCTCTGCCTGTCTGTCTGTCTGTTTGTCTGTCTCTCTCTCTCCCTCTTGCTCTCTCTCTCCCCCATCGCTCTTGCTCTCTCTCTCTCTCTCTCTCTCTCTCTCTCTCTCTCTCTCAATCTCTCTCTCTCTCTCTCTCTCCCGCTCTCCTCTCACGCAGTTTTCTTGTCGTGTGTGTCAGGCCTCACAGGCCCCTGTTTTCACCACCCCCTGAGCCCCCCCCCCCTTCGCAGCCCGACACCTCTCCCCCTATTCAGCCACTAATTATTTGTCCATCAATCGTCACAGTTCCCCGTTTGAGGTATTAAAACCCTAAATATGTCCCTTTGTGAGTCCGTCCAAAACTCAATATTGCTCAGATTACATCTCGAGTACAGGGACGAAGTTCTGAGCGGAACTGTGGAAACGTCGTCTGATCTCGCAGCCTCCAGGCGCACCAACGACGCCACCGCCAACGGCTGGCAAAACAACACGACGTCGTGTGTCCTCGCGCAACTGGAAAAAAGGTAGTGTATTTGGTCGGATTTTTTTCGTCAGGTTCGTGCGTTACATATTTGCACGAACAAGGTCAGTCTGTCGGACACCTGTGTGTGCCACAACGACGCTGAAAAGTTGCGCGCACAGTTTGGATTGTTCACAGTGTCCATTTCTGCAAACAAATTTTGTCGGATTAAATTCGCTCGGGCGGAAGACGGTCATTTCTTCTGTGCACATCGGACTTTTTTCTCTCTGGTTTTGAGAAGTGGGCATCAAGAATGGGCCTCTTCTCTCCGTCTCCTCGACGCATCTCGCTCAGCCCTGAGGCATCGCGCCGATAATTTGACCATTTCCATCATCTGGCTGTTTTTAATGGGAAACGTCTCTGAGTCTTTGTAAATCTCGTGATTTGAAAAGCTTTCTGATGATGTTCAGAGTCAATGGATGTTTACAGAGTAAGAACGTGCGAAGAATATACGACTGGATGAAAAATTGAGGAGTATTCTTCTGACGTGCTCTGCAGATGCAAGGCCCAAGGCTTTGCCTTCACGCGCTCTTTTTATTCGTGATGTTCAGTATTTTTTTCCCATCCCGCACGAGTGACTAAAATCTCACGATGAAAACGTGCAAACCAAGAGTGCAGGAAGTCCAAATTTCAAAACAATGGGAAATTTTCACAAATTTCAGGGGCGCGCCCTTCCCAAAATTTTTGCGCGCAGCAGTGCCATTTTATTTTTCGTTTTCCATTGTTATTTTCGCGTTGTTCGTTCTTTGAGAGAGCGAATTAAATGCCTGGTTCAATCATGAAACATTTATTCTGGTCTTGTGAAGTTTTTACACAAATTGTTTGACAATGTTCCTGTGTCTTGATCGATCTCTGGGTTGATCCAGAAACAGGGGACACAACTATTCACCCGGGTCGGGGTCCCAGATTTGTTCTGCATGTCAATTGCTGTGGAAAACAGAAACGCTTGAAATCGGGCTCAGTGTTGCCCACCAAAAGTCACCCATTCTTGATTAATCCCTAAATCTGTGACATCGCTTTCCTTTGAACACCATGGCAATTCCAGCAGTGGCACAATTCTCAAGTGTCACAAGCAAACAGTTGAACTTTTACAAGCACATGATTCGTGAAACAATGTCCATTTCATGAGTAGACGGTGGAGACACAGCACGAGTAGGGGACCCTGGACCCGTGAAGGGCGGGGTGGGTTGGGTGAGTGTGGCTGTGCGGGGCGGGAGGGGAGCGAGAGTGCCGGGCGGTGGGGGTGGTTCCCCCGTGAGGGACATCGCGCGGGGTGGGCAGGGTGGGGATGGGCCTCCGGACCACACTCCCAGCCTCCTGGCCTCTCCCTCCCCTGCTCGGGGGACTGAGGCCCTTCGGGTCCTTGTCCCCGGGGGGTGTTGGGGTGGGTGTGCTACGGGCAGCGACTCTTGCTGATGGGTCGTGCGGATATCTCTCCGGACTCAGCCTGGCTACTTTGGCCGCCGGACCGCTGTCGTGAAACTGTGGTAGGTAGTGGGCGGGGTGCGCCAGTGACGACTTCAGCAGGTCAAACGGGGCCCTGGGCGTCTGGATCTGCAGAGCCTGGGCTAACTCTGGGTTGTTCAGGTCAAGACCCAATGGAGGTAACTTGGGGGCCATTCTGAGCAAGGCTTCAGTTGACAGGGTGGTCGGTGTACCAGGATGCAACCCTCCCGCTACTGGAGTGAGACCCGGTGTAGCGTGAGAAAGTGACCCAGCTGGGGTGAGGTGTAACGGCGGGAGGTGTCCCACGGAAGGCTGCAACCCACGCGCCCCCATCACCCCACTCCCACCCAAGCTCACGGCGGATGGTGGAGGAGGCACCCCCACCCCTACCCCGGCTGCTCCAAGCCCCAGTCCCGCTGGCCCCGGCACCCCGAGGCCCCCAGCGGCTCCCCGCGGGTGCTTGGCCGCGGCCAGGGCCGCCAGTCCCGGCGGAAGCGGTGAGTAGGCCTCGGCCAGCAGTCGGCGCAGGTGCTCGACGGTGCGCGTCAGCATCAGGATGTAGTTCCGGCTCAGCAGCAGTGTCGCCATCTTGGACAGCTTCTTCACTGACGGACCGTGCGCGTACGGCATCACCTGAAGTAAAAATGTCTACGCGTCAATCGAATGACCTTGATAACTGCATCTAAACTGCGGACTGACTCTCACCAAAAGTTGGAACTCTGTAGCAATCTTGGGGGCCCTCATCCTGGAAAAGTTTTTGCCTTTTACATTTTTCTGCGTGGGTAAAAGTTTTTGAGGAGGTTTCACAAGTCAAATTTCAAGGTTGGAGTTCAGGCCTTTCACAGACTTGAGCCCCTGACTTCAATCCCGGACTACCCGCGAGACGGTCCGAAGTAAAATGAACCAGGCCTTTGGAGAAAGGGTGGGACCCGGCCAGTATTCAGTGCCCGACTGTTTTTGTGTTCACTCCCTGCAGAGGGGCAAACAACGGGGTCTCTCCAACTTTGCCAATCAGAAATAGTATTTGTCACGAGCAACCATATCGCACCATATGGCACGACGTGCCATACAAGGAGATTAGTTATGTCAGGCTGCGGGACAGGGCCGAGGGAGATAGCATCTGGGACACGAGAGCGATAACCAATCGGCAAATTTGGTTTCCAATCTGTAATTGTCATTTCGTCTTCTGGCAAGCACTGAGCACTACACACACACACACACTCACACACACACACACACACACACACACACACACACACACACACACAATACACATTCTGAACCCTACCCTCCCACACTGCATCCAGTACCATTTTGCAATCGTGCACCCACTATTCGTCCCCTTGTTCTCCCTCCTGCACACCCACCAAAACTCACCTCCTCTCGCTCCTCACAAGAACACACACACACACACACACACACACACACACACCACGACCCACCTGTCTGAGCGCATCCAGAGCCATGTTGAGGTCGTGCATCCGCTGTCTCTCCCTCTGGTTCACCTTGAGCCTCAGCTCCTCTTTGGACCGCGGGCTCAGCGGACGACCCTTGTGGTCTCTTTTCTGGGCCAAACCTGAAGAGAATGTAAGAACATGAAAAACTGCCCGTGCAAACACCAGACCAGATCCTCTCGGAGCAAACATGTAAATTTTTCAAACTGCGGGACATGCGGTGGCTACGAAGCTGGATGGGCCCCTGCTCTGCCCTTTTGGCCTTGGTCCCCACCCCGGCCCCTGACAGCCTGGCTCCTGCAGGGACGGAACCATGGGAAGGGACTCTTGAGTCCTGGGAATTTATTCACCTTTTTTCGCAGACAGTTTTTGTTTTCGAAGGGAAAGTTGGGTCCTCAAGGGAGGGGGCTTATGACGGGATCTTGGGTTCGCCTCTGCCCCTGATCCCGACCCCAAGCCCCCGACCCGGCTCCTGGCAGCTTTTCCCGGCCCCCTGATTCCCAAGTCCCGCCCGCATCCCAAACGGCTTGTCCAGGCGCCTGGGTACCCGCCTAGGTTATCCTCTGTACGTGTGACTACCGTATCCACCCGTGTGTAAGATGCACCTTTTGGTCATAAAATTGAGCACCAAAACTAGAGGTGCGTCTTGTACATGGGTTTACTGTCATTTCAATGTTATCCCATACTGGAAAATCAAGACAAAAGTTGGGGTGTGTCTTTTTCTTGGGTGCGACTAAAACATGGGTGAATACAGTACTCACTGTTGGATCGGATCAGCTCTTGCTCCTCCTGCTCGTCCCCGGTGTAACAGGACCAGACAACGACCAGGACCAGAGAACAACCCAACACTATTTGGTCATTGTCTGGTCCTGAAATTTCAGGACCACACAACGACATCGGAAAAATAGTACGGTCGTTGTCTGGTCCTGAGACACCGGGCCCCATACGCGGCTCTGCTGAGCCCCTGAGCCCAATCCCGGCCAGCCCAGCGCCTCCCGACCCCTCACCACACACAGCCCTGGGTTCTCCCCAAGATGCGCAGTTACTCACTGCTGGATCTGATCAACTCCTGCTCCTCCCGCTCGGCCAGTTTGATCATCTCTGCCTCGGTCATCATCGACCAGGCTGGGAACGAGTCCGTCTGAAATCAATCAATCAATCAATCAATCAATCAGTCAATCAATCAATCAGTTTGTTGGTCAACCAGCCTGTCAAAGTTTCACTGTGGTGTGTCCTGTCAGAATTCAGCAAAATTTCACAAAACTGGGGCAATTCACCGCACAAGCGGTGCAGTGAGTTTAGTTTCCGAGCGGTGTGTGTGTCCAGTGACTGCAACCGCACAAAAGGCAAAAAAGAACAGCAAAGACCAAAAACACAAAACTCTTTGCACAACATGGTTCAGTCGACTGGTGTGATTTTGTGATTCTTCAGGGACTGGATTCGCAGACGGGAGACGGGGCGGAACACAGGCCGCTCGGCCGGGAAGTTCCGCGGCAGGAGGGAGACCGGTCGCCGCGTGGGGAAGTCCCCGAGCCGCGGCAACACATCGCCCCGGGCACCAGGCTCCGAGCGCCGGGACACGGGTCCCCTCCACCCGCACTCTGCCCCGCTCGCCCCTGGTGTTTGAGCGTCGGTACTCGGACCAGTCTTGTTGCTCAGACGCGTTTCAATGTTGTTCACACTGAGTCCCCTGTGTGTCTCTGAGACAACGGTTGTATTCCAAGGTCATCGACACAGGAATTGAGCCGTTGTTCTCTTCCCCTTGTCCTGACTGGCCCTAGCCACGTTCCAGTGTAACAGACTGAGGTTCAACTCCTATGGAAGTTTTACGTTGTTTTTCACGCAGCTGAATCGCTGCCCAGATCACTGTTTCCAGGGACGACAGTGGAGTTTTGTTCGTCCTCTGGCCAGGACACAAGAACAATTCCTTTTCCCGAGAGCAAATTTCTTCAAATACGAGCCCGCATTTCTGCTGGGAAATCTGGCTTTGTTCACAGACAACAAAAAAATTCTGCTGCACATGATCTTTCTGCAGAAATTGTTTTCTCTGTGCAGCCTCCAGAATGTAAAGAGCCAAAATTTTTGCAAAACAACGCAGATGAGAAAAGAAATGTCGGCTTCAGAGTTGAGCGCACATCCGTGGGTGGCTGGAAGGTGGACTGTCAGATCTTTTCTCGAAGTATTCACCTTTTTGAACCCCGAACACAGGTGCCAATTCTTTTTCGTGTGGATCGACAGCAAATTCAATCGCATCGTAACGTTGTTTTTTTTTTTGCGTCTTTGGTGTTCGCTTCGTGGATCCCTTCATGGAGTCTTTCTTCGGCGAGCGCACAAACCTGTTTGACGGAAGTGAGGTGGTGGGGCTCTTCCGGCGCCGCGCGCAGTGACTCCCCCTGGTGGTCGACGGCGTCCGGAAGCTGCACCTCGATGAACGAGTCCTCGTCGCTGTAGTCTCCCATCGCGCTGCTGCACCGAGTTCGAATCTCAACCCGAAATGCTGCACCACGCCAACACCCAGACTCGAGTCTCCGTGTGTACTCAACAAAGAAGGTTGAACAGTCAATTGGTGTGAAAGCAAAGTTTTTGAAGCTCAAACGAAGCGACAGCGGCACCAAGTTTTCAGTCTCAGTCTTCTTTCTTCTTGTAGCGACGAGCGGCTTGAGTCTCCGAGGTTGTTTTGTCCAAGAATTTCAATGAACAAACACTATATTTTCAGAATCTTCTCGCCGTCCTTTGGTTGGGCAAAGATTCTGTGTGCAATAAACACCTCAGACACAGTTCGCTTTCAGTCCGTTTGCCGTGTGGTGTCTCCCTCTTCAAGAAACGCAGAACTCTTTCAGGCACTGATTCGAGACTGAGCAATACCTATCAAAGTCAGTATCACCTTCTTTTATAGCGTCGCGACCGTCGCACAGAAGGGTAAATCACCCCGCAATTCACACAGGCGAATCACAAAGTCACACTCCGTCCCGCCCCCTACTCAGACTCGCTTTCTGTACCCCTCGGCCGGGTTCACACAAGAAGCGTCACGCGTTGCGTCCGTTGCTGCACAACGCAGCGTGTGTGCCGTTGCGAAGTTCATAGGTGTTGCAACCCTGCGCAAGATAGTTCGTGCTGCGTCGTCAAGAAAGCGCATCATGCACCCATGCATCTTCTGGAGATTGGAAGGTAGTCCAACACATGACGCATTCAGCGTGTACCCGGCCCTTTCATTGGGCCGCGCTCCTTTTTCAGGAAATCACAGTTCCGTATCAAGAGGCCACACTCAGACCCTCCCACCCGCTGAGATTACAATAGCTAAACCCGTTCTCAAGCGCTGTGTGATACGAGTTAATACAAACAGCCCATTAAAGAGCCATCATTACCTACACTGTGAGAAATGATGGTGCAGAGAGGGTCCCTTGTGGGATTGTTCTGGGTAAACAGGGTTTTGTTTTTCCACCAGAGTCCGAATGCATTCATGAAACCAGACGAACAGAAGGACAAATGAGAAAATAGATCGACAGAAGGACAGAGAGACAGATGAGATAGATACTGAGTTGGACAGACAGACAGACAGACAGACAGACTGACTGACTGACTGACTGGTGGTCAGTCAGTCAGTTCGTCACATTTTCCTTTCGTCACATTTTCCTTGCTGTCTTCAGACAGTGCACACAAAACCCAGCCTCAGCATCAAGGCCACACAGGTCTGAGAGTGTTTGCTGGTCATCTGGGTGGCCTCGGCCCTGGACACATCACTCAGGGCAGGGGACAGGGTATTGAGAGGGGGCGGGGCGGGGGCCACGCGAGGCGAGCGCTCTGATTGGCTGGGAGCCGCGCTGAGTCCGAGATCTGATTGATTGAGGCGTTATCTCCCTGGTAGCGCCCGAGGGCACGTGGGTAGCCCGCCAAATTCCATTCAGAAATTTCTCCTTTTCTCGCAAAGTGCGATTCACAAAAGGTAAGATTGAATAATAAGAAAACAAGGACCAAGCGAATTTCGCTTTGAATTCATGTGCTTCTGCTCAGACCAGATCAAAATGTTTTACCTGCCAAAAAGGAAAGATTTTTCTGACCTCTGCCATCGATTCGGAGTCTTTCCAATCTCCATACACGTGTAATTTGTGCTTGCGTATGTTCTGGTGACTATGACATTGTGAACGAATCCATGAAACAGGATCTCGTGCACATGCTCAGCCCTCAAGACAGAAGAATCGCGTCCATTCCGAACAGTGGATGGACCAAGGAATTTGAAAGTAAATTTTCTTTTTGTCAACTGGTACAATGTAGAGGATCTATTCAAAACCGAGACATAAAAAATACCTCCAGGAAGGTTGCGTCATTTGCACCAATCTGAACAAAGAGCTTCCTCGCGCATCATCCTCCACATGAACCAAATCAACTGGCCAAATATGGACAGAATTGACCATCATCTTCATGAAAAAAGTGTTGTCCACAGAATTTTGTCCACCATGCCTTATGTGCTTTGCGCCAGCATTGCAACAGGTATACCAGTTGCAACGCCAATGGCGCAAATCACCAAAAAGCACGTCAGTTTGAATTGAGCAGGACCATAGAGATCTACGAGGTGCTATAATTCTTGGTCCAGCAGAAGCAAGTTGCGCACAAATTTATATATTTTCAAAAAAATTTTAAGGCACGTCGTCAGGGGCAACTTTTGTTCTCCACCGGAGGTTAACTGGCAATTGATCTACAGTTGACTTTAAATGGTTTGACACTATTGCACTACACTTTGAAATGACCATTTGACACTGTTGCACTGCACATTAAAATGCCTTGTGCCTTAAGTCAGTTAAAGAACAGAGAGCTGGAGATTAATCAAAGCCTCGGCTTCGC
>JAAUXT010076354.1_pt1:0-10000 | contig 13594 bp, 11 predicted proteins | sample 7278171 | NCBI WGS metagenome assembly JAAUXT01 (sample SAMN14350112, study PRJNA611818) | marine sediment metagenome | isolation source: surface marine sediment (1.8m) | place: French Polynesia: Moorea | collected 2018-08 | reverse complement strand
GGGTTCACTGCTAAATTTTGACGCCGACGTAAAAAAAGAAATGATCGCTCATCACCGCTTGAATCTGCATGGGGTGCTTCACATGCTGCGTTCCTGTGAGATTGGCTGACGCGTTGTTGTTTTCTTGACGTCGTCGGCGTCAAAGCATCCAATCCAATGGTGGAATATTTGACGTCATCCCAAGAAACGACCGCGCGTCACCCAATGTGAAAACTCCTGTTCAGCCACGCTGACCGTGCACTGCGTCCCTGTGCGTCCTAACGTCGCGCCGACTTACACAGTGACGCAATGCGTGACGCAGGGTGAACCCTTCAACCCCACTCCCTTGCCTGAAAACAGCTCTCCCCAAAAAACAACCCTGCAGTTCTCAATGTTGCGAAACAAAAAGCGTTTCACGAGCGCCCTTGACGATTGGAAGCCATTAGGCATTGAAGCAGAGGTACGTCTGCTCTGGGAGCTGCGCCGCTGTGACATAAGGAATTCCTCCTCCCTGTGTAGCGAGGCGCCCGCGGGGACCCAGTGTGAAGCTCCTCACTCACAGAGATGCATGGCAACTTTCAACGCTTTCAGCTCTTGGGAACAAAAAGACTTGAGATCTGTGTGTTGATCTGGGAGAGAATGAGAACAAAGTTTTCAAGGCCAAATTTGGCGTTTTGTTCCCAACACAACGTGAACAGTAATTGGGGTTTTCACACAGGCAGGGCGGCGTCAGATTTCTTGACGCCGCGTGTGTGTGTGAAAACCCCAAATCGCAGCTCGGACTGTGGCAGCTAGACTCTACAGTTGGGAGGAACCTGTGGCACCGCTGTATCCTGGTTGTAGACGGAGTCGCTATGAGGCTGGGGACCTGAGACCCGGTCTCCCGGGCCCCGCCTCGACCCAATATTGTCTCTCCAAGATCACCTCATTTCGCTTGATAGTCCCTTTCTGAAGAAAAACTCATAAGACAGAGAATGGCTTCGCAAGCTGCATGTCGCCTGTATCAGACCCGCACCGCGACGCCCGTACCACGTGGGATGCGTCATGCAGGCGCAGTATCTCTGCGCATGACAACGGACATGCGCAGAAGCTGCGCGCGACGCGTCCTGTGTGAACCCGGCCTGTTTGTGTCCAGCAGCTTGTGCCATTTACACAGGAAATTCATATGTGGCCAACGGGCCCCTCGTATGATGACTTATCGCTCCTGGGTCGGAGAGGTCACCCAGCTGTGCGCTATATCCTCCGTCTCTGCACTCGTATATTAATTTCTATGGCGAAACAAACGCCTCGTATTTGACAAGTTCTCAGCGAGGGCAAAGCTCCGACTCTTAATGAAACACAAATGGTGAGGCAGCGGAGGAGAGGAGGGGCTGTCAGGTCGAGGGGACGGGAACGATGGACGAGAGGGGACAGAGAGAGATGAGAGGAAGAGAGAGAGAGAGAGAGAGAGAGAGAGAGAGAGAGAGGAAGAGGGAAGGTGGAGGAGAGGAGGAAAGGGACAAGAGAGTGCATGTTGGAGAGAGGGCGAGAGAGAGGAGATCTATGGGGACACAGAGAGCGAAAGAGAGTGAGAGAGAGAGAAAGAGAAAGAGAAAGAGAAAGAGAAAGAGAAAGAGAAAGAGAAAGAGAAAGAGAGGTCAAATTGGGTGTATGACCAATGCTGTGGGTTTTTGGTCCCTGATCCACCAAGAGAAAGTGCTTTGTTATCACCACAACAAAGGCAACAGTGGGAAGCTGTGAATCTGGGCTTAACGCGACACAAAATGGCCCAATTTCTCCCCGGCCTGGCTTCATGTACCATCAACGTCACGGTAATAGAAACAGATGCGTGATTCGTGGTCTTCAATGACAATTGTCTGTTGCAGCGTCAACAGTGGGGGAAAAACACTGGAGTTTATGCAGCAAACGCAATCGTGCAGAATATCAGCGCAAAACTTAGTTCCTTGTTCAAGACGCACCTGTGTGCACGAAGACGACCTCAACATCAGGTCCAGTTTCTGGTGCCAATGTTTGATGAAAATTTGTCTCCTCATACCCACGCACAACGTGCACCCCTTCTGCTGATACTCAAGTTTAGGGCCAAAAGTTGCCCGGAAGTGTTTACGTACGTACCTGCTGAATGTTGCCGTTGCGTGTGGCAAAGAAAATGACCTTTTTGAGCTTTCATGCATGTTCTAGCTGCTGCAAACCAAACTTTGAATGACAGGGAGTCCAGAAATTTGCTTCTTGTTGCAAGCAACGTATTTCACGTTTGCATTTGCAGTGCTAAAACTGCCGACTGCGGAGCACTATTTCCATCGCACTGCAGCCAATCACGAAACACCATTCGACGTTGGTGTTGACGCAGCGTTCAGTGGACGTAAACGTCGTTGCATAAAGTCCCTATTACCTTCCATCCGCCTCCGCCTCTGTGTCCAGAAAACAATAAGGAAACGTAATCTCCTCGTATCCCACAATTCAATTGGACGCAGACGACACTTTGATCGCACTTTATGCGCAATGTCGTTTTCCACACAAGGTTCTCAGGCCCTTGAGGGACGCATCGTATCCAGGCAACGTCTTTCATCGGTTGCTATGGGACCCAAGTGGACAACCTCATTCTTTTCACTTTGCTCGTAGCTTCTCTCTCTGTTTCAGTGGATTCAAAGTGGGTGCGTCATGTGAAGAGTTTGCTTTTTTGTGGAGTTTGAGCAAACGTCCCGCAACCCTGGTAACGCAAACGCAAACGTAACTTTTGGTATGCTGTGATAGTCAAAAGTTACGTTTGCATTTACGTTTCCAGGTTGCGGGCTGTTTGCTAAAACTCGCCTTTGTGCAAGGGTACGTACTTCATTTCTGGAACGCACGTCGTTGTTGTCATGGTGTCTGACCAACCTTTGAAAATAAAATACTGACCTCCCACAAGTCAATTGATCAAAAATGCACCGCAAGCGACGTGTTGTGCATTTTGCAGGTCAAATTGTTTTGGGGTACTCAAGTTGTACCCCCCCCCTCCAACCTCAATTCTCTGTTCGCTCAGGTGACGTTTTCACTCAGCAACAGTTGCTCTGTGATGTCCTTGAGCTCAGGTGTCATGAAGAGGATTGGCACGATAACCCGATATCCTGAGAGGTGTCCTTCTCATGAACGGCACGAAATGTCCAGAGATCATTGGAGGACTGTCTCGTCATGTTGCGGGACGACTGTGTGCGTGTGTGTATGTTCGTGTGTATGTGTGTGTGCGTGTGTGTGCGTGCACATTTGCACAAGGCTGGTCGTGTCAGGCTGATTGAGATTGGTAACCTGAAAACGTGGCTCACGACCTGGTCATCAGTTCATCTCCAAGGTGGTCTGTGCAAAGGAAGTGTGTGTGCGTGCGTGTGTGTGCGTGTGTACGTGTGTACAGGCATCTGATTTCAGGCTCAAAGCATTGCACTCGACTCCAAGGCGGTCCGCGCAAATCAAGTGTGTGTGAGTGTGTGTGCGTGTGTGTGGGTGTGCGTGTGTGCGTGTGTGCGTGTGTGCGTGTGTGCGTGTGTGCGTGTGTGCGTGTGTGTGCGTGTGTGCGTGTGTGCGTGTGTGTGGGTGTGCGCGGGGCATCCAATTTCGGGTCCAAAGCATTGTACTTTGCCAAAGGAAAGACGTGTGTCCCATGACGCAAATGTGTGGGAGGCAAACACTTGTGGGGCCAGTGGGCCCAAGACGTGGAGTTCATCTTCCTGCACACGTCCTGACCTTTTCCCCCAAGAGTCCCGGTGTAGCGTGCCCCATTGACATGTGTTCCAAATGACACGTGTCAATGGGGCTCGGGCCTGTAACCCATGGCCGATTGACATGTGTCAATGGGGCACGCAACTCAACCGGGCATGTTACACCGGACCATGCAGTCCGTCATGTGACTCCACCCTGAGTGGCCAGTCAAGAACAGAAAAGAGCTCAGGTTTTTAAAGAGGGTTTTCACATTGGGCTGCTGTCAACTGCAAAACTCGACGTCAAGCAGCAAAATTAATATCCGCTGCTTGAAGTTGACTGCAAAAGTCAGTACAAACATTTTCCAAACTTCAACTACAAAACTGAATGTGAAAAGACATATTGAAATGCTTCTGGATATTTGCAGTTGACTGCAACTTTTTTGGCAGTTGACTACAAAACCTTTGATACTGGCCTGATACGAAAACAACTTGCAGTCAACGTCAAAAAAGTTGCAGTTGGAGTTGCAGTCTGCAGTTGACGTCGACGTCACCCATATGAAAACCCCTTCACCCTTCACGTCTGCAAGGCTTCTTGGGACGTGGTTGGCGGTTGAACTGAACACTGGGGACTTTATGCAACGACGTTTCACTAAACGCCGCGTCAACGCCAACGTCGAATTGTGTTTCGTGATTGGCCAGTGCCATGGAAACAGCGCCCTTTTTGACGTCGGCGTTGGCGCAACATGCGTCTCAAACGTCGTGCATAAAGTCCCCAATTGCTGGAGTACGTATAGATAACGACCTATCAGCGATGGAGAACTTGAGACTCCACAGATAGAATGGGTGGACTGCTGCCAAATAAAAAAGGGATTTTTTTGCAAGTCAAAGAACGGCGTGGGAGGATGAAGTTTGCGCGTGTCGAGTTCAGAGGGATCGAACCCTGGAGTTTGCAAGAAAGAGGATCCAGGGGCCTGGAAAAACAAACTTGCATGCACACCACAGGCACAAATTCATCTTTTGTTTTTCCAAACGGAGTTGAGCTCACAGGGGTGTCACCCACGTGACCAGATCCTGGATCCGCCCCTGACCAATCACAGAGGAGAGTCTCCACGCTGAGGTGAGTGCGTCGCGTCAAAAAGTACATTTCTTCTGCACGTGACGCGCACGTGGCTCATTCAGACTGAAACACGTGGGCAAACTTGATCGATTTCTTGGTTTCCAGCGAGACATTCAATTATCTGAGCTGCCACTCATTTGTAATTGGCCAGTCAAATCCGAGACTTCACAAATTGGTTTCTTTTATCAGTCCATGTTCTGTGACTTTTGACCCCAGCAGACTGACCTGAGGTCAAATTGCTACTCTGTGAGATTCTTAATCAGTTTCCCAGACTGACAGTTGGATCGCAGTATCGCAGCTGGATCCGATACGAGACAGAAGCGATCTTTGGCCTTGCGCCTTGCCGGGATCTCTGAGTTGTGTGTGTGTGTCTCTATGTGTCTGTGTCTCTATGTGTCTGTGTGCGCGTGTGTGTGTGCCTGCTCGTCTGTCTGCCTGTCTGTCTGTCCATCTCTGCTTTCCTACCTTCCAGAGCTCTATGCCTGTCTCTCTCTGTCCCTCTGTCTCTCTCACACCCGCTCTCTCTCTCTCTCCCTGTCTCTCTCTCTCTCTCTCTCTCTCTCTCTCTCCCTGTCTCTCTGTCCCTCTCTCTCTCCCCCTCCCTTACCTATGACCTCGAAGTGGTCCAGCTTCCATGGGAGGAACTTGAAGTCGCTTTGGGCGGAACTCTTCAGGAGGCGGGAATAGTTCATGGCCATCGGACGACTGTCCTCCCCGTCCACCAGGATCTGAAACACAAATTGGATTGAAACTTTTGGGACAGAGTGGGTTGGTTCATGAGTTGATCTCAGCACATTGGAAAAGGAAACCGTGAGGCAGAAGCAGATCGCAGACGATAAAACTCGAGCTGTCCCCTGGTCCGCGCCTCCTGCCCCATCTCCAGCAGACATCACGACGGGCCTCACAATCTTCAAACTCGGATCAAATTTGACGCAATCAAACTGCTCGACGCTGGGTCTGCGGCAATTCAGTCTCTCCTGCAGTGGATCCAGGATTGGGGCAGGGAAGTGATCTCAGTCTTGGACAATGGTCAACCCTCAAAAGCTCAAGAAAACTTCAAACTTCAAAACACAGAAACAAAAAGTCAAAACATTTATGTCGGGGGCGAAAACAAGGACACCCACTGACGTCCTGTGGTTGTGACCTCCTTGAGTGCGTGTGTGAGTGAAGTGTGCGTGCGATAGTTCGTTCTGCACCACGTGTGGTAGCAGCGGCTCCGACCCGTGTGTGGTTGTGACCTCCGTACAAATGTGCGTGTGTGTGAGAGGTGTACGTGCGACCGTCCACTGACCTGCATGTAGCATTGACCTCCATGTATGCTTGTGTGTGAGAGGTATGCGTGCTGCATCCACTGACCTGCATGTGATAGGGGATCATGACCTCCTTGTCCAGCTTCTTGTCGCGGACGACGTCGAGCATCTGATCCCGCTCGGTGAAGAAGAAGGTGGAGATGGCGCAGCCGGGGTCCCCCTCCATCAGCGTAGTGAGTACCTGTTGTGCAATCGAACCACCTTCAATCGAACCCTCCATTCACGGTTCGATCACACATGATTCTTTCCCACTCTCCTCTGAAGCTGTACCCTCAGCACAGCTTCAGCCACTGTATATAAAACCGTGCATTCACCCATTCTGGGCTTCCTTCTTTGAAGCTCAGGTAAGTGACAATAAATGATTCAAACCCTTCACATGTGTGACTCAGCTTATGTGACCCGGTCTATGGAGACAGGAGGGATTGGCTCATTTCTCCTGACGAACGATGCCAAACGGTTCAGCCAAGCAGCTGAAGGCTGACGGAACGATGCTGGCCTGAACACCCATAGATAACACACCTTCTCCTCCTCCCGCGGGATCACGTCCTTCCCCAGGCGTCCGTAGAAGTTGTAGTGCCACCGTCCGGCGAACCCGGTGTCCGAGTACCTGTGTGAGGGGTCAAGGGTCATTAGGTCAACTTCCGGTGGAACCACGTGATGTCGTCGCGTCAGCTGAATCCACGAATGAGTTTGCTGAACTGTCTTTGCACATCATTGTGCGAAGTTCCTTTAGGGCAAAGCACCATGTCGTAGTGCAGTATATTGCAAGGTGGATGAAATGTCCCCTGCCCCCCTGCCCCCTAACTCCCCACCCCCAGACCCCCCTGCCCCTGGACCCCCCTGGACCCCTGTGGAAGACAAGGAGGACAAGGAAGAATCGACGACATTACCAGCAAAGGACTTCGCACTGCAGTTGCCTTGAGCACTGCTTCTTGTTTCTCAGAGAAACTGGGTTCAAGAATCTATTTTCCAAGCCTGAATAGAGGGGGACAGAGGTGTGCAGTTCAGGGCAGGGCTCACTGACACCCCCACCCCCTTACAAAACAAACAAGAAATGGGGTGACTCCAAAGGGTCGGACTCACTGACGCTCCCACCCCACCGAAACAAAGAACTTGCGACTGCAAAAGGTCTGAGGTATGAGGCCACGCCCCAATGACATTCCCAAGTTGCTCTGCACAGCATCCGAAAAATGTTTGATTTTGCTTATTGGAAGCAAGGTTTTCCAATCCCAAAGGGACTGTCAGCCAGTCAAATCCTACATCCATCCGTATACGAAGTGAGTCCCCCCCCCCCCGCTTCAGTCTATCTGACCCCATCCGGGACTCTGATCCTGGATCCACCAGACGCCTTCCCATCTCAAGCGCCAAATTGTATATTTTGTCTCCCACAGTGGGGACATTTTAGTTGAATTTGGGGAATTCGAGCCAGTCAGTCTCTGCCTCTGAGGGCCTGTCAAGAAGGAGTGAATGTCGCTTCGGCTCTCCGGGGGTTGTTTGAAATGCATGGAGTCCTCCCCGCTCGGGGTTTCCTTTCACACATTTCTGTGACGGAAGTGTGCCTAGAATGGAGTCAGCCACATCAGCCATATTTGGAAACATGGCGCCTGGTGTCAAGGCTCGAATCCCGCCCCAGGGGGACCAAGGCCCAAGAAAATATTTTGGAATATAAACCGGCAGAATTGCAAACGCAGACGCCAGTGGCACAAGGAACCAAACACCCAGAGCAGCTGCATATTATTCAAAGCGTTGGTGCAAGGGAAATCGCAACTTGTTTTTGTCTGCCTGTTGGACAATGGGATATTTTTGAAGGGGTCATAACCGTTGCCCTCCTGAGCCAAAAATAAAATCTGCCTCAATTTCTACATCGTGCGACAAAAAATTCTCTTGAGGTGGCTTCACATAGAGCTGCATTTTGCGTCATGCGTTTTTGTGGCGTCATTGACGCCTGTGTCCGCGTCAAGAATCAACTCCCATTGATTATCTGCGGCAAGCTACTTGCGTCACATTGGGTGTCATGTTAAATTTCAATGCCGCCCATGAGTTTTGCCACAAAACGCAAGATGCAAAAGACAAAGGAAAAAAATGAAGTTCTATATGAAGTCGCCTTTATCCTGCGTTTGTCAGACAACAAAAGGAATGTGTGAACTCGGCCCCTCTGTTGGGTTATCACATGGACTTTTCCTGTCTCGGGCCCTTGGAGTCACAAGGGTAAGATGCACGTACTTAAATGAGCGCTGCATGGAGTTCTTCCTGTGCTGCTGCTGCGGCGGGGTCGGGCTCTGCATCGTGGGCCACGAGTCGTTGAAGATGAGCGGTGTGGGCGCGGGGGTCCCAGCCGTGCCGTTCAGATCCTGGTGCGAGAAAGGGAGAAACACAGTCAGGTGGGGTGGAACCAGGAGGGGGTCCCGCCCACCCCGCCCACCCCAGCCCGCCCTCACTCCGCCCCATGATCGCCGCTGGGTCCCAGCCGTGCTGTTCACATCCTAGTGCGAGACAGGGGAAACACAGTCAGGTGGGGTGGAACCAGGAGGGGTCCCGCCCATTCCGACCAGCCCCACCCGGCCCGCCCCGCCGGCCCCGCCGGCCCCGCGCGGCCCTTTCCCACCCCACCCCACCCCAAACCCACCCGCCCCGCCCTCCGCCCGCGCCTGTCCCACCCACATCCCCACCTCTGCCGCCCACCACCGCCTCCCGCCGCCGGAGCCTCAGCTGCGCCGTCCCGCTCCTCGTGTCAACACCAACTCCGTGTCGCAACGTTCACAATGGAAACAGAGGAAACACTGTCCTTCAGGATGGACCCAGGAGGGTGACTTTTCCTTCTCCCGAACAACCTTGCTGCCTCCACATGAATTCTTGTATCTCCTCCCCGGTCTGCAAGGGTTGATCCAGGAGTGGCCAAATAACCTTTCTCCCTGACCCCAACCAACTGCACGCACTTTTAATCCGAACATTCGAACATTCTCAAAACTGGAACCCCACCCCTGCCCCGCAGGAAGAGATCGAATCCTCCTTTCAGGACTGACGGACTGACCTCAGACAGGGCACCCTGACTCGCCTGGATTGTCGAGATTTCACTCATTTCCCATTTCGCACCCTTTGATTGTTGTGGTTAACTTTCAGCAAAAATCAAAACCTGACCCTCACAAACACACCACATCTATCTGGATCTCCTGCCATCATTACTGCGCTGAAGTGACAGGTGCCAGTGGAGTAAAGTAGGATCTACCCGTGGTATACGGCTCACAGACTCCGGACCTCACCTCGTGGTCCGGCTTTGTGTGGGAACACAATGAATGCCGAGACGTGGACCAAGGGCGTCGTCCATAAATCTTTGTCAAAAATCCCCGTATTCAATTCCGTCCATGGGTCGGGAACTGAAGAAAATGCCAGTGAAATATGGAGAGGAGAATTTTTTGCTGTCAAAGAAGCTTTGCTTGATCTTCAGTGATGAGGAAAATTGAAATTCTGTGTTTTCTGCGTGGACGCTCGTGAATGTCGTAAAATAGAGAGAGTTGAGGGGAAAGTGGTGTCGGGGCTGAACTCTCCGAATAAACTCCCATTCAATTTGTCACGCCTCGACACCATTAAAGAGACCTTTTTATTCTGGTTCAGCTCCTTCTGTAGCGACACACACAATCGTATATCACGATCAGTGCACTGCAGGAACCAATGTAGGATTTTGCGTGAGGGCCCTGTCTCCTTCCCTCTCTGTCTGTCTGTCTGTCTGTCTGTCTGTCTGTCTGTCTGTCTCTCTCTCTCTCTCTCTCTCACACCCGCTTGCTCTCTCTCTCTTGGTCTCTCTCTATCTCTCTCTGTCTCTCTCTGTCTCTCTCTGTCTCTCTCTGTCTCTCTCTGTCTCTCTCTGTCTCTCTCTGTCTCTCTCTGTCTCTCTCTGTCTCTCTCTGTCTCTCTGTCTCTCTGTC
>JAAUXT010081733.1_pt1 | contig 13595 bp, 16 predicted proteins | sample 7278171 | NCBI WGS metagenome assembly JAAUXT01 (sample SAMN14350112, study PRJNA611818) | marine sediment metagenome | isolation source: surface marine sediment (1.8m) | place: French Polynesia: Moorea | collected 2018-08 | reverse complement strand
CACTTTCAAACTCGCGTTCACAGATTTTGCCTCTTGATGCCTATAGGTGATTTTCACCATCACCATACATTATACAATGTATGCTTCAGGGTTCAAATCACCTAAAAACAGCTTTGTCTTGAACACGACAATCGTTGTTTTGCGAACCGTTAGCATGTTGGCGAGTTGTTTTGTCTGAACCACTTTCTCTGCACACAGAAGTCTTCACTTCACATTTTCAACACGCACCTGCGGTAAGATATCTGACTGTACGCATCCCTTGCGCAGACACCTGCGGATATCGAGCATGAGCTTGGCGCACTGCGGGTTGCCCTGCACGAGCTGATTCTCCTCCACGCTCGCCAGTTCTGACTCGCTGAACAACCCCATTCTGAAATGAGAGCCACTTTCTTGGCGCTCTGCTTTTTGGAACATATCCTTCAAACTACATCATCTTGTTTCGCCCAAGGAAGTCAATAGAGTCAAGATGATAACCAGGCACAAACAAAGACAGCGTCATAATTTGACACAGCTGATGTCAAGAATGCAATTGTTGCCGGGTTGACAAGCGCAGGTACCTGATGTGTCTGAGGAGGGAGTGCAGCTCCTGTTCACGCTCCTCACGACTGAACTCCACCCAACGCACCAGCGCCTCGAAAACCTTGTACTCCGACAGATTCAACATGTTGTTCGACAAGTACTTACACAAATGTTCCTGTGAAAAGACAATATGTCAAACATCTTGAACAAAAAATCGTTTCCAGTCGTGATGGCAAGATCTGAGACCACTGTTCCGGTCCGGAGCCTGACCTGAGAAATGAGGAGGAAGTCGTGGTTCAGAGTGACGGCGTCCGCCTGCCACAGCGCCCACATGCTCGCCGTGTTGTACAGGCCGTTGATAGCCAGAGTATCGGCCATCGCCATCGTCTCCAGGCAGTTGCTGGCGTTCAGACTGTTCTTCGCATGCTCGCTGCACCTGAAGATGTTGCAGAGAACTTACGCTTCGGCATCATATTGGTGCACTCTGAGGACACTGTTGTGCTCTGCAGGATGCCTGAGCCACACAGTGCAAAGCCACAGAAATGCACTGTGACGCTAACAACGAACGGAACAAACTCGCACCTGCTGATAACCTCATGAAACTGCAGCATTCTTGCAGAAACCATCAGGGCGGAGATACTTTTCGTTCCCAAAACCAATCTGTGGGTGTAGGCGAAGTGAATGAGCACTGCTAGTAACACTCCGTCCACCTGAAGAAAAGCGTTCCAGAGGTAAAACGCCAGAAAGACGAGGTCAACGTTTGCCATTTGCTGGTGCGAAACGTTCGGAAAGTCAGCAGAATTGCGATGTACTGTGGAATGCAGCTGATTTTGTGTTCAACCTATTTTCTGCAGAAAATTTGAGAAAGAAAACGTGTCTTCGAAAAATGTCTTGGAAAATGTTCACGAAACGGAAACAGCGCCAGGGATCCTGGGAGTACAGCAGCACTAACCCGTGGAGAGGAGATAACCTGAACAGAGAAACATAGTCCGCAAGGGGAAAAGGCATTTCTGATGGTAAAAACAAGGCAAATTACAAAACAAGCTGCCAACACACACACACACACACACACACACACAAATACCAGCCGCTTTTCAGCGTACATCGCCTGTACACAAGGTAATCTCGTATGAAATTTCCTGGTTTCTGACTTTTTGCACACCGGATGGGTTGGGTGGGTGACCCATGAAGTCAGAAATCTTGACAAGTTTTGCACATTGGAGGGCAGGTGACCTGGAAAGTCAGAAACATTGACAACTTGCAAAACCTAGACAACTTCCAAGTTTTGCATCCCAGAAACCCAGTTCGTTGGAAAAATGGATAACTTCAAAACCTAACCAACAGGCTACATTTCATCAAACCGTCATCAAATATTTGTACTCTGAGATATCATCCACCGACTTTGTGAAGTGAAGTCTAAAATTTAATGACCCCAAAAATATTAAACTTTTGCCCTCACAAACCTAAAAATTTGAATTTGACAAATTCCTTACTTGTGCATTATTCTTGACCCAAACAAATTAAAAAGCACCTTATAGATCCAAATTTAATCTGTATCTTCAACATGAAACTAATGTACACATACTTTCTGCCCTGGCTGCTGACAGGTGATTTGTTTTGGTTACCCTGTTTTGGTCACTCAAAATTTAGCCTTCAACATGCAACCTCCTCAAATCACATAAAAACCTGGACAATTTCCAAGTTATTTCATTCATAAACCTGGAAAGTCAGGACAACTTCCAAGTTGAGCACCCTGGAAAGTCACGAATGTGAACAGCTTCCAAAACCTGAACAATATCCAAATTTTACATGTGTGTGTGTGAGAGTGTGTGTGTGTGTAACCTGGAAACCCGGAAAGTTGGAAACTCAGACAGCTTCCAAAACCCAGACAACTTCGATGAGGGGGGAGGTGAACCCAGAACCTGGAATCAGCACAATAATCTGACAGTTGGGCCCTGGAATCAGCATTGTAACCTGTCAGTTGGGCCTGTGAACTGGCACAAGTATCATTCTGAGTCCCTAACAACAGAATAAGTATCATTTTGATGTTGGCAGTTGAGGTAACATCTCTCATAGCACTGAGGCAAAAGTTGGACTTGGACAAAATTTGACCTCTTGGAAAAATTTCAGCCCCATCCCCATTGGACCCCCCTCCTGCAGAAACAGGACTTAGTCTCAGGACCACTTGGCCCAAAGTTGGACTTGGAAAAATGTTGGCCCTATTGGAACCCCCCCCCCCCCCCTGGGAACAGGAGTTGTCTCTGAAGCACTTGGATCAAAATTTGATTTGGAAAATTTTCAGCCCAGTCAGACCCCTGAAAACAAAACTGTTTTTTTTTTGTCTCAAAGACTCAGTATCATAGAGCAATTCTAACTGCAGGAAAAAAAAAAGCTTGAGGATAAGAGTTACTTTTGAGGTGCCTTTCAGATGGTGAAAAAAGTTAAAATTTCAAATATGGCAACACAAGAAATCTCAAACATAAAGGGACACAGAGCACAATTCTGACTAGATTTCAAACGAGCGTGCGCAGAGAAGTTACTTTTGAGGTACTTTTCAGATGGTGAAAAAAAGAAAGAATTGATGAATATGGGGGAAAAAAGGAAAACAGAGGGTCACACAGCGATTCCGATTGCAGATTTGAAAAGGGCTCAACCGTGACAAAATGCTGGGAAGCATGCTCTTTTGTTGTAAAATGCCCCCTCCAAGATTTGGGCCATTCAGACCTCAACTGGATCGGTGAGAGGATGTCACGTTCCCACACACATGCTGAACAAAACACTTTTTGCGCAAAAGAAATGAAATTCTCAATCTTACGTCTTTGAGTTCCACCTTCTCTTGAGTACTTTCCACCATCCGACTTCCAAACATGGCAGCAAAGTAGTCACTGCATCTTCCAAGAACATCCTTGTGGCAAGGTATCTCAACATCCTCCGCCACCAGAGTTACATCTGCAGGTCCGTAACTGTCAAAATACTTCTTGGTTGTAGCGTCCATGAATGGACCGATTGCACCAATATCAGCGCGATAACCGTGGGTGCACTTGCAGTGCAAACACTCCTTTCGACCGAACTCCTCGTCGACCGCTGCACCAGCCCCGTCCATGCTTCCTCCATTGTTGCTGGTTTCTCCTTCCCCTGGGAAGGTGGGGCTCGAAAAAGCGTGCTGCAACATGTCAAATGCTTCCGACAAATCGGAGTCAGAAGCGGTTTCTTGATCGTCAGCGTCCTGATTGGGCACCAAGTTGCCAAGGACAGCGAGCAAGTGATTTTCTTCCTCGTCGTTTTCGTCACCTTCTCCGTCAAAACCTGGAGAAAATGGAATGCAATCGCTTGAGAAATTTGCACAAGTTCTTCTCAGACTCGCCTCACGTGTTTTGCAATGTGTGAACAAAATCGAACTGTATCTGGCCATTTTGGTCTGTTCTCAAATGAACATGTTCATGTTGACCTCGTCTCAGATTGGCACAACAAAGGTATTTCAACAAATCCGCTCTGATTGAGTTCACTGGGGAAACAATTAGCACTCACCTCCAATCACCCATTCACCTTCTCCTTCGCCCTCGTTGCCGTCGTCATCAGTGATGGGAAGAGGAATCACCAAAATCTGAAAAAATAGGAAAGAAAAACAAACGAACTGAACCAAAATGCGATCACCCAATCCGGAAATGACTGTCCCTTGACAGACAAGAAAGAAATTACAACGCGAAGCAGTACAAAGCTGACCAAACAAAGAAATCAGGCAGCTTGATCAATCGCGAAACTGACCTCTGCAAGTTCGTCTTCACTGATCTCAACTTCTTCCAAGTCGTACACTTCTGGTTCTCTCCTCTCGTGCATGACGACTTTCAGCTGTCCATCTCAGAATTTCGTGCCCGAATCTGAAGAGCAGGTTTGTGAGAGAAAGGTACATCGATAACAAGACGGGCAATAACACGTCACGTTGAAGAATGTCTACATCTTCCCCGGTCTTCAACTGACAGGTGTCTCGTGTCCACTCATGACACGGAGTTGTTACTTTCTCTCAGTTGTCAATGCAATCCGCACAAAAGGGCACTTTTGGAGGCGAAAACGGAAAATGGGAAACGTATCACAAAGTTCAAGTGACAAGTCATCACAAGAAACTGGCGCCGATTCGGCGCGAGTCCAAATGGTCACTGGACATCTTCACGCATGTTCGCAGAACATGCGCTGCGAAAACAAAACACTGGTTTGCGAACAAAGCAAAATTGAAATCGACTGCATAATTTGGGAGTCTTGATCTCTGTTTTCCGTGGATATTTTGGCCAACTGACCAAAAGCTGTCGAGAACATCCTCATGGTCGCAAGTGAGCGATATTGTATCAGCCTTGCACCGTGCTGAACTCTCAAAGACAATCAGTTTCTTCAAAGCAAACGCTCATCATCCAGCACACAATTTCAAAACACCAAGGGTTTTTTTCGTGCAAAACTACGCTCATGAATCCACAGAATTTAGAAATACACGTGAAGGTACACCTACATACAGACCACAACCCAAGGTTTACGTTCACAGTGGCGGTAGAGTTTTCGCTGGACCGACACCACAAAACTTTGTGACCGACACCGCACTTCGCTATTCGCACTTGCAGGTGGAGTGACGAGATGTTGAATACTCTGGACTTTACTGAGACTTTTTTGTGTTAGATATATATACCAAATTGTGTTCAAAATTGAATCCGTAAAATTTCGGGCAAGGTAAAATCTGTACGATAGAAATTTGCAACTGTTAATTTGTTGTTGGACATTTTGCTACCTCAGACTATTGGAGAACCGAAGTTCCGCTCTTGTGGCCAATCATGTGGCAAGGTGGGAAAGTTTCAAAAAAATTATTTTGATTTTCATTTTATTTTGGATTATTTGTGTTGAATTTCTTGACTTTTGGGAATTGTAGTCAAATTTGTGAGGGACTAATATGGAAAGCAAGACGAAAGTTTCAAAGTACGCCAGGGAGTACAAGAAGCGTTCGAATGGAATAGACCAGCGCCAACTGCGGGTTCACAACAGAACGTTGGAGCAAAAGCAGAAGAGAGCCAACACGTTGAACAAGGCCAGAAAACTTGACACTGAAGGCATGGAAGAAGAAGTGATTCAGGAGGAAGACAAATTGAAACCAAGAAACAAAGCAGGTAGATCTAGATCTGATCCTGATCCTTCGTTCTTCTGTCTCGTGGGCGATTCTTGGATCAAAATCACCTGGCTCAAAGAACGATAACTTTTGCTCTGCTGTCATGAGATAGATCTATCTGGATCTATTCTGCATTTGACGCAGTTGGCAGATTCGAGCTCGCATGTGGAGTTCTCTTTTGCGTGTGCCAAGGTTCTTCGTGAAAAGGGGGGAAAGTGTTGGGGTCAAGGGTGGTCAATTGTCGGCGGGAAGTCAGTGTAAGACGATATGTACGTAGATGTCAAGTCTACGATTGCACCACCCCGGCATGATGCTGTCACAGTACAAATCTGGCACCGCGTGTTTTGTCTGATCAACAGAAGCCCGAAAGGAAATGTTGGATCGGTGGCGCAAGGAGAAAGAACTGAAACGGAAGCTTGAAGCTCAGGTAGATCTACGTATTTGGTTTTCAAACTTCACAATTGAAAGGTTCTGCCATCCCAAAATCGGTTGACGACAGTTTCTGTGTGCCGGTGAAACGAAGAATGCGTATCAGTTCCCTGTTGTTGCCAAGCGATTGATACAATTTTTCACAATCTTTAAATTGTAGCAAGATGTCAACGCCACCGAAATGTGCTGCCAACCATCTGGTTTCGATCTTTTTTCCAGTCCAAAAAGAGACCGGATTTCCACGTGAGGCACGTGTCGACTCAGGATATGGGGAAAATTACGCAGCAGTTGGCTCCTCTGAAACTTGTTACGGCTACAGCCAAGGTACATTGTTATTCTGTGGAGAAAAGTCAAAGAGTTTGATGATGGTATGTATCATTGTGGTTCATCCGGAATCGGTGAACACATCCAGGCGTAGTCGTGTGATATCACAAACGCTCGATTGAGTTCAGGTAAGACTGACCCTCAAGGCAGGAATCTTCCAATTTATTGAGACATTAGTACACCATCTAGCGGTGTTTGTGGTAAGTATGGCTGGCATTATCATACCACATCCCTCCCCTACCAGGGGGATGCTGGTATCAGCAGATATTTTCAATATATTTACAATTTTACACCATATATAATAAATATGTACATATATGGTGAGCCATAATTGTGCAGTTTTGGCTCACTTTGAAGTCGGCCTTCCTCCTCCAATACCTGGGGATAGTCAATCACATTATCATGGAGTCTCAAAGAGAGGAGTTATTAGTTTTCCTCAAACAAAATGTGATCAGAAAGATACTGGAGGAGTATTATGAGAGGGCATTTCTACCCAGCCACAAGGAAACAGTCAAAATCATTATCCAACATTTCAATCTGGGGCCAACATATTTGAGAAATTTGTTGCAGATTGCGCAACCAGTCTCTAGGTAAGTGTTCGTGGTTCTCTAGTCCGGGCCTTAGTCGCGTCACATCCTATCGGGAGTTTTGCCGGACTTTCGTTGGCAACTTGGGTTTTTTTACACAGGCACAACCCAAACGGGGTGAGGCACAGGTTCTGGCTGGAGTGACTGACCATTGGGTGATGACCATTCCTGGGAGAGACGGAGACAACACGCAAAAATGTTTGGGTGGCCGTCACCCCTTGCCAGATTGTCAAGACTGAGTGTGACAGTCGTTTTGACGGGTCTCTTGACAATTGCGTGCGTGCTTGCCTTTGCTGTGTAACATTGTTTCTATTCAGGTCCCACCAAATGCTGCAATACCAAAATTCGCACCTCCAACAAAGGAAGCGAAGCCAGCTCCTCTCAAGACGGAGCCGAGCAGAAGAGTCACTCGTTCCTCAGCAAACAAGAACGCCCCTGCTGCACAAGACGTCAGTAAACTTTCAACGACCGCTTGCGTGCGTCTTGTTCTTGCTCTTTCTTCCCGGGGGGGGGGGGGGTGAAGGTTGATGTGACCGGTTCTGTTAAAATTTGCACAGGCGTCGGCGAAACCAGCAGCTGTTCCGAGGCAACGTGTTGTTGAGAACAAGGCGAGAACGACCAAAAGCGGCAGTGCTGCGCCCCCAAAACCAGTGGTAACGTTTCCAGTGCTAGCGGACTCTTGTAATGACCTGTTTCCCTTGAAGACAAAAAGAATTGTATAGCCTGTGTGAAATTTCAGGAGAATGCACGTGTAACAAGGGCATCGGCATCAAGAACTTCGGGTCAGAAGTCAAAACCGGTCGAACCCAAGAAAGGTGCATTTTTCTCCCTGAACAAATTTTTTGACGAAGAAACGTGAAGCAAATTACTATCGGACAAGTTGACACGTTAGGTTGTTCACCAGTTTTGTGGGATTCTCTCTCTTCCCGTTCACCAGCAGCTGTCACTCGCTCGACCCGCGCCAGCTCGGCTGGGGCACCATCGGCGAAAGGCGTCAAAGGTACGGTTATGTCGACCATTACGCTACATGCCTGAAGTTTTTGGTGAAGTTGCTCCAGAAACAGTTCTCAAGAATGAACAGCTCAAAATTTCGTCTCAAAACAAGTTGCAATGTTTCTGCGTGTCATTCAACAATGCACGCGAGACACCTTTGCGGCGAATTACACTGTTGGAGCCTTTCTTATGTTACGTGATTATAGATTCGAAATCCCAAACGAATGGAAGGCCGAAAGTTGTCCGAGCGCCACTGGCTGCAGAAGTGTCGCAGGACGGAATTATCAGTGACGTCAGTGAAAAGAAAACAGAGAGTCAGTGAGTGTGGATGTATTTATGGTTCTGCTTTTTTGTTTTGAGACTGAAACGTAAACGCACTTTGTTGGCATTTTGTTTTTTGCAAATTTTGCAGGTCCGCGTCCGCCGTTTCAACAAACGTGGACGCCGAGCCGACAGCGAACACGTCCTCGCGTAAGCGCAGAAGCAGTCAGCTGGCCACACCTGCGCCGAGTGCGGCGTCGCCTGCTCCGATAGGACCCGCGACGCCTCAAACAGAAACCCAACCCAGGAGAAGAAGCACTCGCAGGTCCGGCACCAATCCGCCACTTTCTGTTCAGTGTTGGACGAAGTGTCTGTCAGAATACGGAAGTTAACCGTAGTTTTTTGCGTACAACACGCCTTGTTTCAGGTCGTTGTCTGCTGCTTCGGAGATGCAGAACACAGTTTCAGGCGATGTACGAGTGTCAGAAGGCGATCAGTGTCAGAGAGAAATTGGGCTCGACTCTCGCAAGGTGCTGTCGGTGAAAACGCCGGGAAGCGCGGGCCGCGGGACTGCGCGCAAGTCCCTCTCCATGTTCAACACGTCGCGTCTGTCTGACATACCGGAGCCGGAGCGGGAGGCGGACCTGGAGCCCGAGGTGAGCGCAACTCTGCTCCTGGACTCGGTTGAAGTCCACGATCTCGATTCAGCCAGACTAAGAGAGGTGGGAGTTGCTCACCATATTACTTTTCTGCGCAGGTCGTTGCAAGAGACGCGGGGAAAATCAAAAAGAGTGTCTTGATTGTAGACTTGAAAGGTAAAGGAAGTGCTTTGAGTCGTAGAATGTGGTGATACAGTTTGGCTGCGGAAGCGAAATAATAAGTGACTTTGATCTTCAGGTCAAACTGGTGATGACAACAAGGGCCCCACACCAACTGCTTTCAACGCTGATGTGTTCAGAACACCCGCATCGTTACCTTCAACCAGACACAGAAAGGTTTGGTGGCCGATGGTATCGGAAATGTTTGGCATTGCCGCAGGGAAAAGTTGTTTCGCTTCTTCCAGTTCACCCAAGGAAGTCATGCTTCGTCACTTCAGATTTTATCTGCAAGGAGGAAGACGACAGCAGGAGGGGTCGTGGAGTTCACGATGAGCGCGAGCAAACACACCCCGCGCAGCCGCAACCGGAGCAGCCTCGCACTGAAGGCACTTTCACCAGAGGAGACGTGAGTCTCCTGTGGCTGCATTGCCGTCTCGTCACACGCTTGTTTCTTGGATACATTCGTGGTGTTGATTCATTGTATGGCTTTGTGTCTGTTCACAGTGTCGAGGTTTTGATGAACAGTCCAATGATCGAAATGGACAGGAAGCGAAAGGCGATGACAGCGCGGCCGTCTCCAGGTTGGTTTGACTCACCAACATTTGGCGTACTTAAAATTGCGAAGCAACTGTGTGATGCACTTTACATTCTGAATGCTACGGCAATGTTTGTTTTTCCAACAGTCAACCAAATTGAGCCGATTGACTTCGGTGACGTGGAGGAAAGCCTGTCATCAAACGAATCCCAATCTGATCGTGGTGAGTCTCGAAAAGTCTCACGAGTGTGAAGGTTCAGAAACACGTTGATGTTTGGAGCTCACATGAAACTCAGATTTTATCTTCTTGGGACACAGCAAAAAGAAACAAACAAAACTGACCCCACACTGCAACAGCAAAAACAAAAATGAATGGAGTCATTGCATTTTGCAGAAGTGGAAACGTTGGGACCATTTTTGATGGATTCGGGAGCTTCACAACCCAGCACGCTCTCAGTTGAGGTTTCACGTGAGGAAAGTAACAAATCCAGTGAATTGACTGAGCAGCATAGTTCGGTGAGTCCTGCTCTTGTCAATGCAAAAAGAAACTTTTGAGGCAATTGTCCTTCACAGCAAGTACCGGTCAGTTCTCGTGACAAACTAAATTTCCTGAGGCGCGTGGCAACAGTGGAAAGTGTTTGCCAGAAATTTTCTCAATGTAAAAATGACGATTTGTGATACGTGGCGGTTGCATTTCGATTTTCATTTGTTGCATCGACTTTCTGAATTACCACCATGCCATCAATCCAGGAGGTGAAGAACTCGACTGAAGGGGGACCGCACGATGTGTCACACTTCAAGAACATTGTTGCGACGACGGTATCGAAGTTGAAATGCTTATCGCAGGAATGGGAGGAGATTAGCAGAGAAAACCCTCAACTCACGGACGAGCGTGAGTATCTGCTTGTCCGCATTCTGGAGCAAAGGCCACGTTGGGTCGGTGAATCAGATTTTGTTTTCCCGTCTTCGCTTTCTGTTTGACACATTTGTATCGTTCAGAACGGGACGAGATTCGAATGTCGGTTGGACAGGCAGAGCTGCTGATTTCGCGCAAAGGTCGCTTCACACAGTTTGCGAATCTGGTTGAGGACTGCGAGTTCAGTCGGGGTGAGCAGAAAACGACGTGCGCCGACCTGCAAGGCTTTTGGGAGATGGTCAACTTTCAGGTACGGCAGTGGCGAGCGTAAACAACGTTGAGCACATCATGGAGTCCTCGTACACTGTGCTTTTACAGTACTTTTTTCTCTGCAAAACAAGCAGAAAGTGTATTTTTTTTCCAGATCACTGTGTGTTTTGTTGTTTTTTCCCTGGAAAATTGGTGTGCGAGGACTGCATGCTGTGATTGGTATTTCACGAAATTGTTTCCGATCATGTTTCACTGCTTTGTAGGTTGTCAGTGTGTACGACAAGTTTGATGATCTGCGAAAACTGAAAGACAACAACTGGGTTCAGCCTGCTCCGGCTGCAGCCCCGAAGAAAAAACTTGTCAAGGTAAACTCCCCGAATCCACCCGTTTTTGATTTCCACACACATACACACACCCGCTCCCTGCACAGAAATATTAGGAAAACAGGAAAAGTCAGAAAGCTGGAAATTTTATACCAGATGACATTGCATACAGCCGATGCACGCTGAAAGCGTCTGATATTTCCAATGAAAGTCAAGTTGCCAACTCAGCGTGGTGTCTTCACATTCTCTCTTCCAGAAGAAACCAGTGACGGGCAGCAAGCCTGCTGCTGGTCCTTCCAAACCAGTTGCGCGGTCAAAGTTCGCGGAATTTAGGTGAGAAACACCAGGAAACATTGAGGACGTTTTCCTCACGTTGGAGACGAACATTGAGTATGAAGTAAGGGTTCACCCACGCTGCAGAAATGGTTCTTATAAAATCAAGCAACGACTTCTGGAGACCTTTGCAGTGGGTGAACTCACTTCTACCACAATGTGGTGGAAGGTCAATTTCCAAGTGGACACTGAACAACAGCTGTTGTCAACAACAGGGCGAAAATGAAACAGAAGCAGAAAGAAGAGGCACAGGCAGCGCCCGAAGCCGCCGAGACGGACAGGTCCGCTGTGGCCGTTTCTGACGAACAAACTAAAACTTTTGAGGGAGGCTTCTTCCAAGTCAGCAGTCCCGTGAAAACACGTGAGAACCCTCTTTGCCTTTTATCAGAGTTGGTGGTCGAATCTTGGTCGAGTCTTGACTGGTGTTTTGCTTTGCGTGTGCAGACGAGGAGTCTCCAAAGAAGGCTGCACCAGAGACAAACACTGCGAAACCGGCGTCTCCACCCAAGAGTGTGAGCCGAAGTCCGCACTTCGCCAGCCTGCTGCACTCCCTGTCTCGCCGCTCGCGCTCTCTCGGCACCGAAAAGCTGCTCAGTCCGCTCGTCGGCGCCGACACGAGCCTCACAGTCCAGGAAACCAGTGAGTAGCATCCAGCAGCTAGCCCCGCCCCCGTGCATTAGCACAAAAATTCAGGATAAGGCCAACCCGTAAGAAACCGTAGGGTTCGTTTACGTACCGGAAACCAGGTTTGTGGCCGACCTTCAACCTCACGTGAAACTTTTGTGCAAAGATAATTTTAAAAAATAACGCAGAGTTCCGTGCACAACAGTCTTGCTTCTGTTCTTCAGTGGGGAGCCCCAATTTGGGCTGCAAGACGAGAGTGATTCACCACACCCCGTCTCAACTCTCCGCGGTGACTCCGGTGACCGGCTCGTTGTTCACCCCAGACGCGATCACCGAACGTTCGGCAGAGACGCGTCACAGGTAAAACTCCAGATGTGCCACAGTTATTCTGAAATACGTGGCGCCTGCCGCCTTCGTTTCGCGCAGTCCCGTTGTACTGACATCTGTCTGCTAAAAAAATCATGGCAGCCAGCCATACATGTGCCACCAGAACAGTCACCCACCGCGACACTGGAAACGGTTTGATTGCCAGCGCTGTGATACATGATGACCCTTGGAACAGGAAACCTGTCCAGAATTTTGACAAAACGCGTCAAATGTTTTAGCACGCCAAGAGTGGCGGGACGCAGGTCCGTGAGGAGATCGAAGCGCTTGTCTATCAGGATGGCCGATTCGCCAGCGCCGGACAGTAGTCGTAAGAGGCCCGACACAGCGTACCTCATGCCTTCCAACACCGCAAACACAGGTGCGTGGTGAAGTGTTTGTCGGCTGAATTCACCCACATTTCACACCGCGTGCGCCAGCGCATCACGCACAGCTTGTACGTCATATGTTTGGGGTTGGAACCCCCATGATCATGGTGGCATATGTAAGTAAGTGTGAACACAACCACGTGCATGCATGAGACCCATTTTGGTCCGCTGTGACTTTGGTGTGTGTGTGTGTGTGTGTGTGTGCTGGTGCACGCAGTGTGAATTTGAGGTCATGGAGTTCCTTTTGCATTCAAAACGAAAATGAGATGCATGCAGCGTTGTGAAGAAGAGAGACGCATGCTCCATCATCTTCAGGGCCTGAGGCGATGCACGTCGATGAGAACCCCACACAAGATGTTGATATGGCAGCGGCGATGAAGAAAGGGCTTCTGTCTGAATTCGACAAGTCTGAGAACTGCAGGACATCCATTGCTTTTGCTGGTACGTTTGTATTTGTGTCACCACAAAGACGTTTCGTGGATTCGACTGCAGTTTTGTTCGGGTAACCTTTCTCATGAAATCTTTCAAGCAGAAAGTCCAGCGCTGAGATCTTCAAGGCGCCAGTCGGCGTCGGAGAGGAAGCCGTCGAGTGCGAACCGCGGGCGGCGCAGCGTGCACTTCAGCGCGAGCTGCGTGGACCTTGAAGCGGAGGCGCACGTTCCTGCAGCGCCAGCCAGCCACGCCGTACAACAAGGATTCGCTTGGTGAGTGTCGCGCACACACACACGCACACACACGCACACACACACACACACACACACACACACACACACACACACACCCACACTTCGGAAACACACACAAAAATGGAATTGATAGTGGCGATTT
>JAAUXT010080157.1_pt1 | contig 13595 bp, 16 predicted proteins | sample 7278171 | NCBI WGS metagenome assembly JAAUXT01 (sample SAMN14350112, study PRJNA611818) | marine sediment metagenome | isolation source: surface marine sediment (1.8m) | place: French Polynesia: Moorea | collected 2018-08 | reverse complement strand
GGACCGAATCTAAATAGTGTCCTTCCAAAATGATGAAGTCGTGAAAATAAACAACTTCATGTGTTGAAGAAACATTGCCCATGAGACTTCTCGTTTGTCCATGGTTGTTTCTGATTTCGTTTGTCGCGACTGTATCCCAAGGCGATCCTTGGTCTAGCACTCAAGAACCTCCATGTTGTGTGTGGGTCGGGTCCCGGTGGTTCCCGTCCACACAACCGCCGCCATGTGTGGCACTGCGGTACAAAGCAGCCTTGGCTCGGCCGGACCACCGCAGTGGAGTAACAACTCAAGCGTATGCTTCAAATGTTTATTACTCAGTCCTGCCTCAAGCTGTTGCTCTCGACAGATGCAGGGTGTCGTGGGCGCGGCTTTAAATAGGCAGCACGAGCTGCGAGTCCGGTGCACAGCTTCAGCTTCATGCAGCTCCGCTGAAGCTGCTTCATCGGTACTCAGCACCTCGCCTGAAAGCTGGATTGCGCGCATGGGAAGAGCCAACTCTTCCACACGACACCACACTCGTACGCAACACACCACTCTGGACATTGGCGTTCGAAACTGAGAATGTTGCAGGTGAGATCGGGCCGAAATCCTGCATTTGTCCAAATTGTGTGTTCTAAAGTGTTCCCGACCTGTGTTTCAGTCGCTTCGGAAGGACGCTTACGACCACTTCACCGCCATCTACTACCTACTGCTCGATAAGTTGAAGCTGGACCGCCAGAGGGCCCTCAGCGGGGACCAGGTAATGGTAATGCCGGTATGTGTTAGCTTAGTTACTTCCTTGGTTACCGCACCCACTTGCTGCCATGACAGCCACATTTTCTTGGTTGAGCTGGAACTGAAAGTGTGGGAGGGAAAGGGTGGGAGGGGATGGAGAAAATGAACAAAATATTTCGAGTCAGCAGACCACCACAGAAGCAAAATGTGTCAGACAGAACGAAGTCGTCGTTATTTGTAGACGTGCACAATGTGGAACAAATGTCATGACAGCAGGATATTTTTTTAATTTTCGCCCGTTAAATAATGCATCGATCGCTGTTGTTGGCGTAGCTACTAATATTCCCCTTGTTGGCACACAGTACGCGTGCATTTTGCGCTGAAAATTTGATTTTCGGGGAATATTTTGAAACAGTAGCGTAGATCGCACATTGTCAGCAAAACAGAGTCCATTTCCAAGGAAGACCCAGTTTCTGTTTTTGCAACTGCTGAATTCTTGATCTTCAGTGCACTGTTGCTGAGCAAATGAAAACATGTCACAGCTTTTGTTTTGATGAAGACAAATCAACCAACAAACACCAAGCACACAGTTTGCACAGAAACGTGAAATCACAGTAGAAAACACACGTTGTTGTCTTGTTGCTTGAGTACAGTTGAGTTTTGCCTCCTCGTTGTGAAGATGAGTACTGTCGCTTGACAACTGTTTCTTTTTGTTGCCAGGAACATTTCTGATGAATCCAGTTTATTGTTTCCTTTGGCAACAAAATGTTCTCAATCAAGAACTCGAATCATCTCAAGCACGTTGAAATCAGGCTGAAGGCATTCAACAAAAAATCGAGTTGAGAAAAAGAAATCAACCAAATCTTATGAATCTGCAGTTTTGTTGGCACTTCTGATTCAAAATTCGTGAAATTCCAGCAATTTCAGTGAGAAAGAAGCTGAAAACACGAAACTAAACACCAAAATGTTGTACCTGTGTCAGTTTGCAAAACTTGTGTGCGCTTTCAGAATCAAAATTCTCGTCCTGAACCCAATCAATTCTTTCGGAGAATAAATCCAAGGAAAAAGATAGTTGACTACAAATGTGAGTGAATTTTCCCTGTTTGTGCCCTTCTCTCCCCCTGCCCTTGTGGCTTTCCTGAGACTGAGCCCCTTCTGTCATCGTTCCACGTTCGTTTTCGCAGGACGCGCGGAAGCGGAGACCGAGCACGATCGCGGAGCAGGCCATGATGAAAGGTGCGTCTCTCTCTCATTCACATCGACAACCACGCGAGATTCACAAAGTTCACAAAATAATCGGGGAACGCCCAATGGACAGAGTTGCGCTCAGCCACTCGGGGTGAACCAAGTCTGAAGTTCTCAGAGAACAGCATTTGCCTCCACCATTGGAGGACTTCGTTGAAAAAGACACACCCTGTCAGCATTCAAACCAACCTTCGCACGTTCGTGTGACGCACGTTTATTTTGCGAAAACAACTGTCACGGACTTGAAATTAAGTCGAGCTAAGTTCAGCTTCAAAACAATGATGAGTGACGTCATGGCAGTCCAAAATGAGAAAGGACAAGCGAACAACAAGCTGTTTTCAGACTTGCACTGGGACTCAATCTGGGTGCTTTGGTTTCAGCTGCATTCACACAGGCAGCGTTAACCTTTGCAAGCCAGTTGGGCTTCCACCACCCAACCACACATTGTCCTTGACTTGAAAGGCACACAGTAGAAAATCTACAGACTCCTCCTGTGCGGACACGGCTCCATGTTATATTTTCAGGCAAACCCGTCGCTCTGAGCAAAACGAAGCACGGAACGTTCAGCCGCACGACAGACTGCGTCACACCTCTCTACCCGGCCGCCCCGCCCACGCAGCAGCAGTTGCTAGGCGACCTGGACGAGACGCTGATTTACGACCAGGCGGCGGCGCAGGCGCAGACGCAGCTTCCGGTGGGCGCGACGGCGGCCAATCAGAGCGCGGCGGGGCCGGGGCGCATGATCACCACCTCCATCGATGAAGGTGTGTTCCCTGTGGTCCCTGAGTCTCCGGAGTTTAATTATCTCAACTCAACATTCGTTTTGACCAAACGCCGCGTGTCACTGAGCGATACTCTTCAGTCTTTCCGGTCTTCTCCACAATTGTTGAGGAAAACACCGCATTGGTGGAGAGAATTTCCAGTGGATACCAAACAAAAATCCTTCAACGTGACGATGACGCCTCAGTTTCCTTGCTGACATGTAAACTTGTTGGGTGCGTGTTTTTGCTCAGGGGTTGAGTGTGACATGAGCGACAAGGACTCGGACCTGGGCTCGATGAGCCTGTCGCACCGCCTGCCCGTCTCCGACAGCTCGCACCGACTCTGTCCCAGCAACGCCTTCGGGGATCTCAGCCAGCTCTCAGGTAGGTGGTGGTGGAAGACATGCGTCTACGTTATGTTCCTGTGCAAGTGGCACCTGCATCAACTTGTCCGCAAACGCAGCGCCTGGCTAGTGTGAAAATCTTGAAGGCATGGGTGGTTCGATCGGACATGGAAAGGTGTGAAACAACAACGGCCGCTCTAAATGCCAGTTTCACAGCTTTTCACGACCCTGGACAAATTTGATCCAATTTTGACTGTCCAAGGTTGAAGCGAGAATTTTTCTGCTGTCCGTGTCCGTGCGAATGAACAGCGGTCGGCTGTCTCAGTCAGAATCTACACACGAATTCTGAGGTGGAGGTGCTGGGAATTTCTGCAGAGCGCTCTGTGGGCAGTTCCGAACTGTGATCGAACTGGAGCAGTGCACGATGTGTTTTGGACGATTGTAATGTTGATGTGGTCTGTGAACGTAACGTTGCAGGGTGAAACATTTCACTCATGGACCCACACTGGAGAAGGTAAACTGTTGAAACGCCATGGATGTCGCAATGTCGACATCTCAAAACGATGAAAACTCACAGGGCGTCAACAGAGTGCTTTGCCGAAGAGGGTTTCGTGCAGATTGCCTGTTGGGTGTGGGTGTGCGAGGAGACATGTGTTTTCTCCTGTTTGATGCAGTGACTTTCACCAAATCTTCCCACAGGCAATCTGTATGACAACAACTGAGTCATTCATGCGACTTGTGGTGCAGGGAAAGCTCACCAAATGAAATGATGACAACTTGATTGGCTGAAGTAATGAAGACGCGCATTGAATAACGCTGAATGCCTCAATTTAATCGGTACCTCGCTTGACAATGATTCTCCCTCAAGAGCGCGCGTGAGTCACTTGATTGGCCGTTAAAATTTCCGGCCACGTTCGTGCCCACGGAAACAGGATCATGGCGTCATCTTCACCTGTGCGACGTGTACACTGTGGCGTAACACACGCAGGGGGCACCACGCGTTGGGTCACGGGATCCGATGTGCGCTGCGTCGATGTCTTGATGCAGCGCCCATTGGCGTGAACAGTGCGCAACGCGTGATGCACCCAGTGTGAACCCGGCGTCACGCGGCTTCTGCGTGTCCTCTTCCTCAGTGAACTCGAGCGACCAGTCGATCAGCACGGGGCTTGGCTCCCCCTTCACCAGCTTCGATTCCAACATCGAGGCAGACCTCATGTCGAGCCTCTCCAGCTGCAGCGGCGGCGGCGGCGGCGTCTCGTGCGGAGTTCCCGGGGCATTCCCCAACCACGTGGCGGGAAACGCCCCCGGTGGCCTTGGCGGCACGGGTGAGGAGGGTGTGCTTGGTAACAACAACGCGCTCTCGGTTACCATGACTCCGCCCGTCAGCACTAAGTTTGCGCACAACCAGCGCGTCGCGGGTGGCGGGAAACAGGGTAAGGGCTTGTTCGCCTGCTGGGCGCTTCGCTTTTCTGTCGCATCCGAATCAACGCCCACTTCATTCACCGCATCCCGTGACATCGTGCGGACATGCTGTGAGCGGAGTTTCTCACGCGAAAAATTCGTTTCTTGTGCTCATATCAAAAGATACAAAAGAGTGACTGGCGCCGAAACGAGGCTTGATTCGGATGCGGTGTTGACTTGCTTTTCCTTGCAAAGGCGCTTTGCTTTCTTGCCCATTTTGCTTCGCATTTTTCAGCTGGAATAAGATGCAGAGATGTTAGAACACACGTTCATTCCGGCGGTGCCGAACCGTCCGTTTCCCAATTAGACATGTCGAGTTGGAGCAGCTTCTCGGCAAACGAAAACATCATCGCAGATCGTTGCCAAGTTTCTGACACAGATTGTCTCTGCGTCTTAACTGGAGGTTTGCGCATGCGTGTGTTACAGGTGCGGAGGGGGACCAGCCGGTGGACCGGATGCTGACGCGATCCCCGGTCAACTTCCGGGAAGGACGCCGCGCCTCCGACGGACTCATGTCTCAAGGTGACGACACGTGCGGCCACGGTGTGCATCACCGAGCTGATGTTGGCGGTTTTCATACGCACGGATCAGAAACCTTCGGAAATGTCTCTTTGTCTGCAGGGGAAAAAATGGTAGACAGGTTTTCAGTATGGGCTTGAGATTGTTTGTGTCTCTCGCGAGATGTGCGGGTTCAGGAATTGGAAAGAACCGGGTGCCGTGTTTTCTCGCGCAGGAATCATAGCGTTTCGGCAGCGGCTCAAGGACAGCGGGCGCGCGCGGGGCATGCACGAGATCCGCCGCGAGATGGCGAACCTGCAGCAGCAGTACCAGCCGCACCTCACCGAATCCGAGATACAGCGGCTCCAGGTGAGCGGCGTTTGTGTCTCATCGGGCGCTTTGAACATTGCGTCTCCAGAAAGTGCGGTGCGGTGCATCACGGACTTGATACGTCTGGTTGTTATGGAGACAAAGCTGGTGGATGCCTTTCCTCGTTTCACCAAGAATTACACGTGCGCACGATACCGCGTGAAAAGACCTGATTTTATTTTGTCAATTGCTCAATACTGGTACTACACCCCGAATACAGGTGAAGATCCTGGGTTTTGTTGGCCTCATCTAACGTCTGGTGGTCTTCATATCAACTTCACAGGCGCTGCACAGTCACTACCAGCAGAAAACTACGACCAAGCAGATCTCACTGGACGAGCCCCCCTCGGTTCCGCCCCAGAAGCCCTACCTCGCGAAGAAGCGCCTCAGTCTGCCGGTAGCGGGCGTTGGGCACGAGCTGACGCCGCAGAAGCTACTCGCCCTCCGCCAGGTGGCGAACGTGGAGCGCCATCTCGACTACAGCCTCACCAGCAGTGCCAGCTCGGGGGATCAAGGGTGAGCGACCACGCTGCTTCCTGAGTGGTTCCAGTGATGTAAGGGTGTGTGTGTGGGGGGGAGGGGGCAACAAAGCGTTCAGTTTCGTGTCAGTATGTCAATCGACATAAAGGTGTCTCGCATTTGGTCCGAGAGAGAAGGCACCTGCCACGTTGCCAGTCGAAGGATTGGCAGTCAACACACACCGTCACGACTTCCCATGTGTCTGCAGGTACGACGACCGAAGCGGGTCGATCGAATCTCCGGGACAGGGTAGTCAGGGCACGCCGCCGCAGCAGGGCGGGTCTCCGGTACCGTCGCCTCCTCCGGCCGGAAGCCAAGCGGGGCCTGGGCCAGGGCCCGGACCCGGAGGGGCTGCGCAGCAGTGCCAGGTAGGCCGCGTTTCAAAGCTGGATTTTGCTGTGTGCTCCATTGGAGTCAAGGTCAACGGGTCACTTTCGTGAACGCCAGATTGAACATCACAGTGTCGTATCACCCATATCTCACACGTGCACGTCTTTGTACAGCATACCGTGTGCCTGCAGGTGTTTCCCGGGGCAGTGTCTGCGGTGGCGGCGGGGGCCGGAGGCAAACCCAACCTGTCTCTGCAGCAGCAGCTCTACCAGCAGCGCCTGCAGCAGAAACGAGCCATGTTCCAAAAGGTATCGGCGTCAACGACGATGTGGTGTTGGTGTCTGCTTCAGACGCACGATTGAGTTGTTTTGGAGTCACCCAGGATCCCAACGAAACCTTTTTGGGGGGGACGAGCTGGGTTTGATTTTCCGACAAGCCGTTGAAACGAAAAGAATAAAATTGGGAAACATCATAAAATTTGGGCTTGGCTTGCACATTGTTTCGCCTGACGCTGCCATAGTGCTCAACATTGGATGTTCCCCAAACTGTAAATCCAGTTTCTTGGAGTCACACAACATTGATCTTATTTGCAGCATCAATCGATGACGCACACACCGCCCACGACGCTGTTCCAACAGTTCCAACAGATGTCATTGGACGGTAGCTCCGTGACGTCACAAGCCGCGACATCCAATCAGCAACAGCATTTATTGACTTCAAACATGATACCACAGCAACCGTTGCTGCAGCAACAGCAGCAGCAACCACCACAGCCTAGTCAGCAACAAGTATTAGGTGGCGATTTGGTAACAGCAGTGGGACCATCGCAACAACAGTTTTTGTTGATACCAGCTTCAGCTGCGCAGCAACAGTTTTTGTTGCCGAGCCCAGAGCCGCAAGGAGGGGATGCAACCTTGTTGCTCGGACAACCATCGGATTTAATCGCAGGACAGCAACAGATGAGCCACGGACCCATGAGAGTGCAGCCCGTTCTGTTGGGGTCTCAGCCGCAAGGGGTGTTCATGCCAGCCGAAGGGGTTTCAGTGGCGCCATCAGTGGTACAGACTGGCATGATGGCGGCCGTGCATCCGGGTACGCAGGCGCAGGCGCCATTGCTGCACCACGGCCACGCGCACAAGTTGGGCATGCGCCGTCAACCAGTGGTGATGTCGCCGTGGGTGCAGGACCCGATAGGGTTCGCCACTGTCCTCGAACACGTGCACGAGGGAGATGAAACCGAGGCAGACGCCGGCAACACGGAGACGCCGCCCAACAGCCCTACAAACGGCAAGATGGACATGTCCTGACGACGCACCTGGCAACGGGTCGACAGTACCAGCTACATAGTGCCATAGAAAATAGAAAGTGTCTTGGGAGGTCTCTTTAGGGGCCACCGCACCTATAGACTAGGGCGTAGTGAGAAACTGAAAGCACCACGACTATCATCAGATGCTGTGCGTCTTGTGTCACTGGCTTTGAGCGCGTTTGTTTGTCGCGCCCTGCGTGTTCCTGTGTGCTCAATAGCATTCATTTTTCGGTGACCTGGGAGTTTGCCCGACAGGCCCCATGTGGGGTCGCAGGACACTTGTGGAAATGACTGAGTGCGCGGGGAATGTGGGGCGTGATAATGGTGTGCCCAATTTGCCACGTGCCGTCAAACCTGCGTTTACTGCACCTTGTAACTTGATCAACGCCCGGGAAAACTCGAGCGCAGAAGCGAAGTGTGCCTCCCTGATGGGGAAATTCTGCAACAGGACTTGGTGCGTACGACGCAGGTTCGACGGTGATGCCACCTGTCGTTATGTTCCGTCGTGAATCTGTGTTCTGCAGTGCAGTGAGCCAAATGCATCTTTCGTCAAACTCACAACACGCACGCGATTTCAAACAACAACACAACAACAACAAAGTGCCAACAGTCAGTTGAGGAGGAGTAGATCAAGACTGTAACGTAGCGACTTGCTGTCACGTAGCAACGTAGTGTTCATGTTCCGAGAAACCGGTGTCTTTGAGCCCAGTGATTGGTTCAACATTGTCTGCACAGCAACGGAAATTCCTCTGATTCGTTGCCGATATTGAGTGAACTATTCCGGCAACGTTATTCGCAAGTTGTCACCAACGTCTTCTCTCAAACCGGTGAAGCCCTGTCATTACGACACAGTCAGTGCATCCCTCTGTTGAAACCAACTTGTGTGGAGGGAATCGTTCGGGCCAGGGCGGATTCTGTATGAATGAGCGTGTAACACGGAAGGTGAATCGATTGTGGTGTTCTGCCGTTGTTTTGTCCCGATGGTCACAAAACACGAGACGTCTGGCAGTTTTGTTGAGCGAATCTGTTTTTTGTTCATTATTCTGTCAAGCTTTGTTTCGCTTCCATCTGATGACGGTTGTTTTTTGCTGATGCAAGTTCTGGTTACTTTGCAAATGAGACGCTGGCAGCAGTTCTGTCGAATCTGGTTTGTGTGACGTTTGTTTCTTCAGCTTTTTTGTACCGTATCCACCCGTGTAATAAGACGCACCTTTTTCTCCAAAAGAACGCATCAAAACTGCGGGTGCATCCCACCAGTTTGTTTTGTGTGGTGGGTCTGGCCCGACTAGTTGGTGTGGTAGATCTGGCCCTGTCAGTTAGTGAGGCAGTCAGTCAAGAAGACGACAACACCTGGTGAAAAATTCAAGGCAAAAGGTGGGGTGTGATTTGAACAAGGGTGGCTACGGTACATGTCCAGTTGTTTCTGTGATTTCTCTGCAAAAGTGTGTGTAATTTGTTCAGCCGCGTTTTGGGTAGGTCTTCAACTGAACCACGTTTTGCTGCAATTTTCTTGTCTTCTCTTTTCTGTGTTCTGTTTTTGTTGTTCAAAATGGCTTTTCGGGTCTTTGCGAAACTTCTATGCTCAGGGAAAACGTTCCGTAACTTCTGTTCTTTTGTCGACGAAGCACCGTTGTTGGAGTGAGGGACGTTTCCATTTCCGCAAATTCACCCGTTGCGGTTTGCCTTCAGCAGTTCCGTTTGATTTTTGTGCGTCAGGAATGTTTTCAGCTTCGTTTCTCTGTCCAACCTGTTTGATTCTGGTTTGAGACCTGCTGAACGAGTCTCTCGTTTCGTGCCAGGAATGTTTCTTTCTACGAGAACGCAACGCGTTGCGCATGCGGTGTGAAACAGGCTCAGTTGAGTCGAAATGAATGAGTGTCACGACTGTCTAGATTTGCGATGTGATAGCAATATTATTGAATGAATTGATCTGTATGATAGTTTTGGCAGACAGGCGGTAACTGCACCGCAAAATGCGCGAGTCTTGTGTTGCGCCTCTGAGCCCGAGAGTGAACGGTGTCGACAGCGACGCAGCGTCCATCGAGGTCTATATGGCTCGCGAAGATGACTGAACTGTGTGATTCTTCCCTGAATGAATATGATTTGTCTTTTCTTCTCAAAAATGAAGACTCTTTTTGGAGAATTGGCTGTGCTTGTTTACTTTCCAGCTGTATGGTGATTGTACAGAGTGAACGATGATAAGAGTGAGAGGTGCCAGTGATTTCGTGCTGTGAGGATGATTGCATTGTCACCGTCAGAGGAATTATGTTCCGTGTTTTCAATGTGGCTGAACGAGATGGATCCAGGATGTGATCAGTAACCCTGTGGGATGGGGAAGGCACCTCCTTTGAAACAAAACAATGTGATTACCGTGTCAACCCGTGTACAAGACGCACTTTTTTTCCCAAAGGATCTGGCCCCACCAGTTGGTGTGGTGAATTTGTCAAACCAGTGAGGAATTCAAGGTAAAAATTGGGGTGCGACTTGTATATGGGTGGATACGGAAGCATTTTTGCGCCCGCGGCGTCGATTTTGGGTGAAATTTATTTTTCCGGATGTCAAGGGATGACTTCCCCCCCCCCCCATAGTTGTGTGAGAAAAAGGACACCATGTGTTCAGTGGGGACTCTTCTTCAGAACCTGAGGGCAAGTCTCACCAAAAGCGATATGTTCGCGCTCCTCAACTCATTGATATTCTCCCCAACACATTGATATTGAAACCCGACTATTTGTTCTTTGGTTGCGGCACGTTGTTGCCTGCACATTCTGTAGCTTCAACCCCCCCCCCCCCACCCTCCCTGGACAAATCGACATTGAAAAGTTGAAAGTGGCGGAATCGCTTTTGATGGGAAACCAGTGGAATCATAGTTCATAACCTGCCAGAAAACAAATATTTGCATATCATTTGCATACAAATTTGCACATATTGTGTACATAGGTAAGTTATTGATGAGTCTGTACAGAGGACGATGATAATTTAATAAAGAGATGAGTATCATGAATTAGAACACCGAGTCTTGTGTCCCGTTCATGATTTGGCGACAGGGTCGAACCGCTGAATAAATAAACCGGTACAGAGGCAGATCAGCACAGTTACCCCACACACACACACACACACACACACACACCACATTTACCAACTCTGCAGGGCCAACTCAGTTGTTCCTGGCTCAGCACAGTTGGCTGATCACAGTTAGCGAACCTGTAAACCACGTACAGAAAAATCAGTGCTTTGGACTGCGGGCTTTCTTGGCGCCAGCCGCCTTGTTTAGTCGCGGGCGGCGACGAATGTCAGTTTGTGTCCTGTCCGTCCGCTCAGATCTACACGGTCTCGAGATCCTCAATGGTCGCCTGCTCCAACTCGTCCTCGAGCGAGAACAGACTCGCGTGCAACATTATCACGAAAAATGACGCCCCTGCAATGACAGGACACGCGGGCTGAGTTACGTTTCTTCCCCTTTCACTGCTGTCTGAAACCATGGTCAACGCGATCGTGCACTCGCATACAGGGTCGGTTCTTCAGAGCTCTTTGATTCCCTCGCCACGTGCACATCTCCAACTGAAGGTGAGCTCACTCAAAATCAATGTGAAGTCTCTTGCTCAGCTGGTACATTTTTGATGCGACTGCCAAGCACTCCCACCAAATGATCTGCGTTACAACGAATTTTGCCGACCCAGGGGCGGAAGTTGAAGCTTTGGAGTCTGATCCTAGTTGAGCTCCGACCCCGATCCTGTAAAGAGGTGAGAATTCCCGAGACGTACCTATGACCCAGAACACTGCGGACCCGGCCCCCGCCGCCCAGAACAGTGGGAAGGACAGCACGCCGACGGCCGCGTACTGGTGCGTCACCGACACCTCCTTACCTGAAACACAAAGCAAGCGTCAGTGTGGCGGTGTGGATCGCCGGTGCAAGAATGTGCGGCGCCTTCAGACAATCCAGTTCAGCGTTACTGACTTGTGACAGCGAGCGTTTTCGCTCACCGTTCTTCATGTACACGATGTGTCGTCAAGCTGACAGTGCGCTTTCCTCACACACACTGATACTGACCCATGAGAGCGAGTTTTTTCTCGGCGTTCTTCAGGCTGATGATGTAACAGGCTCCGAGACACGCAGCAATCGCGATGAGCAGCATCGGAGACGTCAGGCTGGAAAGAAGTGCCGGTCAAGGTCAAGCAGGTGAATTCACAATGATGTCCGTTCAGTGTCAAAACACAGTTGCATTCAACGGGTCAGACTATCACGTCTTCTGTGACGGCGTCTCGATTTGTGTGTGTGGAAAACAAGATTTGACGTGTGTGTGTGTGTGTGTGTTCTGTGTGGATACAGGTGTAACTGACTGTGTGCATGTGTGACATACTCACACGCAGAAAATGACCAGCCCTGCGAAGATGAACAGGTAGTTGCTCTGGAATCGCTCCACGTTTTTCACAACTCGCTTCCCAACAGGAGCAATCGCCTTCGGTGCCTGTAAATACCAAATCGTACACTTCGAAAACAACACCCAAAGCTCAGCTTCAATGAAGCACCAGCAACACACCTTTCTCTCGAAAAATGTCAGCCAATGACCATTCCAGAAATTGTTGTGTGACGTGTGGCAATCATGCCGAAAATTTCCAGGAAAGACACTGAACGTTTTCATGCTTGTCTTCAGAAACTGCAACTGCAGTCACTGCTCACCTCACCTTGAACTTGCTGAAGTTGAAGAAGTCTGCCCAGGGGTGGACGCTCTCGCGGCGCTTCTGCACCCACTCGCGCACGTTCGTGTTCATTGCCAGAGACATCGTCCAGCTGCAAACAGTGCAGGAAAATGTTGCAGAAGAACATCAAACGAGCCCCGTTGCCAGATAGAGTCTAAACACCAGCGTTAGGTTAGATAAAACAACCAATCTTCTTGATAAAATTTTGAAAGTTTCCGCGCTTTGGCCTGGGGCAATGTTTGTCAATTCAAACACGGCCTGTCAGTTTGCATCAAGATGAGACATCGAAACCGACTGAGCGAATTGTCGATCTGGACGTCATTCAGGGTTGTGCTGTTCGAATACTTCCATTCTGCTTGCAAAGGTGCACATGAGCAGCGAGGAGATGACGCACCTTGCTGGGAATGTGCCTTGACGCGTGAAAAAGGGATCTCTAGACGTCAACAACTTCACTTTGTTTTCTGCCAAAATGTTCTGAAGCTGAGCGCCAAACCCACGTAGAATGATCGCGCTTGACTGGTTGTCGAAATATCGCACTGGTCGCACTCACCCTTTCTTCGAGGAGGGAGATTCAGGCTGAAAACCGTCCAACTCTCCACTCAGATCCACTTCCGTTTCGGCCATTTGTTGACGTGTCCCTGCAAATACTTTCACGCACAAGGTTCGCGCGCGTTCGGGTTTGCGCGCGCGAAATTTGACGCACAGTGGGGTTGTCGGTGCAAGCAAATGGGCGTTGCATCGACTTGCCAAAAACACTCGTTGACAGTGCAAGAATCAGAGTTTCTTCACACTGATTTGACGGGACATGTTCATGCAGGAATGCGTGAAAATATATGATCAAAAGCAAGGACTGATTGTGCTAAGTCCCTCAAGGGCTGTGGGGTGACATGAAGCAAAACCACGAAACTCACCTCAGAAAGAATGGGCGATTCTCCACACAAGTCGATCAAACACTTGGTGGGGGGTCTGCCCCAGTTTGAAGTATCTGACCATGGCCTGCATGACCTGGGGGTCAGTCTGGACTCTCCCTTGTGCTGCCACCTCTTCACACAATTTACATACAATATTTTGCTTCAAAAAGCTCAGTAATTCTATTTCTTCTGGGGTAATTGCCTGTGGTTGTCCTGCAGTGGCCATATTACATCCAGAAAGGAAAAAAACCCCAGTCACGTGATCACATGATACCCCCATGGGGGGGGAGGGATGCAGGGTGAAGCCAGCAAAATAGTGATATTGTGCTATTTGTGTCCATTTTCTATCTAATTATTATAAAAATATTCAGAATATTGAAAATTGTAGTTGAACCCCTCCACCCCCTGGTGAGGGAGGAGTGTGGTGTGACACACCAGC
>JAAUXT010059115.1_pt1 | contig 13596 bp, 10 predicted proteins | sample 7278171 | NCBI WGS metagenome assembly JAAUXT01 (sample SAMN14350112, study PRJNA611818) | marine sediment metagenome | isolation source: surface marine sediment (1.8m) | place: French Polynesia: Moorea | collected 2018-08 | reverse complement strand
GATGGGTGGGCATTCTGGTTTACCCTGCTGTTCTTTTGCATTTTGGCCTTTTGGGCGCGTGGGGGGGGGGGGGGGGGCCGCCCGCCCGCCCGGGCGACACACCGGCCCGACCGCCCCGCGCGCCCCCCCCGCCGCCCCGCCCCCCCTCCCCCCCCGCCGCCCCCCCCCCCACGGGCCCAAAAGGCCAAAATGCAAAAGAACAGCAGGGTAAACCAGAATGCCCACCCATCCCCAGAAATTCAACGATACAAAAAGGTTTGCTGTTGTCTGATTCACACCAGATACGTCATTCATACACTGTTTCATTTTTTTAAAGTTGAAACGCCGTCCCCGCTGAAGAGGCGTCGCCACACTCGTTTACCCCCCCCCCCCGCCTTGTGGTTCTTTTCGCCCGCCCCTTCCTCATTGTTTTGATTTTTTTGCGCGCACTTCGACAAAATTGGAAGAAGAGAATGAACCATCAACTGGAAGCCCAACGACGTTGCCCTACGAACAGGCCTCTCAATTGCACCCTCACCAATGTTTGCTTCAAAACCCCAAACCCAGGAACCGCTCAATGGAGCCAGGCACCTGGGTTTCGGAGCCTAAACAAACCACGCAGGGGTGGGTACTCACCAAGTACAAACCTCTGGCTAGGCCTGTCCTTCCACTGATACTTCTCTTCTTCGCGATGGCTCGGACTGAACTGTGCCAGTCACAGTCACCTCGTGATGCTGACTCAGGAGAACAATGGTCGATATTTTGCCCCTCACGGCTGACGAAGCACTGATCAATTGTGCGCACAGGGGGTGCCCACTCAGAGTAATACAGGTAACCCTGGTTAATTCGGACGGGGAAACACAGGCTACCGTGCACAAAGCTCAATCTTTCAATTGTCAGTCAAAAAGATACCAATGCGTTTTCTGTTCAGAAACGAACACACACACACGTACACACACACACACACACACACACACACAAGAGCACACCACGCACGCACACACACACACACACACACACACACACACACACATTTTCTAGTCAGTATTGGTTCCTTGTGGGTGAGGAGACAGTCACCCCGCGAAAATGGCGCACCTCGAGATTTCTCCCAAAATTAAACAGGCTTTCAAGGAAAGGTTGCGTCCTATACCTGGTTTGTCTTTGACGTTTTGGTCGTCCGAAAACAGACCTAAAATATCAAACGAGGGGGGGGCGTACGGAACTTTTTGGTATGAGTTTTGCAGTGATCTGTGGGATTGCCATCATATTTGGATTTGTTCGGTGGTTGTTTTTCAGACTCACTGAATTTCCCGTCCGATGCGCGCTATGCAGGACATGGGGGTGGGGGGACAACCACCAATTCAGCAGGTGTTTGCCGGTGTTGCAGGAAGGGTCCCCCCCCCGAATAAACTTTCACACTGGCGAATAAGTAAAGTAAAATATCTATTTTGGGATTGTCCTGCCAAAATTGGCCCAAAAAATTTTCCAAGGGACTTTCCGCACACACTGCCAGTAATTGCACACAGTGAGAAATATAAATGTGTGTCATTCCGACCACAGCGACTCAGAATTCATTGATATCTTTTTGTCTTTTTCAGTGTTGACAGTGTCTCTTGATGTACGAGCGCGCACACTCTCGAGGTCACAGGTTCAGGTTTTATGGCCATTTGAAAAGGGTTTTTACCTGAAGGGCGCTCCACGGTTGGAGAGACACCTGTGAGAGATAATCCCATTGAAACAGCGTATTGCGGATAGTATCTGCTGATGTATGTTTAAAGGGTCTCACCCCATTTACATTTGTGCTCCAGTAGCCCCTTCGGTGAGACGAAGGGGCGGAGGAAACGAGGCGTCATCAAGTTGTTGTTTCAAAAATTTTCTACTGATAGATCGTACGCTTTGGAATGACTCATCTTTCTCAGCAATTGCGGTTTCACACAGCCGGGACAGCCTCGGATTTTTTTGACGCTGGAGTCAAAATTTTGATGCACTGGCGTCAAATTGAACATGACGCCCAATGGAGAGCATCAAAAAAGGTCCAGTCTGTTTCTGGCGTGGAGGCAAAATTTTGATGCGGCGTCATCTTTGTGGAAACCCTGAACGAACCATCAGCGGGGTTCCCGTCTGGCAACCCGTCAGCCTTTGGGGATTCGGGTCTCCCACAAGAAGATTTTTGGGTGTTTGACTGGGATTTCTGCTGAGACCATTCAACCTGCAAATCAAGCACCAGAATTTACAATCAGGGTGCAACGGAGCAAACGTGAATACCTGAAGTCAACGGGTCCGCTCGATCTGAGGAAATTTTCTGGAACCCGTTCGTATCAATCACAAGACACCGCGCGCTCCATTCATGTGACCTTCAAAGCGTCACGCGCACAATATGGATTGTCTTCAATTCGCCCATTTCACACCAACTGCGTCGCCCCCATCGCTTATTCTCTCAATCAGCGCACAGAGAGGCGTGCCTTGTTGACGCGTGCACGATTTTGAGACTTTCACCTGAACTCTTTCAACAAAACCGGATGTGTGTGTCGGGGGGGGGGGGGGCTTGGGGATCTTGCGGGTTGAGGAATCTGATATTTAACGCAAACGTTGTTTCTTTCTTCTTTTCACACGAAATTGTTGTCTTCGTGAAGGAGGCACAAAACTGGGGAGGAAGAGACAAGTTTGTGCCATGAAGAGGCGAGCAGGTTTGGGTTCAGCTCCCAGGATGCACTGCGACATAATGAACGCTCTACGAAAGATGAGTACTCACTATTTGAGTCGAGATAGCCCAACAATTGAGACTCAAATGGTGAGTAGAGGTCTTTTGTGCAGAGTTCAATGACTATTTCCATTTTATGGAGGCTGTTTCTGTCGAGATTCGCAAAAAAATTGAGACAGAAAACGTCATCCGTGCGACAGGAAACATACAACAGAGGCGTAAATATATGCCTTGCAGCACACGCATTTGGTGCCAAGGGTCAAACGCCCTCATGCGCACACAATTTCAGTGTTAGTATGTCAAATGACGATCTCAAATAAAATGGCGACAACGACAACGAATGCGGTGTGCATCACCCATTGTGTATTGATCACGAGTGCAGACAATACCTGGAACAAAGACACACACAGTCAGCGCGTCACCCGTCCTGCTCAACCATCAACTTCGGACAGTTCAGGAATATTAAACCCCGAGGAAAGTTTGGGTTTTTGGACTTGTGTTGGAAGAAACGCGCACTCTTCGGAACGTGAGGGTGAGTGAACAGAAGCTCTAGTGATTCACTCTAACAGGCGAGCGAGTTGAAGAACTCCTGCCCCAAAAACTGCGGTTCAAACGGAAATTCAGCACTGCAACCAGTGCGTGGGACAGATAGCACACATGTTTACCACAAAGTGAACATATCTTTGATACTTTGCGAAGTTGTTTGAACGTGACACCTGAGTTCAGTTGCGTATCCGCCATCGTCTGACACGGCTGCCAGCGAGTCTGCGTGCTGGTGGGTGCGACCAATACTTGTTTGCGTTTGTATGTTTTCTTTGACCTGTCAGACTCCAAGTTTGGGTTTGCTCGCTTGACTCCTTGCTTCTTTTGTTCCGCGAAACTTGAGCTTCTTAACCTAGCAGTATAATGGAGGGAACCTGCAGACATTGTGTGTTTCCATTGACAAAAGACAAGAGTGACAAGTATTGGGTGAAGGGACTGACATCTCTCATATATGCTGCTCAAAGAGGGAAGGTGGAGTGTGTGAAGCAGTTGATACAAGGAGGGGCTGATGTGAATACCAAGACAAAAGAGGGGTACACTGCCCTGATTTATTCATTCAAAAAAGGCAGTGTGGATGGTGTCAGAGAGCTGATCAAGGCAGGAGCTGATGTCAATGCTGAAACCAAGTATAGTCATACTGCTCTCACTGCTACATGTGTCACAGACAATGCTTCTTGTGTAAAGGAGTTGATCATTGCTGGAGCTGATGTAAATACGAAGAACAAGCAGGGTTGGACTGCTCTGGTTTGGGCAGCAGATCATGGGCACACAGAGTGTGTGAGGGAACTGATCCAAGGTGGAGCTGATGTGAACATTAAAAGCATCTATGGGTGGACACCCCTGATGCATGCAACACAAAAAGGGCATCTGAACGTTGTTCAAGAGTTGATCAAGGCTGGAGCAGATGTCAACAGTGCTGGGCTGGATGGCTGGAACTCATGCATGGTTGCTGCCTTCATGGGTCACAAAGAGTGTCTCAATCAGGTTGTGAAAGCTGGAGCTGATCCCAACTTGTACAACAACAAAGGCAGAACTGCCCTCATGCTCACAGCTCAGAAAGGGAACATTGAATGTCTTGACCAACTGATTGCAGCAAATGCTAATGTGAATCAAGCAGACAACCAATACCTGACTGCATTGTCCATGGCATCATTCTTTGGGCATGTTCAGTGCCTGAAGTCCCTTCTCAATGTTGGAGCTGATGTGAACCACATTGATAAAGATGGAGACACAGCTCTGATCTGTGCTGCCCTTGGGAAACAAGGTGAATGTGCTAAAAGTCTGATGGAAAGCAAAGCCAACTACAATGTCCAAGGACACAGAGGGCAAACTGCCTTGATGTGGGCAGTCATCAAGGGTGATGTGGAGACTGTAGAACTTTTGGTCAAAGCTGGTGCTTGTGTGAGTGCTCAGAACAGGTATGGTTGGACTGCACTGATGTTTGCAGCACAGACAGGTGATTCAAAGTGTGTGCATGAGCTTATTCTTGCTGGAGCTGACATCAACCAGCAGAACAGAAGTAAAGCCACAGCACATGTTGTTGCCTTGCAATACCAGCAGCATGAATGTGCAGAGTTTCTTCTCCAAGAAAAATTGAAGCAAATGCAGGAGCACAACAAAAACACAACTGATGCAACAAAAGGTGATGTGGACAAACTGTTGAGAGTCTATGTGTACAGAGGCGAGTTTCAGAGAATTAGACAGTTGATTGAAACAGGAGCAAATGTCAATGCAATGGACAAGTTTGGGAACACAATACTGATGTATGCTGTGACTCAGGGACATGTGGCCTGTGTGAAAGAACTGGCAGTTTATGGGCTTGACATCAATGCCAGAAACAAGGAAGGGCTCACTGCACTGATGATAGCTGCAGTAAATGGACACAGGAAATGTGTAGAGGTATTGCTGAGTTTGGGAGCTGATGTAGCCTTGAAGAACAACAAGGGCCAATCAGTTTTACAATTAGGAGCTCTCAGAGGTCACAGTCACTGTGTTGAAGAAATCTTTGCCAGATTGAGAAACCAACAGAATCCATCAGATTGTGATCCTTCTCATGTCAGAAACCTGATGCACTTCAAAAATGTGATATATCAAGTGCATCCCCAGGATATGAAAGAACCCTCCCAGACCACAGCACTGACACTTGCTGCATACAATGGCCACCTGAAGAAACTTTATCAAAATGCACAGGAACTGAACAAAGCAATCCACAAAAGCTGGACACCACTTGTACAGGCAAGTTACAAAGGTGATCAGAAGATGGTCAAGAGACTCATTCAGTATGGAGCAGATGTGAATGCAGCAGGTCTTGATGGGTGGACTGCAATCATAGCTGCTGCTTCAATTGGACAGACAAACTGTTTGAGAGAACTACTCAAAAATAGAGCTGACTTCAACAAAAAGAATTGCAGGGGCACAACAGCATTGATGTTGGCTGCATCACAGGGTAATGATGCCTGCCTCCAAGAATTGATCAGTGCAGGAGCAGATTTCAATGACTGTGACAAATATGGCATTTCTGCCTTGATGTTTGCAGCATTCTTTGGACACATGAGATGCTTGCAGCTACTTGTCAATACAGGTTCCAAAATAGATCTGGCAGACATTGCCAAGGACACTGCCTTGATCTGTGCTTGTTTGTCAGGGAACTTGGACTGTGCAAATGCCCTGATTATTGCTGGTGCTGACTGCAGTGCACAGGGATTTTTTGGCTTCACAGCCTTGCACTGGGCTGTCCAAACTGGAGACATCAGTATAATTTTTCATTTGATTGGTTCAGAGGCTGATGTGAATGTCCAGGACTGTGAAGGCTGGACCCCCTTGATGTGGGCTGCTAAAACTGGAAACTACAAGTGTGTTGAGGTTTTAACCAATGCAGGAGCCAATGTGAGTCTTCAAAACAGACAAGGTCAATCTGCACTTGAAATTGCCCATCACAATGAGTATACTGCATGTGTTCAGTTGCTACAACAGCTTGAAGCCAAACACCAAGCACATCTTTACTCTGTTTTGATGCTGGATGAGTGCAAACAACAACAGTTGTTGTGCAGGGCATCCTTGTCAGGTGACCTGTCTCTGTTGAGAGCTCTAATTCATGTGAGAGCACATCACCTGCAGCCAGACCAGAATGTCACACAATTTCTATATGATGCTGTAGTTCAAGGACAATTGCTGTGTGTGAGAGAGTTGATCCATGCTGGCTGTGATGTGAACAAACAGAGGTTTGGGCAGACACTCCTGATGGCTGCTGCAGTTGGGAACAAACCAGGAGTCCTGAAGGAACTGCTGCATGCAGGTGCTGAAGTGGATGCAGAAACAAGTGATGGCTCTACTGCTTTGATGAGTGCATCCGAACATGGACACACCAAATGTATGAAAGAATTGATAGCAGCTGGCTGTGATGTAAACAAACCAATGGAAAAGGGGAAAACAGCTGTGGCATTGGCCTCTTCCTCATCCCTTGAGTGTGTCAAACTTCTTGTGAATACTGGAGCAGATGTAAACATTGCTACAGATGATGGAGCAGTACCTTTGATGGATGCTGCTGGTGCAAACAAGGTGGAGATTGTGAGGGAACTCCTGAAGGCAGGGGCTGACATAGATGCAGAAATGGATGATGGTTCCACTGCTTTGATGTTTGCTTGTGTCCTGAAATGTGTTGAATGTGTTATGGAACTGATATCTGCTGGAGCTGATGTTAACAAGAATGATGACAAAGACCAGTCACCACTGATACGGTTTGTTTATAATTTTGATCATGCTGAATGTGTTCAACAATTCATAGATGCCCATGCTGATGTCAATCACAAAGATCAATATGGGGTCACCGCACTGATGGTCTGTGCAGCACACCATCGCATTGAGAGCACGAAGAGGTTGCTTGCTGCTGGATGTGAGCTCAACATCAAAGATCAGGATGGTTACTCAGCCCTGCACACTTCTATAATCCAAAAACACCCTGATATTGTGGAATGTCTTGCAAGAGCAGAAGCTGATGTCAACCAAAAGTATCAAGAAGAGACTCCCTTGATGATGGCTTGTAACTCAGGTCAAGTCAGCTCTGTTGAAGAGTTACTCGGGGCAGGGGCTGAGGTGAATGTGAAGAACAGTTTGGGATATCCAATTGTGATGACTGCTGTTCAAAATCTCCATGTGCAGATTGTTCAGCTGTTGATTGACAATGGAGCTGATGTCAACAGTTCCAATAATTCTGGAGAAACTGCTTTATACCTGGCAGCCCAGCTAGGACATTGGGACATTATTCTAAATCAAGGTTATTATGAAAAAGACGCAGTTCTGCACAGTACAAATCAGAGGTCAATCAACTCAGGGGAGAATGGCTACAACAGCAAACCATGCAGGCTTATGTTTTCTCTTCTCAAGGCTGGAGCATGTGTGAAAGGTGGAGACAATACAAGAGACCCATGCCATGCTCACCTGAGGGAAGAAGCTACAAACCCTTTCATTCTAAAGATTCTTTTTGCTGCTGGTGGTGACATTGCTGAAGCTGAATGTACCCCAGAGCAAGACAAGAACAATGTAACTTTGAAATATTTGTGCAGAAATTTCATCCTGAACACACTGAAGGCAACTCACCCTGAACAGAACTTCTACCAGTCTGTGCATCAGCTTCCCTTGCCACAACCCCTGCGATCATTTCTTCTCTATCACACAGAGAAAAGTGAAATCATTTCTAAAGGTCCCTCAAGCTACCAAACAGAAGTACCACCAGTTCCAGAATGTGCAACTAGAAAACAGGCAAAAGCATTCTTGTCAGCAGCACGCAACGGAAAACTGGAAGATTTGGTGTCTTTGGTTGACTCTGGTGTTGACGTCAATGTAACAAATGAAACAGGAGACACAGCACTTTTGCTTGCAGCCAAAGGGAACCATGGAGACATCATTGAAAAGTTAGTTGAAATGGGAGCAGATTTGAATGTTCAGGACAATGAAGGAAACACTCCACTGATTCATTTGGTACAACAGAAGTCAGACGAAGTAGTGCAGAAACTGGTGTGGGCTGGAGCGAATGTGAACAAAAGAAATCATGATGGGAAGACAGCTGTGTTTGTCTCCACTGAATTGGACTTGTTTGGAATAACAATGACTTTACTGCATGGTGGTGGTGCTGACCCCAATATTTCTCACAAAAATGGACGCACACCTCTGATGGTGGCAGCCAGGGAAGGATTTACTCGTTGTCTTTGGAAATTATTAGGAGCTGGAGCAGATATGAACAAACAGATGAGCAGTGGTGAAACAGCATTGATTTGTGCAGCCAACAAAGGATATTTAGAGTGTGTGAAAGCCCTAATACTTGAAGGAGCTGACCTGGATTTGTGTGGGGAAAATTTTGCATCATTCCGCCAAACACCACAATGTTTGTCCTGTCTTCTGGAGGCAGGGGCCAAAGTGCCATTTGCTTGGATGGAAACAATTTGTGACCAGCTTGTGGCAAGAACTGGCCCACTTGAAATGGAATCAATGCCTGCCTCTCTGGCAGAGAAGTTCAGGGCTCTCACGTCAATCTTTGACGCTGGAGTGATCCCCGACTCCGCCACAACTGCTGAACAGAAGCGGAAGCTGCAAGGTGAGATTTTCTTGGATTTATTAGTTTTTTGCCAGGATGTGAAGAAAATACGGGGATGATGCACAGTCCTGAAATCTATTATATATCGTGCAAATGTCGAAAACAAGACGCAAATGGGGGATATTGTATACAGTTGCTAAGGTACTGGCCAATCACCTCACAAGAGTCAATGCGATGTTCAGCTAAACGTCAAAGAATAATCTCTCCAGAGTCATACCTGAAGCAATTGCAGTGATGTGCATTCTTGTTGTCAATCATTATTCAGCTACACGTTGAATGGTCACTACTGCTTGGTTTGTTGTTGACTTCAATGTCCCAAGATTTCAAATGCAGTCAAAGTCATTCAAATCTCACCCATTGCAAAGTCATAAATCACAAATTATTTGAGCACAAGGGGCTAGTGATTGAATCACACTGTTTGTTCCTGGTTTTGTTGTGTGCACTACATATTGTGTTTCAGATTTGTTGGCCAGGCTTGGCAGGAGATCTCCTCTCAGATTATCAACTCTGGCTGAAGCTCGAACAGGTGAAACACATTAGTCCTCTTTGTTTTTCAAACAATGTGCTGTGGCAATTGTTGGTACAGTATCCAACACTCAAATTCTTTGTGATTCCTCTTTGAATTACAACTTCAAATATATATCTCCCACCAGGTTTGAAAGATAACTTGTCATTTCACACATCCTGCCCCATGACAACAATGAGGAATGGCAGAAGATACATTGCAACTGTTGCCAGGGGCAAAGACATCTGTCTTCAGGGAGACAAGTCTGATGTTCAGCTGCAGATCACAGCAAAATGTCCAGACAAGGCCTATTTCATGGAAGTGAGGACTGATGTGTCCAGCTTTAGCTCAATACAATGCAATGCTGAACTTGTCATCTCAAATGGGGAATGCTTCATTGCTCCTATGATCAAGGTTTTGGCTCCTGCCAAGACTGACACATCAGCCTACATCCTCTGGATACCACATTGTCTCAGTAAAGATGATGACATGAGCAATGTGAAGGTCAGGATGTTGAAGGAGAACAGGCTTCCAGCTCAGGCTATTGTTGAAGTACCTGAAAGCAAACATGGGGGCAGGGATCTTTATTATAAAATTGGACCCAGATACATTGAACTTCACACTCCTGACTTCTCTGAGGTCTTCTGCACAATTTGTCAGACTCCTCCACATTGTCTGACAAGGGCTACAAGTTTCATCTTTGGCAAATTTGAAACCTTTGATGAAGCTGGAGCAACTGTGAATGAAGTAGAGATCAGACCATATTTTTGCAGCATTCCATACAAAGAAATTGTTGACTTCAGACAGGTGAGTACAACTATGTGCTTTCAAGCTCAACACTCAAATGTGCAACCAATAATTGACACAGTGCAGTCATAGCCCAGTGGAACCCACAAAGACACTTCAAAGTTCATCACTGCACCTGAAAGTTCTTACTGTTTCATTCTTGTCATTGCATGCCTCACTGCAGGACTTGGGGCAACAAACAAAGGCTTTAAGTCTGGGTTTCATAACAGAAGGCACCTTACCAATCACAACCCAGAAAATTGTGCCAGACTCAGGAAGTATGACTCTGTCTCTCCAAGCTGACAGCTCACAATGGCAACCTTCATTGCAAGAGGAAACTTGGAAAAGTGGGATGTGTAAAATGGTAACTAGGTTTCAAAAGCAATGCTTTGAACATTTTCTGGTTCCTTCTTCATGATATCTGGAAAAGAGACAATGCAGTGCTATTCTTGTGAAAAAAAATCTTGTGATTCTTTGGTGATTTTTTTTCAGAAAATGCCACTCCACCAAGTATTGAACATCCGTGAGAACCACATTTGTCGGTCACCTCCCCAAGAGGCAAACATCTACAGTCTCGAAGCAAAGGGTGAAAACATGACCAGGTTCAGGGGCAGATTCACGGCTGAACTTTCAGTTCAACTGGAACCAGAGAACGAGGAGGGTGGGTCACATCAACAGAAAGAGAACCAGGACCCCTCCCTGCAGCCCCAGGAGGGAGCAGCACCACAACAAGAGACGAGAAAGACGGAACACTCCTCCACACCCGAGATTCCCCTCAGGTTCTCCAGGGAGTCGCTCGAGCGGGTGAGTTCTGAACAACAGCAGATGCTCCACCAGATATTCACTTTCATGAGCCAGAAGGAAACGCATAGCTGTATCGCTGTTGGCCACAAACAATAGAACCTCATTTGATAGCTGAAAAGAAATCCCCTGCAGTCAGTTGCAGTCTGACTTTTCGGCACCATCACAAAGACTTTTGAGACTCCTGCTGTGTAACCAATGTTTTGTTGTCAGTTTGAAATCTTCAAATTAAATACTTAAATAAATCACATTTTGATGGTCACGTGCTGTTCTTTGTTGTGGTAGGAACTCCCTCTGGTGGCTACAAAGCGCAGGGCGGATCAGGAAGAGACTTCTCCGTTCCATCCACATGTGAGTCAACTTTCCCAGCAAAAACACATTTTGCACAAATACAATTGTGATTTTTGTCTCACTGGATTGATACTGCATTTTGAGATTTCCACAGAAGTGAACAGCCATACACATACTTGATGAATCTGTTGTGTGGCTCACGGTGTTTCTTTCATTGTCTTTGTCTTTTGTAATGACCCTTCTGTGGGATTATGGACTGACTGCAAACAGCAGACCTGGAGACTTTTCAGATTGCCTGCGTGGGTCCTCTTCTTGACACAGCAGAAATGTGAAGAGGGTTTATTTGCAGGAGGCAAAGCGACCCAAACTCAGCAGTGCAGAAATCGAGCAGAGAGTTGCGGCTGCAACCGTGGACCAGGTGATGATGGGGGCTGTTTCTTGAAAATTATCTTCATCCTAAATTTCAAAAAGGTGTTTTCAGAAAGGGTCATTTTTCTCCTTCCGGCGAGAAAAATGTCCAAAGTGAGAGGATGATTTATTTTTCAACTTCTTTCACAAGAGAAAAATGAAATCCTGACTCACTGATTTTGGGACCAAACGTTTGAATTGGTCTGGGAGGTGCCATCACCTTATCTGCATGAAAGTCTCCATTTTGGGATTATTTTTTGACAGATCCCAATACTTATGAGCATGTCTCTGTGATGTCCTGATTCACGAAATTTTTTAGAAAAGTTTCAGTTGCATCGCTTGATGTGTTGTGCTTTGAAGTTCAAGGACAGGAGACTTTGAGCTTCTGCCAATTGCACTGAGCAACACTCAAAGTTTTCTGTCCTGACCTCCCATTTCTCTGCAGCTCCCCCAGCTAACTGATGCAGACCTGGCCCGCCTGGCCACCCACTTCCCTCCCGACACCCTGGGGCTCCTCGCGAAGACGCACTTCCACATCAGCCCTGCAGAGGTCTCCACCAAGCGCCAGGAGAACCAATACGACCTGTTCACCTTCAAGATGGAGCTGCTGCAAATCTTCCGGAACAAGACCGAGGCTGTGCGCGATAATGCCAGGATGGTATGGACAAACAGAAATGGAATTTCCTGTCACAAACGGCCAAGCGCTGCACCCTTCGAGACTTGGTGGGCCTTTCGCACTGTGGCTCAGGCAGTTTGCAACATTCTACACTCAACAGTGAACTTTTCCATGATGATGCATTTCTGACGCAAAGAGAATCAATTTTCGTCTGAGAGAATTGCACCAGCTCAACCCAAACAGCTATGTGTTTCGTTTGTTTCTTGTGTGTGTGACACATCTCAGTCTGAAATGCACTTATGCACGGAAGATGCATCTGGACTTGCTTGCTTCAGATGGGCTGGGGACACGTCTTTGGCTTGCTCTGTGCATTGTCTCTTGAGAAAATGTCTCATCCAGCATGGTTGCCGTCTCATTGCAGGAGTTGTACCGGATCCTTCTGATGGCCGAGTCCGAAGGGCAGCTCGGGGGCATGGCGGAGCAAGACCTGCGGGGCCTGGAGAAAATTCTACTGCAGACTGCAGCTGAATTCATATAGAGCTGCGGCAAACTCTTTGCGTTCTGCGTTTTGCGGCAAAATGTTGGGTGGTGTCAAAATTTAACTTGACGCCCAATGTGCTGTAGGTAGCTTGCCGCAGATAATGGCTGGGAATGGAATCTTGATGCAAGAAATGTGCGGAAACAGGTGCCAATGATGCCACAAAACGCATGACGCGTGCCGCAGCTCCATATGAATTCAGCTGCAAGGGACAAATAAGATTTCGTCCGTAGCATAGTGCTAACGGGTCTCAATCTTCTATGATTCATGAACCTCCCAATACAGGAGTTGTACCGGAACCTGCCGACGGCCGAGTCCCAGGGGTGTAATGGATTCAACTTGCGTTTCTTGAGTATGTTGCTCCAACGGTGAATTTCTATTTTTTTCCAAGTGTTCGCCGATTCGATTTGCAGTTTTCCGGGTTCATGGGGTCATCGCTATGTGTTGCTTTCACTGCACTCAAGTTGGTGTATTCTGATTGGTTGATGGGGTTACATGGTTCCGTGGTTGTATTCAAGTGACTGTCCAACATGAGTTTGGAGAGTCTTGTCTTAAGTGTCTTCATGTTGAGACCTGTTGTTCTGTTGGTGTGAATAAACCAGAAAGGATCATCATGAAATAAACGAGTCATCATTGCTTCACGGTCGTAATAGGTTGTGATTCGCCGGTGTGAGTTGTTACAAGGGCAGCTCGGGGACATGGCAGAACAAGACCGGTGTAGGAGTTCACTGTCACTCTTTTGTGACAGTGGTGACAGTCAATTTTGTTTGTGATATTTTTTTCAGTTTTCATCACCTTTGTAGGATTTTTCTTCACAAACCCATAAAACAAGATAAAT
>JAAUXT010059634.1_pt1 | contig 13597 bp, 9 predicted proteins | sample 7278171 | NCBI WGS metagenome assembly JAAUXT01 (sample SAMN14350112, study PRJNA611818) | marine sediment metagenome | isolation source: surface marine sediment (1.8m) | place: French Polynesia: Moorea | collected 2018-08 | reverse complement strand
GCACACACACACAGACATGCACACACAAACACACACAGACATGCACACACACACAGACAAACGCAACACACACAGACATGCACACACACACACACACACAGACATGCACACACACACACAGACATGCACACACACACACACACACTGACAAACGCAACACACACAGACATGCACACACACACACACACTGACAAACGCAACACACACACATGCACACACATACACACGGCCAGATAGATACACACACATACACACTCACACACATACACACACACAGACATGCACACAGACACACACACACATACAGACATGCACACACACATACACACACATGAGCGCACACACAAGTACACAAACACACGCACGGACAGATAGACACACACGCACACAAATGGATCACGTACACGCGAAGAAAATCTGGATGAAGGGAACGTCAGCGTCAAACGTAGCGACACGAAAAAATAAGTCGCAAAGAAATTTGGAATGTTGCACAACAGTTGTGATCACCCCACCCTTCAAGAATCTTCCTTGGCACAAAAATCGTTTGATGTTGTCCTCCATTTGAGACGCGTGACGCAACGCTTGACGTTGACGCGTGCCGGCGTGGTCACGTGATGGCATGGACGTGCGCCGGCGTGAACGCACGCACACACACGCGAACACACACACGAGAACGAAATTTAGGACATCATCTTTCAGGCACCATAATTTGCATTTGAAATGTTTGTGACGCTTGGCGCAGACGTGGTGCGAGGGTCAGTGTGAACAATTGATCCCCTGATACACCACGCACACACAGACACACAGATGCATGCACGCACGCACACACACACACACACACACACACAGAGCACAATCTGCCCTTCCTCCAATTCAAATCCATTCAAAATGGTTGACCCTTCAGTGAACAGCCCCCTCCCGCCTCACACAAATTTGTTGAACCTTGAGCGAAACACTTTCATACCATTTCACAAAAATAAACCCTTCACCACACAATTCACAAGTCGTTCGGAGCGCCAGCGACGACGCAACTCAACCGGTCACGTGACGCAACAGCGTGAACTCAGTTTCTCACACGACCTTGTTGCACCTGGACCTGTGCGCCTTCATGTTCGACCTCTGTCATTCGTGGTTGGTCACTCACATGCACACACACACACTCCCTTTCAATTCAAACCTATACAAAATTTGTGGTTGCTCACATACGCACACACACACGTACTCACACACACACACACACACACACAACCTGCCCCTCCCATTCAATACAAATCCATGCAAATTTGTTCAACCTTGAGCGAAACACCTTCATACCTGACCATTTCACAAATATAAACCCTTCACCACACAATTCACAAGTTTTTCGGAGCTCGAGCGCCGACGCAATTCAACACGTGACTCGTGACGCAACAACTTGACCTCTCCTGACCCACATCCTACGCGACCTTGTTGCACCTTGATCTGTGTGCCTTCATGTTGGACCTCTGTATGAATCCTTTACCACAGAACTCACACTTAAAGGGTCGTTCGCCGGTGTGCGTCTTTATGTGATCGTTCATCGCGACCTTCTGAGCGAACCCTCTCCCGCAGTGAGGACAGATGAAGGACTTCTTCCCCTCGTGTACGTCATTGTGGTGTCGCTTCAGGGCCTGGGACTGGTAGAACGCTTTGCCGCACACTTTACACGGGTAGGGCCTCTCTCCGGTGTGGGTCAAGCGGTGAATCCGGAGTCCGTAGGAAACACTGAAGATTTTGTCACACAAGTCACACTCGTGTTGTCGATCTGTGTTGCGTCCCTCGGTGCTGGGTGAGCGATAATGCCTCTTCTCGTGGCGGTTGAGATCCTTGCGCGTGCAGAACTTCTTCCCACAGATGGCGCACGGGAGCGGAGTGGTGTCCTCGGCGGCCGCCAGGAGGCTGTGCGCAGTGAGACCCGCGGAGGACGGGAACACCCAGTGACACGTGGCGCACTCGTACGGCATGTCGCCCTGACCCTGGTGGTTCTGAAAAAGAGGCACAAAGTTTGGTGACGTTCAGAAGAGTAGGAGAGGAATCTCATGTCCGTGTTGTACGAGGATCTATCAACTCAAGAGTGACAATTATCAGGATCAGCACGAGCACGTTCCTTGTTTGAGACAAAAGCGAAGTGCATTGATGTGAGTTTTCAAGACATGATGATTGTCACTTTGACTTGATAGATCTTTGTACAAACGAACGAACGAATGCAGGACTTCATTTGCTGACATGGGCACGGCACTTCAATGTCCAGTGCTCAGAACACATATTTACGTATTCAAATGCGTGCGCAGGCAGGCTCACGCACACTGCGCACACACAACACACTCCTCACTCACACACACACACACACACACAGTGTGACACGCGCGTACACAGGCACACACACACGCACACTTTCACACACACACGCACCCACACCACACGTACACTACTCCATTCTTACACACAGTGAAACACACAGTGCGACACTGACTTACTTCGGTGTGAATCTGCACGTACACACACACACGCACACACACGCACTCACCGAGAGATGTCTCGCCAGTGACGATGACGTCGCAAACGCCGCGTCACACACTTCACACTGGTGCGGCTTCTCCCCGGTGTGAATCCTCCTGTGCTCCTCCAGGTGCTTCGGTCTCACGAAGCTCTTTTCACACATGTCGCACTGATGCGGTCGTACCTCCATGTGTATGAGACGATGCGTCTTCAGTCCAGTCTCGTTCTTGAATCCTTTACCGCACGTTTCGCACTGGAACGGTCTGGCGTCGGAGTGGGTCAGCACGTGACGATTCAGGTCCGCCTTCAGAGGGAAGCACTTATCGCATTCGGTGCACTCGAACAGCTTCACCTGAATATCGCCCGGGCCCGAGCCGCCATCTTTGTTGTGGATGAGCACGTGTTGGTCGTACTCGTCACGTGTGTTGAAGCCGATCGCGCACGCGCTGCAGACGAACGGTTTGGCCGGGAGATGGCAGCGCAGTTTGTGGTTCCGCAGCGCCGCCTCGAGGGCGAACACCGAACCACACTCGTCACACTGGAAGCTCCCGACGCCATGATGTTGCGCCTTGTGCCTATTGACGTGGGTCGAGCTGTAGAACATCTTCCCACACACGTCGCAGTGGTGACTCGCCCAGTTGTGAACCTTGAACTTATGGACCTTGAGCGATGACCTCAGTCTGAACGTGTCGTCGCACAGGTCACACTTGTACGGTGTCGCCCCCGTGTGGACCCGCATGTGTTCCCTCAGACCGTCCGTCCTCAGGAACTTCCGTCCACACAGGTCACACACGAAGTGACCGGAGGCGCCATCTGCTGATTTGACGAAGTACTTGGACCAGTCGCGCGGGGGCGCTGCCTGCGTCGCGATTTTAATGGCGGGTTCCGGTGTCTCCATCTTGTGTTTATCTCTCTTGTGTTTCCTCAGTATCGCCTCGTGCGGGAATTTCTTATCACACTCGTCGCACTGGAACGGTTTGTCTGTGTTGTGGCGCACACGGTGCATCTTGAGTGACCAGCCCTTGGCGAATCGCTTCCCACACACGTCGCACGGGTAGATCTTCATCTCCTCCTTCTTCCTCTCCTTCTCAGAGTCGTTCTCCTTCTTGACCCTGTTCCCCACAGGGTTCCACCCGGAGGTGTGGTCGGTCAGCACCTCCCCCACCACCTCCCCCACAGAGTCCGCCAGCATCTCCGTCTTTATGTCCATCTGGGTCAACATCGCGTAGTTCTTGGCGAAATCGTCATCGCGTATCGAGGTGAAGAAGTTTGCCGGGTCGTCGCCATTTTGTTCCGGTGTTTCCGGGTCAACTTCCGGTTCTGTGTTGGTCACATGGACGACAGGGGTCGCGTCGAAAAATCCGTCGTTATCGTCGCCGTCGTCGTCGCCGTTTTCCTGCTCAAGGTCCGTCGCTTCCGTCTCGTTCTCGTTCTCTCCACCAGGTGGCGCCAACTCCGGCGTCGCTCCGTCCTTCGCCATGGCGACGGCGTGTTCCCACAGGTGCTGCACCAGGTCTGTCTTGTGGACGAATCCGCGTCTGCACCAGGCGCAGCGGTGCTGGTTCCGGGGCCGGCCTCGCTTCCGGCTCGGCTCGCGCGCCGATTGGTTCGTCACGGGCCAATCAGCGTCGTCCTCATCTGAATTATCGCTCAGGGCGTAACTGACGCGTTTCCGCTTTCTCAGGCGGGGTGTGTCGCTGGGATGGATGTTGCCAGGCGACGTGTCACTGTGGGCGTGGTCGCTATGGGCGACGTCGCTATGGGCGCCGTCGTCATGGATGACGTCATCACCACCAGGGGGCGGGTTGTTCTCCACTTCCTCCGGCGTCATGAGCTCCATCTTGATGACGCCGAGCAGATCCTCGAACTGCTCCTCCGTCTCTGCACTTCCGGTGACTCCACTTCCGGTTTCTCCACTTCCGGTCTCTCCCGTCTCGACCTTGACCCCGTGGTCCACCTCGCCCTCCTGACTGAATCTGAATCCTCGTTCGCACACAGCGCACCGCTGCGACTCACCGCTGTGGTCAGAGTTGAGATGGTTACACGTGTGGCCGTCTGTGGTGTTCTCCCCACCACGGTCGTCCACCGTGCCGTCCAGCTGCCACATCGCCTCACACACGTGGTCATCAGCTGAATTATCGCCCACAACGTGGTCTTCATCTATGAAATCTGCATTGTCGCACAAGTCCCGAGGCACACGTTTCCCAGTTCTTTTCGAGATGGTCTGGCGTGGAGTTTCGTCGAAAGTTCCGTCCAGTTGCCAAATGGCCTCACCCACGTGGTGTTGTTCCGATTTATCGCCCACAACGTGGTCACACCCTCTTTTTCCCCCAAGAACAGGGTTGTCGTCTGAATTATTGCCCTCAACATCTGAATTGTTGTCCACATGAGTCGCACGCTGCCTCTTTCTTCCCGTCCTGTCCCTGCGTGGTGTCTCGTCAAAAGTCCCATCCAGTTGCCACCTGGTGTCTCCCACGTGCTCATCCTCTGTATTATCGCCCACAACGTCACGTCCCACGTCACCAGGTGGCGGGTCTGCCTCCGGGGAGGGCGGCGGCTCGATCTTGATCAGCCCAGTCACGTGTTCCGTCACGGCGCCGCCATCTTGAATCGTCGCGGGATGTTCAGCGAGGACGGCGTTATTCTGGGGAGGCGCTGCGGGGACGGCGCTGCACACAGGTGATGCTGCAGGGACGGCGGTCGCTGTCGGTAGAGCTGCGGGGACGGCGCTATGAGCGGGAGGTCCGGTGAGCACGGCCCTCAGCACGGGATGCGCTGTAAGGACGGCGCTGTTCAGAGGCGGCGCTGCGAGGATGGCGTTGTGAACAGGTGCAGCTGCGAGGATGGCGCCCTGCATAGACGGCGCTGTAACAACTGATGGCGCTGTAAGGGCGGCGCTTTGCAGAGGTGGTGCTGCGAGGATGGCGCTACTGGTGGGATACACTGCAGGGACAGCGCTGTGAACTGGCAGAGCTGTCAGGACGGCGTTGTGCACAGGTGGCGACGCAAGGACAGCGCTGATAGTGGGATGTCCTGCAAGGACGGCGGTATTGGCGGGAAGTACGGGTGGGATGGCGTGGTGCAGAGGTGGCGTTGTAAGGACGGCGCTGGTGGTGGGACGCACTGCTGGGACGGCGCTGTGGAACTCTTCGTCTGTTTCCTCCTTGATCTTGACCTGCATCGGACACGGCGTCCCGTGGTTCACAGCCATGCTGGATGTGATCACTGCATTATCGCCCACACGCACGTGTTGCTCCGGTGAGCTCGTCCCGTGATTGGCTCCTGCGCGCGGGTCCCCGAGGATCCAGATGGCGGGAGATTGGGTCATGTGACCGCGCACATGCGTCCCGACCTCGTTCTGGCCCTGGATCTCCACGTGACACACGGGGCACCGCAGCACCATCTGGTGGACGCCGTTACGGACCTCCCGCTGCGGCGTCATCACGAAAACCACGCCCTGAGGTTCGAGCGCTGCAGCACGCTTCGTATTATCGCTCACATCATCCGCAGCACGCTTCTTGTTGTCGACCACTCCCTGCGCCGTCGCTGCAGCAAGTTTCAGAATATTGCTCACGTTCGATTTTCTACCGGCACGCTTCCTATTATCGCTCACGTCCTCCCCTTCCGACGGCGTCCCTCGACTCTTCATCCTCTTCCGCTGCAGGAGACACTTGACGGAGTTTCTGTGCAACTCGAACATAATCTGTTCTGTGAAATCCTTGTTGCACTCGTCGCAGTGAAATGGCGGCGTCGCAATGCTGCCACCGGGTGTTTCGCTCCTCACCGTGTCGTGCGTTACGCGCTGCGTAACGTTCACGTCGCACTCGTCATCGTGACCCTGTGACGCAGTGTCGCCCCCTGGTGCAGTGGCGTCGCTTGTCGTCGCTTCGCACGTCACGTGTTGATGGAAGTCCATATCGCAGTCGAGCGGTTCCGCGGTGTCGTCCTCGAGCGGATCAATGTCGTCATCGTCGTCTTCGCTCGTCACTTCCGCTTCCACTTCCGCCAGCAGGTCATCGTCGTCGCCGTCATCGCTCATCACTTCCGGTTCCGCCAGCAGCGACACGGGGCGCGGCGACTCGCGAGACTCTCGCGTGATCTGCGCCTCGAACTTCCGCTCCAGATGATCGCAGAACTGACACTTTCCGGTGAAGAACTTGTCGCAGTCGTCGCAGTAGAAATCGGACGGGTGCGTCGCATTCCTGTGCCGAATCAGGTCCTGGTGGCGGCTGAACATTCGTCCGCACTCCTCACACTCAAACGGCACGATTTCAATGGGTTTAGCCAGTAGGGGGCGCCTCGGCTTGCTCTGCGCGTCCGTGTCCACGCCCTCCTCATTATCGCCCACCCGCAAGTGGTTCTCGGCCGTTTCCCCACGCAGTTTGTGGTGCGCCTTGTGGCGCCAGAGGGCGCTGCGGCTCACGTACTTCCCGCCGCACACGTCGCACTCGTGGCGTTTCTCGGGAACTTCCCGTCGACGCCACTGACAGCGGAGCGAGTCCCTGTGGTCGTTGTAGATGTCCTTCCGAGTGAAGCCCATGTCGCATTCATCACAGTGGAACGGCTTCTTCCCTTTGCGCTGGTTCACGCTCGCGTCATTATCGCCCACACCCACATGCTCCGCTGGTTTGTCCTGATTGTCGCCCACACCTAGGTGGTCAGCCGTTTTCTCCGGAGTGTCGCTCAAATCTGCAGATTCCTCTTGATTTTCGCCCACACGCACGTCACCAAGCGATGTCCCTTGATTATCGCTCACAGGCACGTGGTCCAACGCCTTCTCCCGATTATCGCTCGCCTGGTGATGTTTCTTCTTGTGTTGCGCCAGATGTGTGCGGTGACTGTATCTCTTGTCGCACTCGTCGCACGGAAACCGCTTCACGACCGGAAGTGCGTCTCCGCGGCGGCTGCGCTGTCGCTGACACTTGAGCGAGTTCCGGTGCTCGGTGTAGGAATCCTTGCGGCAGAATCCGGCATCGCAGTCGTCACAGTGGAACGGCATGACGGCGCGGTGGGTCGCCATGTGGCGACGGAAGCTCCTTCTGATCTCAAACGTCTTGAAGCAAATTTGACATTTGTAGTTGATTGCAGTGCTTTGAGGGTTACTGGTTGAAGCTGTGGCTACACGTGTCTCAGAGGAACTGGCGTCTGAATCATCCTCATTATCGCTCACGTGGTGCACCATGTCTTCTTCCGTCCCTGAGTCTGTCCCTTCTGCAGAGTCTTGTTCCACACGCCTCACAGGGGCGCCAAAATTCCTCACGTTCTTCCTCTTCACGCTCACGCGGAACGTGGTCATCCTCACTCCATTATCGCCCACGCGCACGTCGGGATGGTGCCTCAGCTTGTGCTGCATCAGACTCACCTCCTTCACGTACATCGCACCACACACGTCGCACCCGAGCCGCGGGAGACTCAACTTCCGGTTCCGCTCCCGCCGTCGTCTCCCGCACTTCCGGGTCGCGCGGTGCCGGTCGAGGCGGAACTGCTGATCGAACGCCACGTCGCACGCTTCACAGCGAAACGGTCTGCAGCCGAACACCTTGTGTTGGATCAGCCGGACTCCGCTGGTGAATGCTTTACTACAGGCGTCACACTCGTGCGTCTCAGTCTCATCGTCCTCAGCTTCTATCGCACTCGCCTCGGGCTCCACCACCATCGGAACCACGTCCACCGCGGTTGGCGTCGTCGTCGTGTGTGAAGCGTGCGCCACGTGCGTCTCAGAAACGTTCTGCAACCCTGGATTGGCGTTGGTGGAGATTTGGGTCATAGCGTTCGAAGCCGCTCCCACCAGCATACCGGAGACGTGGGGCGTGTTCACGCTCGTTGACGTTTCTGTCGTCGCCTGTGAATCCGTTGCCACACTTGTCCCAGGAACATTCTGCACACCCTGGTTCAGGATCGCTGAAATCTGGGTCATAGCGTTGGAAACTGTTCCCGCTTGCGTTGAAGAAATGTCCTTGACCTGGTTCGCGTTCCCTGAGCTTTGTGTCGTTGTACTCGAACCTGCTGCCATCAGCGATTTATAAATCTCAGACAGGCCTTGGTTCAAGTTCACGCTTGCTGACGTTAGTGTCGTCGCAAAAGCATTTGCCACACGCGTCTCAGAAACGTTTTGCGTCACGTTAGTCACGTTCACTGACGTTTGCGTCGGCGCAGGGAGACTCGATCTGGCTCGAGTTGCCGACACGTACGGCGGGATCTGATTCACGTTCGCTGAAATCTGGGTCAAAGCGTTCGAGCCGATTCCGACGAGCGTTCCGGAAACGCCTGGCGTGACCTGATTCACGTTCACGTTCGCCAACGTTTGCGTCGCCGCAGTGGAATCTACACGCGCGCCCTGGTGCACCATCCCTGGATTATCGCCCACGTGTGACACCGTCCTGCCATTATCGTCCACCAGCACGTAGCGCAGCACCGGCGGCATCGGAGCGATGGGCACGTTTCCGCCGGACACGTCGGGCGCCACGTCGACGTGTTTGTCGCGCACCAGTTTGTAGTGGAAGACGGGAGGCTTCGGGAGGAGCCGCGATCTGCGTCGCGTGACGTCACCACCACCAGGGGGCGGGGCAGGAGGAAGCGGCGCATCTCGGACCCGCGGCCTCCCACGCTTCCGCTTAGGCGCCGTGACGCCCTGTTCCACGTTCACCTGCTTGCTCCCATTATCGCTCCATGACATGTGCTTGTTCCCAATATCGCTCACTGGCACGTGGGGCGTCCCGTCAACTGACGGCTGCTGGGCCTGGGCCAACAGCTGGGCCTGTTTGTGCACGGCCGCGCACGCGGGCGAGCTCCGATGCCCGTTGAACTTGAACTTGTCCACGAAGGCGACGCCGCACGCGTCGCAGTGGTACGACGTCTCGGCGCCATGTCGATCCCTTTGATGGCTCACCAGCGAGAACCGGAAGAGGAACCTGTCCCCGCAGTCTCCGCACGAGAAGAACTGCGGCGTGTTCGGCACGACGCTGGCGTCGTCCTCAAGCGGCGTGTTCTCCGCCATGACGGCGTCTTCCACTTCCGGTTTCACGCTGACCTCATTATCGCCCATCTCGGGGGCGTGCACTTCGCGCTTGTGGTAGATAAGGGTGTCTTGGTGCATGAAGCTTCTCCCACACTCGTCACACTTGAACGGTTTCGCTGAGTTGTCCACCAGGCCCAGAAGGCCAAGATTCTGCTCCTGCCACATCGTCACGGGGTCTTCCTGTTTCACGTTCACTGTGTTATCGCTCACCACTTGATTATCGCCCACGTGTGTCAGCGGCGCTGCTTCCACCTTCAGTTGATTGGCAGCGATCAGCATCACCGCCTGCACCCCGGACGTGTTGGCCGAGAATGTCTGCATCACTTGATTATCGCTCATTCCCACGTGTCCTATTTTCGCCCAGTTCATGTGCGGCAGTGTCTGAGGTTCGTTGGTTGTCAGCAGACAATCCTGTGACGTCACGTTGGGCAGCGTCATGGTCTGTGACGTGACGCGTGCAGCCTCGGTCTCGTGCTGCATCTACCATCTGAAATAGACAAAGCAGTGTGTTGAACAAGAAGACTGACGGAATGAAGACGCGCGATCTGCTTCGTCTTTGCAACCGGACTCCAACGACAACACAAGACAACGCCACTGTGCAGCTTTGGAAGTTTTCCGTTTCCAGCGGGGTTGGGGTGGTGGTCTGAGCTTTTAAAAATTGGCCGATTTTGAGGTGTTCCGAGATTGCCTTGTTTTCTTCTTGCTTTGTCGCCTGGCAGAATTTCTTGTTTGGGGAGGTGACCAAAATACATTTCCAGGAAGCGGGGCTTCAGCTGCATCTCCTTCTGGATTTGAGACTTTGGTTTCGTTTGAGCACCTCCATTTTCAACACGAAGGCCACGCCTGGAAAGCCCGCGTTTCCGCCAAAACAGGAAACAACGTTCAGTTGCAATGTTGACTTTCCGGGTCAAGGAGGGGGGGGGGGACTCAGCATTGCAGTTTCCAACTCAGCATTGACTGCTGATCATTTTCCAGCATTTCCCTCCCCCTTGTCAGCACACATACACACACAGCCGTAACCTGACACACACACACACACACACACACACACACACACACACACACACACACACACATGAAGCCACAAACACACCGAAAACACCGCGTTGATTGGAAAGACTCTTAACTCCACAAGTTCGTGTGCCTGCATTTCACGTGTTGTAGTGATATCACAAACGATCAGTTGGGTATCTCAGGTGAGACTGGCCACGGTGGCGCGAATCTCTGTGTTTATTGAATGAACAGTGCTGCCACCTGTACCGAGGTGGTTCAAATTTACAGCTGGTGTGTCACACCACAGTAGGCAATATCTCAGGAAGTATATACATTTGATGAAGGATATACATGGACAAAACATAGTGTATTGATAAGGTGTTGCACTAGTACAATTTGTTTTTATATTTTCAAAAATTTGTGCATAGTTTTTAAGTAGGGCTAAAGTTTGGGTACAAATTGGGGATTTTACAAAAGTGTTAATTGGCAAAGATTTTGGCAAGCTCAATGTGAAATTCAGTGACAAGTTTAAAAAAACCCCAGATAATTTGGATAGATTTGGACGCAATCTGATTGATAAAAATAATAGAAATAATCATACTAATTTGCATTTCAGTCACTGCATTTTGGTTGCTGCATTTCAGTCGCTTGAGGTTGACTGTTTCGGTAGCCTCTCAAAACACCGCGAGCTCCATGGGCCAATTTTTTCTTGACGTTTTTAGACCGTGTCTGATTGTCACCAACTGCCCAACAGAACATTTTTGGCAAAATCTAACAGCCCAAAATACCTTCCATTCTTCATCAGCAGGGCCTCATTTTCGGGTATGTCTTCAGCAAATAGTTCCGAGACTCTTCTTTTCTGAAAATGGTCGTTTATTGGTGTCAAAATCATCAAACGAACAACAGCGTTCCCACATTTTCTAAACAAAATTCCACGATGTGTCCAAAGATTGGTTCCCACAGAGTTCACTGCTGCTGTCAAGATCCTCTTCGATTCATCAAGGCGGTTGAATCGAAAAGAAAAAGCTCAAAAGGAATGAGATACGAATCAAATTCGACAAAATTTGTTGTCCTGTAGTCTACCTTCAGCAAGGCAAGCCACTCCTGGCTGTCCGAGTCTCTCTTGAAGGCCATGCTGAATTTCGAGTATGAATGAAGCTACACTGGCCTGACCGTCTGCTAGTAGCTAGGAAACCGGAAGAAGCTTGGGTATCTCTGGTTGCCAACGGTTCAACCACCGCTGGTGCATATAGATTTGAATTATGAATGTGGGAGAAAAAAAAAACAAACGAAACCAGGCCAAATAAAAATTGGGATTTCTCATTTGGTCAAACAGAATCTGCTGTCATTTCTCTGTTTTCAAGCGTCCTGATTGCTGATGAATAGATTTTGAACGATGCTCCACGTATATTTTCAGCAACCACACTGAATTTCCAATGGTCTTCCCCATTGTTTCCACTTACAAATGGCAGACGTTGGATCTATTTTGTTGTTTGTTGTGTGAGTAAACTTTCAAGAATTTTCAGATCAACACGTTTCTGATAAATATTCAAAATTGTTTGAAATGTTCACGAGCAGGCCGTCAATCTGAAACTGCTGGATGGCTGTAGACAAGCAAATCATCCAGCCCTGACACCTGACTCGAAAGCTTCAGACGGGGAGGGAAACAGCGACGGATGCGTGCGCATAGCATAAATTAATCCAAGTGAAAATGAAGATGTGGCAGCCGGAATCGAGTGGCTTGGAGCAAATTCTACAGCTACTCAGAGAGAGTCAGTCTCCTGATACAGCTACTCAGAGGGTTGTTCAACAAGTATCCTTTCATTGGAACAAAATTTTCGCAGATCGAGGCTGGGAATGGTTCACTGGGCGTCGAAAAAGGTGAGAAACTGCCATGTCGTTTTGGACGGCAGATCTGGAGACAACGCACGTGTTGTTTGGTTTGGGAGAAATTGCTGGTTGCGTTGGGATGAATCTGTTTGACTTGGTCAGTGATGTGAAAACTTCCGTCGTGTTTTGACTGTTTTCATCAGAAATTTGAGCGAAGAGGTCTGGAGCTTTGTGGACACAGGAAGTCGGAAGGAAAACAAACGGATCTGGACCTTGTGTCAAGAATCCTGCTTTTCTGAAATGAAATGTGTAGATCTAGAATCTATCTGTTTTCCAGAATGTGTGTGCGTGTCATTTGAATAGCATTGGATGTTTAAAGCAGCTTTACTTGGTTTGAAAAAATGCCAAATATATTTTGTGTGGAATTGCAATGTTGCATTTATTTTGAATTGAAGATTTCTGATGTCAATGAAGTACTTTGTGGTGATATCACAAACGATCAGTTGGGTATCTCAGAAGAGACTGTCTTCTTGAGGTGGGAATCTCCCTATTTATTGGTACATCTCACACCATCTAGTGGTGGTTCTGACATATAGGGTCAGGTGTGTCACACAACACTCTTCCCCCAGCAGGGGGCACTGGCTTCATCGGCCATTTTTTGATAATTTCACAAGAATCATCTACATACAGAGATTTACCATTTGAGGCTGGGAAGGGCCGTGGGAACAAGAGTGACCTTTTCAAAATGGATCTTGTGGAATTGGAGGCTTTCTCTTGTCTCAAACAAGCAATTACAAGAATCATTTTTGAGGCTGGTCGTCGGCAATCCTCGATTCTGTGATCGAGCACTTCAATCAGTGGGCTCCAATGCCCAATCAATGCTTCAGAATTCTTGTGATAAGGCTCGCAATGAATGTTCGATATTCTCAGTTTGGTGAGTACTTGGTGGTTCTCCCAGCCCTGGTCGCACCACACTTGTGACCATTTTTAAGTGTGTGGCGCCCGAAGGGCCGTGTACCACATGCTTAATGTTATCACCATCAGTCTGTATGTCCATCCATCCATGTGTGTAAAGTGGGTCTAACGGGGGTTGGGGGGTTGGACCCACTTTTGGAAAAATGGTCAGTGAGCATCACTGATCATTTCTGACCATTTTTCCCAAAGTGGGTCTGTGCGCCCCCCCCCCGGGGGGGGCCCCCGGGGGGGGTAAAGGGGGGGCCGGGAAGTTTTTTGGGAAGG